>Ga0081539_10000184_pt1 | contig 147966 bp, 127 predicted proteins | sample TabmetS4T2R2_FD_71023 | JGI IMG/M metagenome (GOLD analysis project Ga0081539, IMG submission 71023) | Tabebuia heterophylla rhizosphere microbial communities from the University of Puerto Rico - S4T2R2 | ecosystem: Host-associated > Plants > Roots > Rhizosphere ... | reverse complement strand
ACTGGTCACTGCCTTGCGGACTCGCGATCGCCAGCTGGGTCTTCTCAAGCCAGACGAGGATCGTCAAGTCGCGTAGTCGTCAACGAGCCGCCGCCGAATTTCAACAGGAGACGGGACATCCCCAGGTGCTGAGCGACGACGACGATTGGCGGTGCCGTCGGCTGCCAGAGTTCCGTCAGACTGATGAGAAAAAGGCCGCCAATGAAACTCGCCGCGATAAAACCGACTATACGGCGATTGGTTGAGTCCATTTTTCCTCCGCCCATGCGTTACCCAGTTCAAGGCGCCGTCGCCGCGTCTGCATCTGAAGAGTGCGAGACAGCTCTGGAGTGTGCCATTCGTGTGGAGCAGCAATATTGTGGAGCGCCAAAAAAGGGACCAGAAAGGCTTCAGGGTTCATAGGCGTGGTATCGCATTCCTTTTCGAACATTTCCAGTCGGTGTGGCTTGCGCTGGTCGGATGTTCGATGCCAGCGGCGGACAGACCGCATGCTTCTGAGCGCGCGGACGCTAATCTCGTGAAAAACTTGTCGAATCGTGCGGTGTTGACCTGCAATCAACTTACGCACGCGCTCAAGCCAGACTGCGCGCGTCTGGCGCCCCTCCTGACCGACGTGGGACCTGTGAATTAGTGATGATGGTCTGTGGCAATCGGCATTTTCCGTCGGAGTAGGGTCCGAAGAGTCAGGAGGCGCCAGCGGCCGTCCAGCGCCCGACTCGCGGGTGAAACGGTGCGACGCGCGAGACTGAGATGGCGGCTGGTCGCCTGATGCTGGCATGTTGGTCTCCGTGGCCGACCACACGTCGTGGTTGTTTTACAGCAGCGAAAAGCGCACCCGAAGGTTGTTGCTGATGGTTCTCACGCTTCCTGCCGGAGCAGCGATTATCGCCAACCAAGCGAAAGCATCCAACAATAAATACGCTGCCAGACGATTCTTGGAATCGTTGATGACGCCGCTGGACGGGGTGGTCAGGACCGCTTGCAATGAGGGCTCACGTGGACCCAGTGATCACGCGTGCGCGCGAACGAGCTCCTTTTTGCTCCTGAACACGGTGAACCCGTAGTCGGCGGTCGCGCGAAGCCGTTGCCACCGCACTAGGTCTCTCGGCGGCCGCGCAGCTCGCCGCCATCCGTTCATCGCCTAGGTTTTTCGCTGGTCCTGGAGACCTTGACCCAGCACTTCTAGCGCTTCGTGACTCTGATCAAGCGTGGACGAGGAGCATCGACGTCGTCTCCAGCGAGACGCCTCGCTTGAGCAGTTGCATTGCGACTGTGTCGCGAAACATGTGCGGCGCCATGGCCCTTCACGCCTGCGAGCCCGAACAACTTTCGGAGCGATCGCTGACCGTCCGCGACCCGGCTTGCGTTTACCCTTGCCCTCCGGAAGAAGTACTTCAGATTGAGACTAGCGAGGTCGCTCGCTTAGACCCTTACAACAATGGAAGGTACGGGACAGTAAACGGGTGCCGGTCTTACGCTCAGACGGCCCGCTGTTGCCCGCGCATCGGCCCCCGGTAGCGCCACGACCGTGCGGTCAGCGCTCGCTCAGAAGTTGATCGATGGCCGTCCGAAGTGCGGGCAACTCCTTCTCGACGACTGCCCAGACGATGTCGAGATTCACGCCGAAGTAGTCGTGAATGACCTTGTCGCGCAGGCCGGCGATCTGCTTCCAAGGAATGTGCGGCTGCTCCGATTTCGCAGTCTCAGAGAGACTCTTGACGGCCTCGCCGATTACCTGGAGCTTCCGAATCGTGGCGTCCTGCCGCATGCGTTCGGCGAAGAACGCGTCTCGGCCCGTGCTCGCGTAGGTGGCAATATCGGCGAGCGCGTCGCGGATGTGTTGCAGGTAAACACGATCGTCCTTTACAGTGGCGCGGCTTCGGCAAGGATCCGCTGTTGCAAGTACGGACTTAGACCTCCGTCGGTCAGGACCTCGACGTGTCGTCGGAGAAGCTGCTGCAGATCCTGCTCGAAGCCGATCACGTCGAGCAGCGTTCGGCCAGGTTCGACATCGACGAGCAAATCGACGTCGCTGTTCTCATCATCGTCACCGCGCGCGATCGAGCCAAACACTCGCACGTCACGCACCCCGTGACGTGCCGCGGCATCCAGGATTTCGCGGCGGTGCTGGCGGAGCGATTCCAAGCCCATGTTCCCCATGATAGCCGTGCGGATTCTCTGGCGTCACACTGCCACACAGTTCGGTCGATGTCTTGTTCGTGGAGGCGGCGGAATGAAGAGGACCGGAACAAGGAAGGCGAATTCTGGCCTGGATTCGTCAGTCTTAGCGAATGTTCGACCGCTGAAAAGCGCGAATCAGGTACAAAACAGGTAAGTGAGAAGACGCGCACCTGTATCTAACTGAAATAAAAGGAGTTAGATGGTGGAGGCGGCGGGAGTCGAACCCGCGTCCGAAAGCACGTCCTCGTAGGACTCTACATGCGTATCCGCTTCTGAATTTTCATGCCCGGCGTGAGGAAGTGGCGAAAAACCGCCAGGCCATAGACCCGGTACATCTCACGGCCACGCGCCGGGTCGCCACGTGGCCGCCAGCCTGCTTAATGGCGTCTGACCCCCGACCACCAGGCGAGGCCGAGGCAGACGTCACGGCTTAATTAAGCCGCGAGAGCGTACTGATTGTCCGCAGTTAACGGATGTTCCATCGGATTAACGAGTCAATGGAGCTCGGCATGCATCCCGCGATTCAGTACCCCCGTCGAAGCCAATTTCGCCCCCGTTGAGGACTGACTGCCGGCGGACGCTCCTCCACCGGACACCTCTATTGTACGACGTCGGCGCCAGATATGCTGGAGATCGGCCGGCCGAAGCCGGACACTCCACGACAGATGACCACCGCCTGTTCGTACAGATGACTACTCCTGCTCCCCGTCGTGCCCCTGCTCCCCTGCTGGAAGGTCCGGTTCTCCCATCGCTGCTCAGGCTTGCCGTCCCCATCGTGATCGCCAACGTGCTGCAGAGCGCGTATCAGCTGACCGATGCGTTCTGGGTCGGGCGACTCGGCGGGGCGGCCGTGGCCGCGGTGTCCGTCAGTTTTCCGGTGATCTTCCTCAGCATCGCGCTCGGCATGGGCTTCGGCATCGCCGGCTCGACACTGGTCGCGCAGTATGTCGGCGCGCGCAATCAGCGCATGGTGAATCACGTCGCGGCGCAGACGCTGCTGATGATCGCGCTGACCTCGATCGCGCTCGGCGCGCTGGGCTATGCGATCGCGCCGACGCTGCTGCGGCTGATGGGCGTCGCCAACGACGTCTACCCGGGCGCGCTCCAGTTCATGCGCGTGTCGTTCGTGAGCCTCGTCACCGTCTTCGGATTCGCGATGTTCCAGGCGGTGATGCGCGGCGTCGGCCAGGTGACGTTGCCGCTGTATATCGTGCTCGGAACGGTTCTGCTGAATTTCATCCTCGATCCGCTTTTCATTTTCGGCTGGGGACCGATCCCGGCCGAGGGTGTGGCAGGCGCCGCCTACGCGACGCTCGGTACGCAGACGCTGGCGGCGATGATCGGCCTCGCCTCCTTGTTGACGGGTCGGTTCGGGATTCATCTCACGTGGAGCGACTTCACACCGGACTGGGAGTTCGTCCGCCGATCGTTCGCGCTCGGCTTTCCCGCGTCGATCGAGCAGTCGTCTCGCGGCCTCGGCATGACGGCGATGACCTTTCTCATCGCCACCTTCGGCACGGTCCCGATTGCCGCGTTTGGGATCGGCACCAACATCTTCATGTTCGTCCTGATCCCGGCGCTGGGGCTCTCGATGGCGACCGCCGCGCTGGTTGGACAGCACATCGGCGCAGGCAAGATCGAGCGTGCCACGCACATCGCGCACCTGAGCGCGGCGATCGCGTTCGTGGCGCTGACGGTGATTGGCGTGAGCGTGTTCTTCGGCGCATCGGCGATCGCCACGTTCTTCGTCCCCGGTGATGCGGCCGTCATCGCCGAGAGCGCCCGCTTCCTTCGCATCTTCTCGCTGTCGTTCGGCTTTCTCGGTCTGCAGCTGGCACTCATCGGCGTCTTCCGCGCCGCCGGACAAATGGTCGTGACGATGGTGCTGGCGCTGCTGTCGCAGTGGGCGCTGCAGTTCCCGCTGGCCTACGTGCTGGGCAGACGCTTTGGACTGGATGCGCTGTGGTTCGCGTTTCCGACGGCGGTCGTGCTGGTCACGCTCGTGGCGCTGGCCTGGTTCCTGAAAGGCGATTGGAAGACCAGACGCCTCACCCAGGAGCAGGTGTTCGCGGAAAAAGTGACCGAAGAGGTGCTGGTGGAGGAAGGCGTACGGTGAGGTGAATGCGACCGGGTCCGCCACGATCATTCTGAATCCGCACGCAGGCGCTCACGACCGGCGCGTACGCGACCAGGACCTCGCGGCCGCGTTCGCCGAGCATCGACTGGCTCCCACGATCATCGTCGCCACCGGCGACAGGATCGCCGATGCCGCACGGCGCGCCGTTCACGGCGGAAGCGCCCTGATCGCCGCCGCTGGCGGCGACGGCACCGTCAGCGCCGTGGCAGCGGCGCTGGCGGACACCGGCGCGACACTCGGCGTCCTTCCGCTCGGCACGCTCAATCACTTTGCCAAGGACCTTGGCATCCCACTGGACCTGCGATCCGCGGTCGACACGCTCGCCACTGGCAGGATCGCCAACGTCGACGTCGCGGAAGTGAACAACCGGCTGTTCATCAACAACGCAAGCGTGGGTTTGTATCCGCGCCTGGTGTGGGAACGCGTCCGCGAACAGGAGCGTGGACGCGGGAAGCTGTACGCGTTCCTGCTGGCACTGGCGCGGGTGTGGCGCCGTTATCGTCGCGTCGCGGTCAGCGTGCATGACGGTACGCGTGAGCGCGTCGTCCATACGCCGTTCGTGTTCGTCGGAAACAACGAGTACTTGCTCGAGGGCGTTCGCATCGGCGCGCGCACGCGCCTCGATCGCGGGTACCTGCACGTCTGCATGGCGCCGGGGCTCGAACGGCTGGACGTGATCCGCGTGCTGCTGGCCGCCCTGGCCGGACGGCTGGACACCATCGACCGATTCGAGTCCGTACGGACGCAGCAGCTGTCGATCGCGGCACAGCGTCGCCGCCTTGGTGTGTCGCTCGATGGCGAGCTCAGGGTGCTCGAGACACCGCTGCGCTACCGCATCAGGCCCGGCGCATTGCGCGTTCTGGTCCCCCACGACGGAGACGCCGCGCCATGAATGTACGCGCCACTCGCGTCCTCGTGCACCTCTCCGACCTGCACTTCGGACGCGAGGACCGCCGCGTCGTCGCGCAGCTCGTCGACGAGATCGCGCGGCTGTCGCCACATCTGATCGCCGTGTCCGGCGATCTGACGCAGCGCGCCAGGCGGTCGCAGTTTTCCCGCGCGCGCGCGTTCCTCGACGCGCTGCCATTCCCGCAACTCGTCGTGCCCGGGAATCACGACGTCCCCTTGTTCAACGTCGTTGCTCGGCTGTTGAATCCACTGGGTGGATACCGTCGCGCGATCACCGCCGATCTCCAGCCGGTGTTCGTCGATCCCCTGCTCGTCGTCGTCGGCATGGACACGACGAAGCCGTCGCGGCTGAAAGCGGGACGCATTCCGGATGCGGAGCTCGATCGCGTGCGCGGCGTGCTGGGTGGCGCCAGCGAACGCGCCATCAAGATCTTCGTCGGCCATCATCCGTTCGAGCTCCACGAAGAAAGCCCGCGCGACGAGAGCGCGATCGCGGCGTTGACCCGTGCCGGAATCGATGCGTTCCTGACCGGGCACCTGCACGTCAGCTACACGGGTCACACCGCGCATCGCTACAACATCGGCGGCCGCGCGGCGATTGTCGTCGAAGCCGGCACAGCCACCTCCACACGGCTGCGCGAAGACGCGAACGCGTTCAATGTGCTCCACATCGAGGCCGACGCGATCACCGTCGACCGGCACGAGTGGCGGGGCGCGGCGTTTGTCGTGGTCGATTCCCAATCGTTTCGCAGAACGGATGCAGGCTGGGCAGTGTAGAGTGGCCTCATGCAATTGGTGTTCGAGCAGATTCGCGCGGGCGGCGATCGAAATTTGGGATATCTACTGGGCGACCGTGACGCCCGAGAGGCGGCGCTGATCGATCCGTCGTACTCACCCGATACGTTCGTCGAGCGGGCACGGGCACAAAACCTGACCGTCATCTTTATCGTCAACACACACGGCCACCCGGATCATCTGAATGGCAACCCGCGTGCGGTCGAACTCACCGGCGCGGCGGTGGCCGCACACCCGCGCTGTCCGACCACCGTCAACGTGAAGCTCGGCGACGAACAGGAACTGCACGTCGGATCGCTGCGACTGCGATGTTTGTTTGTTCCCGGTCATGCCGATGATCACATCGTCATCTACGAGCCGGCCTACAAGATTCTGATCACTGGCGATCTGCTGTTCGTTGGAAAAGTGGGCGGTACGCGCACTGAAGAAGAGGCGCATGCCGAGTGGGCAAGCCTGCAGCGATTGATGCTGGTCCTTCCTGGCGAAGCCACGGTCTGGCCCGGACACGACTACGGCGCGCGACCGAGCTCGACGATCGCGCTCGAGCGCGTGACGAATCCGTTCCTTCGCTGTCGCAATGTCGATGAGTTCCTTCAAATGAAGACGGACTGGCCGGAGTACAAGCAGCGACTCGGGTTGAAGTGACACGGTCGTCGGTGCAATGCCCGCTTCGCGTGGCGGTGCAAGGCTCACTAACGCTGGTCGGTGCAAGGTCTTCGTCGCTGGTCGGTGCAAGGCTTCCTTGGTCGGTGCAAGACTTCCTTCGCTTGTTGGTGCAAGGCTCGGTTCGCTCGTCGGCGGCGCGCTTATGAGCGGGCACCCGCGGCAGCGAGCAGCTCGTCCACTTCGTCGTATCCGGATGGATAGACGACCCCGTCGAGCGACGCGCCCGCGCGCAGCAGCATGTCGACCGACTCGGGCGAGCGAAGTTCCGCCCAGTGCGAGTCGAGACACGCGCGCACGGCAAGCGCCAGTGGCGTGCGCCCCTGCCCGTCGATCGCGTCCACATGGGCGCCTCGCTCCAGCAGCAGACTGACGACGTCGTGTTGCATGCGCCACGAGGCGACGTGGAGCGCGGTGCTGTTCTTTGAGGTGCCGTAATAGCCGTCTCCTTCGGGCCACAGCGCGTCCACGGGCACTCCGAGGTCGAGCAGTCGACTGACGCCTTTCACGTTGCCGACGCCGGCGAATGCGCCCAACGCCGCACCGTCGCGCGTCACTGCGGTCACTGCCGAGGGCTCCGCCGTGGCAATTCGTCGTATCTGCACCTCATCGTCACGTGTACAGGCGGCGAGGAGCGCGTCCACGCCCTGAAGCTGCCACTGAACGCCGCGCTGTTCGAACAGCCTGAACACGTCCGCACGACCGCGGCGCGCGGCAACCGCGGGCGGCGTTCCGATTTGGCAATCAACGGTTGGATCGGCTCCTTTGTCGAGCAGCAGTTTGATAACGGACAAACGGTTGTCGCGCAGCAGCGCCTGGTGCAGCACGGTACGCCCTCCCCACCGCGTTCGCGCATTCACCTCTGCTCCGTGATGCAGCGTCAACCAGATACCTTCGAAGTCGTGCCAGTCCGCCTTGCGCAGCAGCATCGTCGCCAGACTGTCCGCATTCAGCTTGCCGCTCTCGAGCAGGATGACGACGGTTCTGTTGTCGAACGTTTCAATGGCGTGATACGGCGTCTCGTCGTCATTGGGGTCGGCTCCGCGCTCGAGCAGGAGTCGCGTCAGCGCGGGATCGTGTGCGATTCCGGCGGCGCCGTAAATGGCGCTTTCCCACACCGGCGGTTGATGGTCGCGCTCGAACCAGCCGGTGTTCGCAGTGGCACCCGCATCGAGCAACGCCTCAGCGGCGCGGAGGAACGCGCGCGATCGCCGTCGATCCAGTCGCAGATAGCGCGAAAAGCACAGGTACGTCAGCGCATCCCATTCGTGCGGTCCTCCCTTACGAGTCGCGTTACCTGCGTCGTCGGTGAGAAGGCGACCAATAGCTTCATCGTCTCCAAACACGGCCGCCGCATGGATGTTCGCCGTCGTCACGCTCGGTTTCGCGGCGCGCAGCGTCTCCGCCTCCTTCAGCCCTCCCGACGCGTGGCCATTGAGCGGGACGGACGCCGCGCGAATGAAGGCGTCCACATCAGAATCGGTCCTCATCGTCGGCCCCTCGATCGAGATTCTGACGTAAATTAGGAGTTCGCCTGAGTCGGGCTTAGCGCGACTGCGGAGGTCAGGCCGACAGGAAGCGCCCGACCGCGCGAGAAGGCTCTGGGGATCCGCGAACTCACGGAGTTCGCGTCACGCGGTCCGTTCCGGCCCTCGCAGACCGGGGCCCCCGCCGCGCGTTTTGTGCGCGGTGGGGTGGAGCGCGGTCCGGCCACCGGAGCCGGAGCGCGGGCTCGACACAGGCGAACTCCAGTGTAACTGCGATGTTGACGCGACGCGGGTTCTTCGAACGCCTGGGTGCCACGACAGGCGCGGCAATGGCGTACGAGGCGATGGTCGCCCTCGGCGTGCTCGAGGCGCCGGCGGCCACGGCGAGCGCGTTCGCGCTGCAAGGGCGCGGCGACGGCGTGCGCGTCGCGGTTCTTGGCGGCGGTCTCGCAGGTCTGGCCGCTGCCTACGAACTGGGCAAGCGTGGCTACGGCTGTACGGTGCTCGAAGCACGCATGCGACCAGGCGGCCGTTGTGTCACCGTGCGCCGCGGCTTCGTCAGCGAAGAATCCCGTTCGATACAGAAAGCGAATTTCGACGAGGGGCTGTACTTCAATGCCGGAGCGATGCGAATCCCGCATCACCATCAGACCACGCTCGCCTACCTGCGTGAGTTCAAGCTCCCGATCGAGGTCTTCGTCGACGACAACGCCAGTGCTTACGTCTACCAGACCAAGACTCGGACCCTCAAAGGACGTCGACTGCGCGCGCACGAACTGCGCGGCGATTTCACCGGCTACGTCGCGGAGTTGCTGGCAAAGGCGATGACGCCGGCGGTTCTCAATCAGCCGCTCACGAAAGACGATCGCGAGGCCTTCATCGAGCACCTGCGACGGTCCGGTGGTCTCGATTCGCAGAACACGTATCGCGGATCGCCGAACCGTGGCTATGTGGAACTCCCGGGCGCCGACAAGTCCGGACGCGTCGGCGCGCCGATTCCGCTGCGCGATCTTCTCGAAGCCGACGTGGACGGGTATCTCGACGTCGAGTATCTGCACCAGCCGGCGATGTTTCAGATCGTCGGCGGCAACGATCGTCTGGCCTACGCGTTCGCCGACCGTCTTCACGGTCGCATTGTCTACGGCGCCGAGGTTCGAGAGATTAGACAGCGGCCCGACGGCGTGACGGTGGGGTATGTTCGCGATGGCCGGCCGGCACACCTCGAGGCGGACTATGTGGTATGCGCGATGCCGCTGCCGCTGGTCGCGGCGCTCGACACGGTCGATCTCGCTCCGGACCTGAAGACCGGGATCGCGGCGGTGTCCTATGCATCGAGCGGCAAGATCGGCTTGCAGTTCAAGCGCCGTTTCTGGGAGGAGGACGACGGCATCTACGGAGGCATCAGCCACACGGATCAGGACATCGAACAGATCGTCTACCCGTCGACCGGATTCCTCGGACCGAAAGGGCTGGTTATTGGCTACTACCAGTTGAATGGGAGAGCGCAGGCCGCGGCGATGGGTCAGCGCACGCCGGCAGGCCGTATCGAAGTGGCGCTGGCGCAGGGCGAGCTGATTCATCCGCAATACCGCAAGGAATTCGAGACGGCGTTCTCCGTGGCCTGGGAGCACGTCCCCTGGAATCGCGGCGGCTGGGCTCAGTTAGGGGCCGACGCTCGACGAACCGTGTTTCCTCTCCTCTCAAAACCCGACCGCCGCGTCTATTTCGCCGGCGATCACACAACGTATGTAAACGCCTGGATGCAGGGAGCGCTCGAATCCGGCCGTTTCGTCGCCGCAGCCATCGACGCCCGGGCAGCACAAGAGCGCCCCGCGCGCTGATGTCCTGGGTTCCGCGCGAAGGCGAACCAGGAAGCGAACCGACATTTCCCGGAACTGCAACCAGCAACAGGAACCCTGGACCGGGAACCGGAACCAGGAGCTTGGAACAGGGTATACTCTGCCGCCAAAGGCGCACCCTGTTGCCGCTCTACATTCATCCTCTACTCGTACGCTGTCCTGATACCGGTACTACACGCCTGTCCATTTATACGCCCCCTTATCCACGTGTCGCCCCGCGGCGCGTGGGCTACGTCAGCCCTCTTGCGAACCGGCACATCCCCAACTCTCGTCGACCCGCCTCCGCGCAATGCGCGGCGGCGGGCAAGCAAACCCCGTGCGAGGAGGATCCTGATGGTGACATTCGTCAGGCGGTTGGCGGCGGCTCTGGTGGTTCCGCTCCTTCTTCCAGCGGCTGTATTCGCGCAGGCCGCGATTACCGGCGTCGTCAAGGACGCTTCCGGTGGCGTGCTTCCCGGCGTCATGGTCGAGGCGACGAGCCCGGCCCTGATCGAACGAGTCCGGTCGGTCATTACTGACGAAACCGGCCAGTACCGCATCGTCGACCTCCGGCCCGGCACCTACGTCGTCACATTCGCGCTGCCGGGCTTCAACACCGTCCGGCGCGAAGGGATTGAATTGAGCGGCGACTTCGTCGCCACCATCAACGTCGACATGCGCGTCGGCGGACTCGAGGAAACGGTGACCGTCACGGGCGAGTCGCCGATTGTCGACGTGCAAAGCGCTCGCGTCCAGACGGTGGTCGACCGCGAGGTGCTGGCGGCCATCCCATCCTCACGCGGCGCGACGGGGATCCAGTCGCTGATCCCCGGCATGAGCAGCAGCGGCGATGCGGGCGGAATCAACGGCGGAAACGGCGGCATGGCGGGATTTATTCACGGCGCGCGCGCGTCGGATTCCCGCACGCTGCACGACGGCAACAACACCGGGTGGGCCGGCGCGAACTCCAATGCCGCGATCTCCAACGTGGCAGGCGCGCAGGAGGTCGTGCTCACCACCTCCGGCGGCCTCGGTGAAGCGGAGACTGCGGGTGTGGTGCTGAACGTGATTCCCCGCGACGGAGGCAACACGTACAGCGGCACCTTCTTCCTGTCGGGTTCGAGCGGCTCGCTGCAGGGCAGCAACTACACGCAGGCGCTGAAGGATCAAGGGCTGCGGTCGCCACAGGAGCTCAAAAAGGTTTACGACGTCAACCCGATGGCCGGCGGACGCATCGTCCGCGACAAGCTCTGGTTCTATCTGACTTACCGCGAGGTGTACGCGGAAAACACGATCCCGGGGATGTTCTTCAACAAGAACGCCGGCGATCCGACCAAGTGGCTGGTCGACTTCGATACCAATCGGCCGGCGTTTACCGACGTCCTCGACCGCAACGGCATCGCGCGCATCACGTGGCAGGTCACGCCCAAGAACAAACTGAGTCTGAGCCACTCCGAGCAGTACAGCCGGCGGAGCGCGAAAGGCGGCGGCTCGGCCACGCGGACACCAGAAGCGCAGGGGTTGACGCTCTACACGCCGGGACACGTGCAGACGGTCAACTGGACCTCACCACTGACCAACCGCGTTCTCCTCGAAGCCGGCTGGGCCGACTACCTGTCGCGCTATGCGAACACCGCTCCACGAATCGACGGCTCACACAACGACGCGCTGATTTCGGTGCTCGAGCAGTGTTCCGCCGGCTGCACGAACAACGGCGGTATCGCGGGTCTGATTTATCGCTACAACCTGCCGCTACAGCAAGGCTTCGAGCGACACCAGATCGGCACACTCGCGCAGCTGCGCGCGTCGGCGTCGTACATTCCGGGCTCGCACAGCATGAAGATCGGGTATCAGGGCAACATCAGCCACCCGAGCCAGGGCTATTTCAACACCACGCCTTTCGTTCAGTACCGCTTCAATAACGGTGTTCCGAATCAGCTGACGCAGACTGGTGTTTTCCCCGGCACCGTCAAGTACCAGCGCAACATCCTGTTGACGGCTTTCTACGCGCAGGACACGTATACACGCTCACGTCTCACGTTGCAGGGCGCTGTCCGCTACGACGGTATCGGCACCGGGTATCCAGACACTGCGGTTGGCGGCCCGGATTATCTGCTCATGCCGACGCGGATCGCGTACAAGGCCGGCACGACCGACGAGATCCATTGGAAAGACGTCACGCCGCGTATGAGCGCCGCCTACGACCTGTTCGGGACGGGCAAAACCGCGGTCAAGGTGAACATCGGCAAGTACCTGACGGCGCTGACCGCCAGCAACAGCGATCTCGATCTCCACCCGCTGATTCGCACCAATCTCCAGACCTCCCGTACGTGGACCGACAGCAACGGCAACTTCATTCCCGACTGCGTACTCACCGACCCGGGGACCACGGGCGAATGCGGTCCGATGCAGAACCAGAACTTCGGCAAGGAAGTGTTCACGAAGGTCTTCGATCCGGATCTCATTCACGGCTGGGGCAAGCGGACCTACAACTGGGAGATGGGTCTGTCGGTGCAGCAGGAAGTGCTGCCCCGGGTCGGCGTCACCGTCGGCTACTTCCGGCGCTGGTTCGGCAACTTCTACACCGCCGATAACCGGCTGACGACCAAAGACGACTACACGCCGTTCAGCATTCCTGTTCCGCTCGATCCGCGACTGCCTGGAGGCGGCGGAGGAACCGTCACCGGCCTCTACAACCTCGTGCCGAACAAGGTCGGTCAGGACGATATGTATCAGCAGCTGTCGTCCAATTTCGGCAAGATGATCGAGAACTGGCAGGGCGTCGACGTCAGCGTCAACGCACGGCTGCGGAGCGGCCTCACGGTGCAGGGCGGCACGAGCACGGGGCGGCGGCTGCGGGACAACTGCGCAGTGCGCGCGGCACTGCCCGAAACCTACTCGTGGGACAACACCGCTGCCGTGCAAACGACTCGCGTCCTGACCACTGCCGGTTCGACGGCCACCTCAGGGCTGCAGAACTACGCGTGTCGCATCGTCGAGCCGTTCCAGACCTCGTTCCGCGGCCTCTCCACCTACGCCGTTCCCAAGATCGACGTGCAGGCGAGCTTGACGTGGCGGAGCGACCCGGGCGACGAATTGCGCGCCGATTATGTCGTGACGAGCGCGATCGCACGACCATCGCTCGGCCGCGATCTGTCGGCGGGAAACGTCACCGTCAATCTGGTCCCCCGCGGCACCCTGTATGGCGCCCGCGTCAACAACCTTGACATCCGGCTGGCGAAGATCCTCCGCTTCGGCCGGACGCGCAGCCAGCTCGGCGTCGATGTCTACAACCTGCTCAACAGCGACGTCGTCACCTCGTATAACAACGGCTACACGGCGCCCACCGCAACGCGCGGCAGCGTGTGGCTCACGCCGACGGCGATTCTGCCGGCGCGGTACGTCAGGCTGAATATGCAGCTGGACTTCTGATCACATGGAAGTTGCCTTTCCACGTTTCCACGGAGGGACGCGATGTTGAGATTCGTCCGGCGTTCGGTGGCGGCTCTTGTGGTTCTGCTCCTGCTCCCTGCGGCTGCCTTCGCGCAGGCCGCGATTACCGGCGTCGTGAAAGACGCTTCCGGCGGCGTCCTTCCCGGCGTAATGGTCGAAGCTGCCAGTCCGGCGCTGATCGAACGAGTCCGTTCGGTTATCTCTGACGAAACCGGCCAGTATCGCATCGTCGATCTCCGGCCCGGCACTTACGTCGTCACCTTCACGCTGCCGGGATTCAATACCGTCCGCCGTGAGGGGATCGAGTTGAGCGGCGACTTCGTCGCCACCATCAACGTGGACATGCGCGTCGGCGGACTCGAGGAGACGGTGACGGTCACCGGTGAATCGCCGATCGTCGACGTGCAGAGCGCACGCGTCCAGACGGTTGTCGACAAAGAAGTTCTAGCCGCCATCCCGTCCTCACGAGGCGCCACCGGCATTCAATCGCTGATTCCCGGCATGAGCAGCAGCGGCGACGCCGGCGGCATCAACGGCGGCAGCGGCGGCATGGCGGGGTTCATTCACGGCGCGCGCGCGTCGGATTCCCGCACGCTGCACGACGGCATCAACACCGGGTGGGCGGGTGCGAACTCGAACGCCGCCGTGTCCAACGTCGCCGGCGCGTCGGAAGTCGTCGTCACCACTTCGGGAGGATTGGGCGAGGCGGAAACCGCAGGCGCGGTGCTGAACATCATTCCGCGCGACGGCGGCAACACCTACAGCGGCACGTTCTTCCTGTCGGGCGCCAACGGCTCGATGCAGGGGAGCAACTACACCCAGGCGCTCAAGGATCAGGGGCTGCGGTCGCCGGCCGAGCTGAAGAAGGTCTACGACTTCAATCCGATGGGCGGAGGGCGCATCATTCGCGACAAACTCTGGTTTTACCTGACCTACCGTGAAGTCGTCGCCGAAAACACGATTCCCGGCATGTTCTACAACAAGAACGCTGGCGATCCGACGAAGTGGTTCGTTGAGTTCGACAGGTCTCGCCCGGCATTGTCCGACAGCGTCACCAGGAATGCCATTGCCCGACTCACCTGGCAGGTCACGCCACGCAACAAGGTTGCGCTGAGCCACTCGGAGCAGTACGACCGGCAAAACAAGATTGGCGGCGGTTCCGCCACGCGAACCCCCGAAGCACAGGGGTTGAGGTACTACACTCCCGGCCACATCCAGACCGCGTCGTGGACGTCGCCCTACACGAACCGCGTGCTGCTCGAAGCGGCGTGGGGCGATTACCTGTCGCGCTACGCGAACCTGGCACCGCGCATCGACGGCTCGCACAACGACAACCTGATCTCGGTCGTCGAGCAGTGTTCGGCGCCGGGCGGGCTCTGCTGGCCGAATAACGGCTATCCCAACGATCCGTCGATTCCCGGTATCCCCGGCCTGATCTACCGCTTCAACCAGCCGCTCCAGCAGGGGTTCGAGCGCCATCAGATCGGCACGCTGGCGCAGATGCGCGCGTCGGCCTCGTACATTCCCGGATCGCACAGCATGAAGGTCGGCTATCAGGGGAACATCAGCCATCCGAGCCAGGGATATTTCAATTTCACGCCGTTCATTCAGTACCGCTTCAACAACGGCGTCCCCAATCAGCTGACGCAGACCGCCATCTATCCCGGCACCGTGAAGTTCCAGCGCAACATCCTGATGACGTCCTTCTACGCGCAGGACACCTACACACGAAGCAAGCTGACCGTGCAGGGCGGCCTCCGCTACGACAGCATCGGCACGAGCTATCCGGACACCGCCGTGGGCGGCCCGGACTATCTGCTCATGCCGACACGCATCGCCTACAAGGCGGGAACGACCGACGAGATCCACTGGAAGGACATCACCCCGCGCATGGGCGCCGCGTATGACCTGTTCGGCAACGGCAAGACCGCCGTCAAGGTGAACATCGGCAAGTACCTGACTGCGCTGACCGCGAGCAACAGCGATCTCGATCTGCATCCGCTGATTCGTACGAACCTGCAGACCACACGCCCGTGGAACGACCTGACCTATCCGCTGGGCGACCCGCGGCGCGGCAACTTCGTGCCCGACTGCAACCTGCTCGATCCCGCGGCCAACGGCGAATGCGATCGCATGGACAACCAGAACTTCGGCAAGGAAAACTTCACCAAGGTCTTCGACCCGGACCTCATCCACGGCTGGGGCAAGCGCACGTTCAACTGGGAGATGGGCGTCTCCGTGCAGCAGGAAGTACTCCCGCGCGTCGGTGTAACGCTGGGCTACTTCCGCCGCTGGTTCGGCAACTTCTACACCGCCGACAACCGGCTGACGACGAAGGAAGACTACACGCCGTACAGCATTCCCATTCCCGTTGACCCGCGTCTGCCCGGTGGAGGCGGCGGGACCGTCACCGGCCTCTACAACCTCGTGCCGGGCAAGGTTGGACAGGACGACATGTACCAGCAGCTCGCATCCAACTTCGGAGAGATGAAGGAGCACTGGCAGGGTATCGACGTCAGCGCCAACGCACGACTGAGGAACGGCATCACCGTTCAGGGAGGGACGAGCACGGGCAAGCGATTCCAGGACAACTGCGCTGTGCGTGCTGCGCTGCCTGAAACCTACTCGTGGGATAACACGCTTGCCGTCCAGACGACACGCGTGAACACGACGGTTGGATCGACGGCGACGTCGGGCCTGCAGAACTATTCCTGCCATGTGTCCGAGCCATTCCGCACGTCGTTCCGCGGGCTGTCGACCTACACCGTTCCGAAAGTGGACGTCCAGGCGAGCCTCACGTGGCGCAGCGATCCCGGCGACGAGCTGCGAGCGGACTATGTCGTAACCAGCGCGACCGCGCAGCCGTCGCTCGGCCGTCCGCTGTCGTCGGGCAACGTCACCGTCAATCTGGTGCCGCGCGGCACGTTGTACGGAAGCCGCGTGAACAACATCGACATGCGTCTGGCCAAGATCCTGCGCTTCGGCCACTACCGCTCGCAGTTCGGCGTCGACGTGTACAACCTGCTGAACAACGACGCGGTCACCAGTTACAACAACGGCTACAGCGCCCCGACGGCGACGCGCGGCAGCGTGTGGCTCACGCCGACGCAGATTCTGCCGGCGCGCTACATCCGGCTGAACATGCAGCTGGATTTCTGAGAACACTGAAGTTCCCGGTTCGCGGTTCCAGGTTCCAAGTTCCAGGGGTTCCCTGTTCCGGGTTCCGGTTCGTTGGGGTTCTCAGTTCCTGGTTGTCGGTTCCTTCGAAGTTCACGTTCCGAGTTCCAGGTTCCAAACCTGGAACTTGGAACGACAAGAACCAGAAAGCGAACCAGAACTGGAACCGGGAATAACAGAACAGGAACAGGAACCGGAACGGGAACGACGGGAACCTGGAACCGGGAATTCGGAACCGGGAACTACAGTGCTGTGGGTTTATTGGTCGTGCGCAGAGGGATGTCGACGAGCATCAACGTAAAGATGATGCTCAATCCCACCAACACCGTCGCGCACAGGAAGACGTCGTGCAGCGACACGGCCAGCGCGGTCTTCACCGCTCCGGCGACCGGCCCGAGGCGCCGCAGTGCATCGGGATCGCCTCGAGACAGCTGACCGCTGACGTCCGGATTCAGTAGCATTTGCGGGTTCCGGAGCTGATTCAGGAGCGCGGCCGGCGTCCGTGACATCACCTCGGGCGACAGCGCCCGTCGAAACGCCGGGTCGTACGCATTGGCCAGCACGGCGCCGAAAATCGCCGCGCCGATCGACCCACCGAGAGAGCGCACGAACTGAATGGCGGCCGTGGCCATTCCGGTCTGGCTCACGTCAACCGCGTTCTGCACCGCCAGCGGAAAGATTGGCAACGTCACGCCGAGGCCAACCCCCAGCACGATCATGCTGATTTCGGCAAACAGATAAGAGGCCGACACTCCCAGGCGCGACAGCAGGAACAGGCCAAGCGTTGCCGCCATGGCGCCGAACACGACGAGCGCCTTGTACTTCCCCTGGCGTGTCACCGCGAATCCCGAATATCCGCTCGCCAGCACCATCGTCGTCATCATCGGCGTCAGCACGGCGCCGCTGCGCGTCGCCGAGGCGCCAATCACGCTCTGGATGAACAATGGGATGAACAGCGTCGCGCCAAACATGGCGACCGCCATCAGCATCGCTGCCGCCGCCGAGTTGCCGACGACGCGATTGCGAAACAGCGAGGGCGGCATGATCGCCTCCGGCGCGCGCGTCTCGACGACGAGGAACAGGCCGAACATCACGATCCCGAAAATCGCCAGCGCCACGATCTGCGGCGAGCGCCAGGCGTAGTCGCGGCCGCCCCATTCGAGCGCGAGCAGGATCGGCACCATCGACACCACGAGCAACGCCGCACCAAGCCAGTCGATCTGATGGGTGCGTCGCCGGGTGACGCGGTTGGGGAAGCCGACCAGGAGGATCGCGAACGCAATCGCGCCAATCGGCGCGTTCACGTAGAAGCACCATCGCCAGCCTGGGCCGTCGGTCAGAAACCCACCCACGACAGGACCAGTAACACTGGCCAGGCCAAACACGGCGCCGAGCATGCCGCTGACGCGTCCGCGGCGCGACGGCGGGAACAGGTCCGCGATGGTGGTGAATGCCATCGCCTGTGCAAACCCGCCACCGATGCCCTGAACCGCGCGAAAGAAGACCAGCTGCGGCATCGAGTGCGCGCCACCGCACAGCATGCTGGCGGCGACGAAGATCGTGACACCCGCGAGGAGAAACGGCTTGCGGCCGTAGATGTCCGACAGCTTGCCGACGATCGGAACGATGACGGTGGTCGCGAGGAGGTAGACGGTGGTGACCGCCGCATACAGCTCGAAGCCGTTGAGCTCGCCGACGATCCGCGGCATGGCGGTGCCGACGATCGTCGCGTCGAGCGCCGCCATGAACATTGTGATGATGATGCCGGTCATGCTGAGCGCAATGACGCGGCGGGGCAGTTCCTCAGTCACTCACACAGCATATCCAACATGAACGCGAACCCTGTGTTCCTGGTTCCGCGTTCCCCGTTCCAAGTTCCAGGGGTTCGACGTTCCAGTTCCGGTTCCGCTCACGCGGTTCGTGGTTCGCGCTTCTCTAGCGGCGGTTGATTGTTCGCAGTCTCTCGCGCGGCCGAACTCGAACCGGAACACCGAACGGCGTAGCCGAACGCGAACCCGAACACCGAACCGCGCAGCCCGAACGCGAACCGGAACACCCAACCGCGCAGCCCGAACGCGAACCGGAACACCCAACGGCGCAGCCGAACGCGAACCGGAACAAGGAACCCCTGGAACTCGGAACCGGGAACACGGAACCGGGAACACCAGCATCATCTTCTGCGAAATCCCTCCCACTTCCATCCATCCGACGGTCGTTCGACTTTCTTCAGGTGCAGGCGGTAGGACTCCGGATTCCGGCTCGGGCTGCCGGTGAGGATCAGCGTGTCGCCGGGCCGCAGGGTCTCCCTGGTCACGTTATCGCGACCCAGGCGACTCGGATTGGCCCATTCGGCGGCATAAGTCTGCACGCGCTTTCGATCGTCGAGTCCTCGCACGTGTACCCACGCGTGCGGCGCGCGATAGTCGAACTCGACGAGCGATCCGGTAACCGTGATCGTCTGATTCTCGAAGTACTCGGCGGCGAATGAATGATGAGCCCGCGCGGTGGCTATCGTCACCGCAAGCAGCGCAAGCATGATGCTGAGGACGCGGGAAGACATGTGGCACCCTTTCATTGATGTATTCTCGAGGCCGCGCGCCCATTTCAACGCGGCCTCTTGGCGCGCAGGCGTGGCGCGGGACGCCGGGGACGCGGCAGGTCCGGAAACAGGGCGAACAGATCGCCGAGCCCGCCGCCGTGCACGTGTTTGACGAGCTTTGGCGTGCGCGGACTCGGCACGCGGCCGACGACGCGCGCTCGTGGAGCGCGTGAGACATGTGGCGGCGGAACGGGGCCGGGCGCGTGGGGAGTACCGGGTCGTGCACGCACACGAAGATGGTACGCCGGACGCGTGTTCGATGCGAATTCATACGTCAACGATTTTTCCGACACGATTGACACGACACGCGCCGGTGAATGCGATTACACTCTGCGCGCCGCATCACGCGGCAGTCATCAGGCGATCACACGCGGCAGCTACGCCGGGTGGAAGCAAACTTGCTTCACTGCCGCGTCGCGCGGGCCGAAAAGCTCGCGGAAGGAGGCATATGCCACCACGTGGCGTCAGCAAGGACAACAAGCGCGCGCGCGGCACGAGCGGCGAGCGAGCGGAGGAAATGGCCGCAGGTTCGGTCGGCACGGATCGATCCGCAGCCGACGAAAGCAATCGCGGCGGCGGTGGTCGTGGCGGCTCGCGAAAGGGCGGCAGGAAATCCAGCGCGCGCAAGAGCGCTGGTCGCAAGACGGCGCGCAAGAGTGCCTCACGCAAGAGCGCCGGCGGTCGGAAAGCGGCCGCGCGGAAGGCCACGCGCAAGAGCGCGCGCAAGACCAGCGCACGCGGAGGAACACGCAAGTCGGCCTCGCGGGGTTCGCGTACGGCCGCACGCAAGGGTGGCGCACGCAAGAGCACCGCACGCGGCGCGACGGGCGGCGGTCGCAGCCGGACCTCGACGCGCGCATCCGCGCCCGCTGCGGCAGCAGCCGCGGCGCCCGAACGCGACGAGGAAATGATGGGCGCGGGCGAGGAGATGATGGACGGCGATGAGGACATGGTCGGCGAGGAGGGCGACACGGTCGACATGGGCGACGAGGATCTCGAGGAAGAGCCCTGACGCCTCATCCGCGGCGCCACGAGACCGGGTTTACTTTCCGCAACCGTTGGTGAAAGGAAACCGGGTTTGATTCCGCTCGACCGGCTACGGAAATCAAACCCGGTTTCGTATGATGAGGAGCTTGCGAGGAACCGCCGCCTCCGCGTTCACCCTCCTCATGCTCCTGCTCGCCGCGTTGCCGCAGGCGCAGGGGACGTCGCCTCCCACTCCGCTGACGCTCGTCTCCCGTGAGGGTCGCCGCACGGTCCCGACGACGCTGCTCAGCGGTCAGGAGCTGATTGCCCTCGATGACCTCGCCATGCTGTTTCAGGTGGCCGTTCGCGAAGACACGCTTACCGGCGGCATTACCCTCACCTATCGCGGACGCACGATCGTCGCCTCTGCCGATCAACCGATGGCGTCGGTCAACGGGCGCGTCGTCACACTCCCGTCACCAATCGTTCGTTCCGGCCGGCGCTGGCTCGTGCCTGTCGAGTTGCTTCCACGTGCCCTCGGTCCCATCTACGACCAGCGCATCGACCTCCGGCGGCAATCGCGGTTGTTGATTGTCGGCGACGTTCGAGTGCCGCGGGTGACCGCGCGAATCGAGGCCGCAGGTCCGCCGACGCGGGCGACGGTTGAAATCGCGCCGCCGGCGCCGGTGTCGAGCTCGATCGAGAACGGCCGCGTGTTGCTGCGGATTGACGCCGATGCGCTCGATCTCGGGGTCCCCGCCGCCGGCACTGGATTGATCGAGCAGATTCGAGCCGGCGATCTGCCGGCATCATTAGCAGTGGTGCTGGCGCCAGGGGCGGCTACGGCGCGCGCCGCCATCAATACCGCCGACCCGGCGGTTACCCGCGTCGCCATCGAGGTTCCCCCCGCGGGAACACCAACGCAGGACGCGGCCGCGCCGCCGCGCCCGGCACCCTCCAGCGAGGGCGCGCCTCCGGTGCTCGCTCGGACCGGTGTGCAAACAGTCGCCATTGATCCAGGCCACGGCGGGGAGGAGATCGGCGCTCGCGGCGCCGCGGGCACGCAGGAGAAGGAACTGACGCTCGACGTGGCCCGACGCCTGCGAGGTCTCGTCGAAACGCGACTCGGGCTTCATGTCGTGCTCACCAGAGACGAGGACCGCGCGATTGCGCTCGACCAGCGCACCGCAATGGCGAACAACAACAAGGCGGACCTGTTCATCAGCCTTCACGTCAACGCGGCGCTGTCGCCCCGCGTGGCGGGCGCCGAGGTGTACCACCTTCGACTGGGGCGCGAGGAAGAACAAGTACGTCGCGAGGCGGAAGCGGGCTCGCTCACGCTGCCCGTGCTCGGCGGCGGAACGCGCACGGTCGACCTCGTGCGGTGGGATCTCGCGCAGGCGCGACACGTTGACGCGTCTGCCACCTTTGCCTCGATGCTGGGCGACGCGCTCAAAGGGTACGTGCCGATGGGACCACATCCTATCCAGCAGGCGCCGCTGCGCGTCCTCGAGGGTGCAGACATGCCAGCGGCGCTCGTCGAAATGGCGTACCTGACCAACCCGGATCAGGAGAAGCTGACCGGCTCGGATGACTTCAAGAATTCGGTCGCCCAGGCGATCTACGATGCGATCGTGCGATTCCGCGGCGGCGGCAGTGGCGCGGAGCAGGCGCCGTGAAAGGTCGGCGTGCTGCCATCATCGCGGCTGGAGCAGTCGTCGTCGGAGTGATCGCCTGGGGTGTCACCCGCGGCCTCGAGCGGTTCGTCCGCCCCCGACCTGCGCCGACGTCTGCGGCCGCGACGGCAGCCGCGCCGACCGCTCACATCACTGCCACGCTCTATTACGGCTCGCCGAAGGGCGATTCGCTGGTCGCCGTTCGTCGCGAGGTTCCGCTGGCCGAAGGCATCGTGGCACAGGGACGAGAGATCGTGACGGCACAACTGCAGCCGGCGCCGACGCAGTACCTGTCGGTCATTCCGGTGGGAACGTCGCTGCGCGCCTTCTATGTGACAGAGCGGGGTGAGGCGTTCGTCGATCTCTCGGGTCGCGTGACGAGCGGCCATCCAGGCGGGTCGCTGACCGAACTCCTCACCGTCTACGCGCTGGTCAACGCCGTCACCGCGAACCTCCCTGCCGTCCAGCGCGTGCAGATCCTCGTCGAAGGCAAGGAGGTCGACACGATTGCCGGCCACGTCGATGTCCGCAGGCCGTTGCAGCGGGAGATGAGCCTGGTAGTGGAAACTCAATAGATTCCGACATCCTTCGCCCCTCAGAAACCACGGAGCCACGGAGGTTTCGTGGATTCGATTCTGCTCCGCGTCTCCGTGCCTCCGTGGTTCGCGGGGACGGCGGCGTTTTGCATTACAGTGAAACCACCCTATGCGTGCCGACAGTCGCCTCTCGGAACAGCTCCGCCCCACTCGTATCACCCCGCACTATTCGATCCACGCTGAAGGCTCCGTTCTGATCGACGCGGGCAAGACTCGTGTGATCTGCACGGCGAGCGTCGAGGACCGTGTCCCGCCGTTCCGCCGGAATACGGGCAAGGGATGGGTAACCGCCGAATATGGCATGTTGCCTCGCGCGACGAGCACACGATCGCAGCGCGAATCCACGGCGGGCAAAGTCGGTGGCCGCACCCAGGAGATTCAGCGCCTGATCGGACGATCGCTGCGCGCGGTCACCCGGCTCGAGGAGCTGGGCGAACGAACCATCACGCTCGACTGCGACGTCATCCAGGCGGACGGCGGCACGCGGACCGCATCGATTACCGGCGCATTCGTCGCACTCGTCCTGGCGCTCAACAAGATGCGCGAGCAGGACATGATCCGCACGATGCCAATCACTGATTTTGTCGCCGCCACGAGCGTGGGCATCGTCGAGGGCGAGCCGATGCTCGACCTTGCGTACACCGAAGACTCGCGCGCCGATGTGGACATGAACGTCATCAAGACGGGCGGCGGTCTCTACATCGAGCTGCAAGGCACGGCGGAAGCACTCCCGTTTGGCCGCGAGGCCCTGAACCGGCTCCTGGATCTCGCCGACACCGGCATCAGACAGCTGGTCGCGCTGCAGCGCGGGCTTGTCGGGCAATACCTGGGGAAATAGATCCGTCAACTCCCAATTTCCAACTTCCAATATCCAAACAACGCATCAAAATCGAGACGGTGAAGCTGGAAACCAGAGGCCGCGTTTGGGGGCCGCCTCGTCGTTTTGGGAGTTGGAAGTTGGAAGTTGGGAGTTGGAGTTTGTTCACGCGCCTCCTCGTCGCGACCACCAATTTGGGCAAGCTGCGCGAAATTCGCGAGCTGCTGGGCGGCGTGCCGATTGAACTCGTGAGCCTGAACGACATCGAGCCTATTGCGTCGCCGGAGGAAACGGGGCCGACGTTTGCCGAGAATGCGCGTCTGAAGGCGATGTATTACGCTGCGCATGCACACGTGCCGACGGTCGCGGAAGATTCCGGACTGGTCATCGATGCATTGAATGGTGAGCCAGGCATTCATTCCGCGCGCTTTCTGCGTCCCGACGCGACCTACGCCGAGCGGTTCGCCGAGATCTATCGCCGGCTGGCACAGCGACCCGCAGCTCCCCGATCAGCACGCTTCGTCTGTGCGCTGGCCGTTGTCGACGACGGGCAGGTCGTCTTCGAAACGACTGCAACAGTCGAAGGCGAGGTCGCGGAAACGCCACGCGGCGAGCGCGGATTCGGATACGACCCGATCTTCTACTACCCACCTTATGGCTCGACGCTCGCGGAAGTGGCCCAGGACGCGAAGCTCGCGGTGGCACACCGCGGCAAGGCGTTTCGAGCGCTGGTCGAGTGGCTGCGTTCAAGGTCCACCTGAAGGCGAACACCACATACACGCTCCGGTCCCCAAAGGCCGACCCCGCGTACGAGGACCTCAACGTACAAGAACACAGAACGGAGAACTGAGGGTTCTCCGTTCCATTCACCCAGGTCTGGCCGCGGGCGGTGTTGACGCGCCCGGGTTCTCAGGGGCAGGAGGAGGCGGCCAGTCGGTCTTACGGCTCGTGAGGCAGGACTTTCACCGACCAGCCTGGCAGGCGAATAAACCAGTAATCTCTATCCAACCGCGGCCCGAGTCTGATCGGACCGCATGAAAGCTCCATCTCGCGTACGGAACAGAAACTTCGCATCGACCAAGGCGCCCAGAAGCGCGTCACAGGCGGCACGATCAAGTCCCCACAGCCGTTGCGCTTGCGCCGTCGTCAAGCGAAGTCCAGGCATTTCGATGTACTCACCTTGAACCCGCCTCAACACGTCGTCATGCGGCTGCTGCGCTGCCATATGCGCTGTTCCCTCACAGTTCCCAAATTGTGTCGAGACCGGATCATGGAGAGCAACGCCCATGCCACGCTCGAGGCTGTGAACTGAAGGCTCATCTTTCTCAGTCAACTGACAGAGCAACAACAGGTTATTCCTCATCAGGGACGTGCATTCCTTATGGCCTCTGTCGAGACGACGTTTGGTCTGTGTAGCGAGCGCACCTGCCATCTGTAGCAAAAGCCTTCAGTTGGCTAACGCGCGACACACGAACTGAAGCGTTCGCCGCCGAGGCATACCCGTTGCACTTTCGCTGGCGAGGAGGCGTCGTTCTGATGGCCATGAACCTCGTGCAACATCGCGGGGCACCCAACGTCTGGGAGCGCGCGGAGACCAGGTGGGACTGGGATACGGAGCGTTGGCTCGTGGCAGTGCTGGCCGGCGCGTTCCTCGTCGCGGGGTTCCGGCGTCGCTCGACCGCAGGCTTCGCTCTGGCGGTCGGAGGGGCAACCCTCGCCTGGTGGGCGGCGGCCGGCGTAGATGAACGGCGCATCCGCCGTGGGCGCGTGCGCGCCGTGCTACCGACTCGTCGTACCGGTGCGGACACAGTCCACGAAGCTTCGGAGGAATCATTCCCCGCGAGCGACGCGCCCTCCTGGACGCCGAGTACGGGCAACACCGGCCCCGCGTCAACTCCACGGACTCACTGACCATGGCTTTCATGCTCGCTTACCTCAAAGTACCGCTGACCTGGCGGCAGATTCTGCGGCGCACGTTCAACGAGGCGTTCTTCGAGGACAACTGTCTCGGGATGGCGGCACAGCTGGCGTATTACTTCTTCTTCGCGCTGTTCCCCGCCCTCCTCATGCTGATTGGCATCGCGAGCTACTTTCCGTATCACGCACTCGTCACGGATTTGTTCGCGACCGCCGGCGGGTTCATTCCGTCCGAGGCGCTCACGATCATCACCGACCAGTTGAAGAAGATCTCGTCGGGTGAACAGGGCGGCCTACTGACGATCGGCTTCCTGCTGACGATCTGGTCGACCTCGTCGGCGATGACCGCCATCATCGACACGCTCAATGCGGCCTACGACATCCAGGAGGGGCGGCCCTGGTGGCTTGTCCGTCTGACGGCGATCGGTCTCACGCTCGGTCTGTCGCTGTTCATCCTCGTGTCGTTCGGGCTCGTGCTCGCCGGTCCCACGATCGCTGAGTACCTGGCGAACTACTGGTATCTCGGACCCGCGTTCGAGTGGACGTGGAAGATCCTGCAATGGCCGCTCGTATTCGCCCTGGTGGCGTCGGCGATGGCAATCGTGTACTACTTCGCCCCCGATGCTGAGCAGGATTGGGTGTGGCTGACGCCCGGGTCGATGATTGCCACCACGATCTGGCTGCTGGCTTCACTAGGATTCAAGTACTACGTTGCCAATCTCGGCTCGTACACCGAGACGTACGGAGCCATCGGCGGCGTCATGGTCCTGATGCTGTGGTTCTACATCACCGGACTTGTGATTCTGCTCGGCGCGGAGATGAACGCCGAGATCGAGCACGCGTCGCCGTACGGGAAAGAGGAAGGCGAGAAGGTGCCTGGCCAACGGCGGAGGATCGGACCGGCAGCGATGCGCGCATGGGTCGCGCGACGCATGCGCCACGATGAAAAACCGCCCAGCGCCGAGGAGGTCAAGGAGGTCGTCGGTCCGGCACCTCCGGATAAGGAGCCTGGAAATCCCACGCAGCCTGCCCGTCCTCCAGCGCCGGCGGGAGAACGATCGATTGCGCCGACAGGGGACCGCGGTACGCCGGTTCCTTCGGCCCCTCGTCCGGTTGTTCCGGCCGGCGGCCTTGGCGATTACGTGATCGGGACCGGCATCGTCATCGCCCAGGCATTCTACGCGCTCAGGTTCTGGCGCCGCAGGGTCCGTTCCGCGTAATGCATAACGCAGAATTCAAAATGCAAACATGCTGAGCGTCTCGCTCTGCATTTTGCGTTTTGCAATTTGAGTTACAGCTTTCTCAGTTTCACCCGTCGCACCGCGTGATCGCGCCCCTTCTCCAGAATCAGGTAGGCGCGCTCCCGCGTCGGCATCACGTTCTCACGCAGGTTGACCAGGTTGATCGTTCGCCAGATTGTGCGCGCGGTCTGGATCGCCTCCTCAGCTGTCAACGCTGCGTATCGATGAAAATATGACGAGGGATTTTTGAATATCGTCTCGCGCAGCTTGAAGAACCGGTCGATGTACCACTGCTCGATGTCGTTCTCGTCCGCATCGACATAGATTGAGAAGTCGAAAAAGTCCGACACGAACATCGGCAACCGTCGTCCCGCGCGTCCCGCGCCTGTCTGCAGGACGTTCAAGCCTTCGACGATGACGATGTCGGGCTGTCGAACGACCTGAAATTGATCCGGAACGACGTCATACGTCATGTGCGAGTAGACCGGTGCAAACACCTCCGGCACCCCCGACTTGACGTCGGCCATGAACTGCACCAGTCGCCTGACGTCATAGCTTTCCGGAAAGCCCTTGCGCTGAATCAGTCCGCGCGCTTCGAGCACTTGAAGCGGGAGCAGGAATCCATCGGTGGTCACGAGATCCACCTGCGGGTGGCTCGGCCATCGCGACAGGAGCGCCTGCAGCACGCGTGACGCGGTGCTCTTCCCCACCGCGACGCTACCGGCGATCCCGATCACGAATGGCACCCGGGGCGTTCCCGCTCCCAGGAACGTCGCCGCGGCGTCGTGGAGTTTCTGGGTCGCGCCGACGTACAGGTTCAACAAGCGCGAGAGCGGCAAGTAGATGTCGGCGACTTCGTCGAGCGAGACCGGCTCGTTGATGCTGACCAGTCCCCGTAATTGCGGTTGTGTCAGCGGCAACGGCGTCGCGGCACGCAGTCGCGCCCACTCCGCACGAGTGAACTCGATGAACCGCGAGACAATACCGGTGGGGCGGACCTTGTCAGGTCCGCCAAGCTGGGACATCAGGCTGTCGGTCACAGGCGCAGCATCATCGAGAATGCCATCGCGAATCCGACGGCGATGACGATATGGCGAACCGCCTTGCGTCCGAGGCGACGGGCCAGCCCTGCGCCGCCGACACCTCCGGCAATCGCGCCGACGGCCATGATGGCCGAGTCCTGCCAGAGAACAAGACCGGAGACGGCGAAGTACACCGCGGCGATTCCGTTGATGCAGACGGCAAGCAGGTTTTTGACGCCGTTCATCTGATGGATGTCGGTGTGCCCCATGATGCTGAGCGCCGCGAGCATCAGGATGCCTATCCCTGCGCCAAAATATCCGCCGTACAGACCGACCGCGAATTGGAAACACATCGTCCAGGTGAGCCAGTGGGCGCCGCCACGGCTTCCGCCGTGCGCGGACGCGACAAGGTCCGCGCTACCGGTGACGGCGTTCTCATCTGGCAGTGAGCGGTTGAATCGCCGTTGCAGCGGCTCCTGGACCAGGAACAGGCACGTGGCAAACAGAATCAGCCACGGGATCAGACGGTCGAAGACTTGGGTCGGCGTGCGATACAACAGGAATGCGCCCAGCAGTCCGCCGGCGAGACTTGGCAGAATGAGCCACCAGACCCGTGTGTCGGTACCCCGCAGCTCGCGACGATATCCCCACACGCTGCCGAGCGACCCTGGCCAGAGCGCCAGCGCGTTGGTGGCGTTGGCATTGATTGACGGGACGCCAAGCCAGACCAGCGTGGGAAACGACACCAGGGTTCCGCCACCGGCCACCGCGTTGATCGCGCCAGCAACGGAGGCGGCCATGAATGCAAGAAGGTGACGCACGTAGCTGAAGAATACACGCCTAGTAGAAAGGTATGCGTCGCATTTGCGAAAATCGGCTGCTTTTTGCGGAAATCGGCGGATTGTACGGAAGATTATTCGGCAGGCATCATGCTCCCCCGGGATTCTTCGCGGATGATCCGGCCGGACGAAAAAACGGCTCGAGACGACGTCGAGGCGGTCCTGCAGCAGACGCGAGCCGAGTTCGTCAGCGGGTTCGGCGCCGCCTGTACCGCCATGTCGCGACTCATCGACGCATCATCGAGCGACACAAGTGGCGCCTCGCGTCGTGAGCTCGAATATCTGGTGCATCGCATGAGCGGCCTGGCCGGTACGATTGGGTTTCCAACCGTCAGCCTGCGCGCGCGCGAGCTCGAGGACCTCGTGCGCGACACGCCGGATCAGTTTGATGTGTCCCGTGCGCATCGCCTGCTCGACGCCGTCCAGCTGGGATTCGAACAGGACACTCCGGCATGAAGGTGCTACTCGTCGAAGATGATCCAGACATCCAGCTGGTCGCCCGGACCGCGCTCAAGCGGTCGGGGTTCATCGTCACCGTCACGTCGAACGGACCTGCGGCGCTCGAACAGGTTCGCAACGACCGCCCGGACGCGATCCTGCTCGACTGGATGCTGCCCGACATGGACGGGACCGAAGTGTGTCGCCGGCTCAAGGAGGATCCGGCGACGGCGCACATTCCGATCATCTTCCTGACGGCCCGCTCGCAACAATCGGAAATCGCCCGCGGTCTCGCCCTCGGCGCCGCCGGTTACATCGTCAAGCCGTTCGACGCGTTGGCGCTCGGCACGCAGGTGCGTGAGATGCTGGCGCGGTGAGCAGTCCTCGCATTCACGCACGCATCACCATCGCATTCGGGATCCTGATCCTCCTCGCCGTTCTGCAGATCGCGCTGGATACGTATCTCAGTCGACGGTCGGTCACGTCCGCGAACGCGCTGGCCCGCCGTACGCAATCGAGCATTCCCGCCGTCGAGCTCGCGGTCATCGTCGTCCTGCTACTCGCCAGTCGTCGAGCGGTCTTTCTGCCTCGGGCCGCGGTTGCGACCTCCGCCCGCCAGCAGGCCGAGACCGAAGCCGCGCACCAGGAGCTGCTCGCCATCATCAACGCCGTGCCGGCGGCGCTCGTCATCATGAATCGCGACGGGTCGGTGCGCCTGCAGAACAATGCCGCGGAATACCTTCTCGGCAAAGCACCGCACACCGAAGCCGAACGCCGAGCGTACTGGCAGCGATTCGTGTCGCGTGACCCATCCGGCCGGCCGCTGCCCGTGCGCGATCTCGCGCCGGTGCGTGCGCTCAGTGGTGCGGAAATCCTTGGAGAGGAAATGGAGGTGCAGCGGCCTGACGGCCGGCACGCGACGATTCTGGTCAGCGCGGCGCCGCTGCGTGACGAGCAGGGAGCAATTACCGGCGTCGCGGCCGGATTTCAGGACATCACACGACTCCGCGAGCTCGACCGGATGAAGGACGAGTTCGTATCAGTGGTGAGCCACGAGCTTCGAACCCCGTTGACTGCGATCCGCGGATCGCTGCAGTTGCTGCTGGCCGACGAACGCGCGGTCCCCGATGCCGACGATCGTCAGCTGCTGCAGGTCGCGCTCAAGAGCTGCGAGCGGCTGGTCCGCATCATCAACGACATCCTCGACGTCGCGAAGATCGAAGCGGGCAAGCTCCGCCTCCAGCTGTCGGCCGTGGGCGTGCGCGACATCGTCGACGCCGCGATTGCAGACGTGCAGGCGATTGCCGCGCATGCCGGTGTCGGCTTGAGGGCGCACATTCCGCCGGGCATTCCGGACATGCACGCCGACGCCGATCGGCTCATGCAGGCGTTGGTAAACCTGCTGTCGAACGCGATTAAGTTCGCGCCGCCCGGGACCGATGTCACCGTCGCCGCGCACGAAGAGGACGCGTTGGTCGTCGTCACCGTCGAGGATCGCGGTCAGGGCATCGCCGCCGAGGATGCCGGGCGGCTGTTTCAAAAGTTTCAACAGCTCGACGCATCGGTCAAACGGCGTGTCGGCGGCACAGGGCTCGGCCTGGCGATCACCAAGGCCATCGCCGAGGAGCACGGCGGAAACGTGTCGGTCGACAGCGTGGTCGGCGAACGAACCGTGTTCCGCCTGAAGATTCCCCGCGTTCGAGCGGACGGAACGGTGTCGCGACCGTCGGTCCTCCCGCGATCGCAGCCGCAGCCACGACGCATTCTGATCGTGGACGACGATCGTGGCACGCGTGAGATCCTGCGCTTTTCGCTGCAGGAAGAGGGATTCGAAGTGATCGAGGCGGCGACCGGCCGCGACGGGGTCAACAAGGCGCGGGAACATCTGCCCGATGCGATCACACTGGACCTGATCATGCCCGACGGAGATGGCCGGTGGGTGCTGTCGGAGCTTCAGGCCAATCCGCTCACGGCAACGATTCCTGTGATCGTTGTCTCTGGCGCCGGCGCTGACGCGAACATCACCAGCGGTCCGATCCTGCACAAGCCATTCGATCCAACGGATCTCGTCTCGATGGTGCGCGATCTCCTCGGCGGCCGGACGAGCGGCCGCGTGCTGGTCGTCGACAACGACGACGACGTGCGCCACGTGCTGCGCGAGACGTTGCAGCGACTCGGATGCGATGTCGTGGAGGCTGCAGACGGCCGGCAGGCGCTGCAGAAGATTGGCAGCGACAAGTTCGATTTGGTGCTCGTCGATCTCGACATTCCGTATGTGCACGGTCACGATGTGATTCGAGCGTTGCGCGATCCCGCGCTGAAGCGAAGTGTGCCGATCATCGTGCTGTCGGGCAGCGTCGGCGAGCAGCAGGGGCTGCAGTCGCTCGTGATCGGGGCCAACGTGTTCCTGTCCAAGCCCCCGGACACGGCCGCGCTTGCGGCGCAGGTGGAACGGCTGCTCCGTCGCGCGGAGTGATAGCGCAACCGCGAGAGCGGCCTTTTACGGCGGCGCGACAGAGTCTTTCATCCAGGACAGGCGACACGCAGCAGCCCCCTGGCGAGTTCAGATCCATCCGACGAACGCGTCGAATTCGGGGACAAATCGATCATGCGGATTGGTGTGCTCTTTGCCGACACGACTGGATCGACGTGTTTCGTCTGTCGCGCTATTGGGCCGTTAGCCGGACCTGGAGGTGCATCCGATGCGCTTCTGCCTGACGCTTCTGTTGCTCGCCTGTGCCGCCTTTCCTGCCGCGGCGCAGGATCAGTCACAGACCACCCCGGGGACTGCCCAGTTGCCGGTGCCGCGCCGCGCGCCCGATTTTCTCTTCGGCCGGCCAACGGGGTCGGTAGCGATCCGCGGCACGTGGTCCTTCTCGCGGGCGAGCAGCGACTGGTACGACTTCGTCACCGATCAGCTGACGCTCAATCGCAGCGACTTCAACTCGCCGGGGATTGCCGGCGAGCTCGGAGTGACCTTGACCGACCGCGCCGAGGCCGTGATTGGGATCGACTTCGCGCATATGAAAGCCGCCTCGGAATATCGCCGCTTCGTCGACAACAACCGGCAGCCGATCAACCAGACGACGAAGCTGAATCAGGTGCACATCACGGGAGGCGTGCGGTATGCGTTGACCGATCGCGGTCGCAGCGTGAGCACGCTGGCCTGGGTCCCGCGCCGCGTGGCACCATTTATCGGCGCCGGCGGCGGCGTGGTGTACTACGATCTCTCGCAGGCGGGAGACTTCATCGACGCGCTCGATCCGCGGCTGGCAGTGTTCTCCGACGCGTTCTACTCCGATGGGTGGGCGCCGACGGTTCATGTCCTTGGCGGTGTCGATGTTCGCGTCGCGCGCCGTTTGTTCACGACCTTCGAGGGACGTTATCGGTGGGCCAAAGCGGATCTCTCGAGCCAGTGGATTGATTTCGATCCGATCGACTTGTCGGGATTCAGACTGTCGGCGGGAATCAACGTTCCGTTCTAGCCGATGAGGAACTTTATGAAGACGATCATCGCAGCGGCCATCGTGACGCTCGCCTTCTCCGCAACCGCCCGCGCGCAGGATGCGCGCTGGGCGGCGTGGATCGGATGCTGGAGTCCGGCGCAGGGAACGCAGGCAATCGATGGCGCCCGTGTCTGCGTTGAACGTGCCGGCGACAACGCGGTCACACTCCGCACGACGATCGAGGGTCAACCGGCGCTCGAGCAGACGATCGTCGCCGACGGCGCCGATCATCCTGTCAGCGACAACGAGTGTCGCGGCACCCAGCGTGCCGAGTGGTCGCCCGACGGACAGCGCCTGTATGCGCGCGCCGAGCTGACGTGCGGCAACGAGAACGCGCGCAGCGTCGCTGGTCTGGCGTTCATTGCCGCCGACGGCAGTTGGTTCGATATCCAGTCGGTACGCGTCAACGGTGGTGAAAGCACGCGCGTAAGGCGGTATCGCCGCATCACGCAGGGGCTCGCTTCGGTCGCGCACGGCGGCGGCGCCTGGACGCTCGACGCGATCAAGGAAGCCAATCGCAAGGTGCCGGCGACGGTGCTCGAGGCGGCTCTCGTCGAGACCCACACCACCTTTCCGCTGGACAGCCGGGCCGTCACTGATTTGGATCAAGCCGGCGTGCCCGATCGCGTGATCGACGTCCTCATCGCCCTCTCCTATCCCAAGAAGTTCGTCGTCGAGCGCGCGGCCGCCGCCCCTGTGCTGCCGCCGCTGTATGGCTACGCCGATCCGTTCTTCGACCCGTTCTACTACGGCTATGGCGGCTACTATTACTCCCCGTTCGCCTACAGCTATGGTGGCTACTACTTTCCGTACGGCTTCTCGCCGGCGTATGTGGTTGTCGGAGGAAGCGGAGATGGGTCGTCGACGCCACGAGCGAGCGGCGGCGGGCGCGTGATCGATGGCGTCGGTTATACGCGTGTCACCACGCGGGAACCGACGCCTGTCGCACGACCGGGCGACGGATCGACCGCCGCCACTTCCGGATCGGGCGGTTCGACTTCGTCATCGAGTGGCGGCAGCTCGGTCACTTCCTCTGGTTTCAGCGGCGGCGGCAACTCGAGCGACGGCGGCCGCACGGCAGTGCCACGATAGCATCCGAGGCGAGACTCGGACTGCCTCGCTGCTCACGCCGCCAATGCGGGTGCGGCCTGCGCGGCGACGGCTACCCGTTGCCGATGCTCGCGACCGATCGCCATCGCCACGAAAATCCAGACCACGACCAGCGCTTCGCAGATGAGCGCGAAGTCACGAATGGTGGTGAACGCCAGACTGACGCCGGCGTAGACGATCCCGGCTTGTAACAGATCGCCGAAGCGCGAGCACATGCTGTCGATTGCCTGCTGTGCCTTGAGTTTGGCTTCCCGACTGGTCATGATGCGCTCCCGTGTGTTCACTTGCGTCATCGGGCCACGCCCTCCGATACGGCGTCGTGGCCACTCCTGCTGATATCGCCGCTGTCGACGATGGCGCCGGTGCGGGACACCGCCTCGAAATGCAGCAGGTCGCCGGCAATCGTCACCAGCACGAACGCCTGGTCCTGATCGAAGCCGAAAGCGGTGAGGCTGGAGCCGCTGCGCAGATCGCCGCGACGAAGCTGCCCCGACGAGCCGCACACGAAATAGGTGATGCCGTGCTGCGGCTTCAGCCGCTCGTACACATGGTCATGACCGGTGAACACGATCTGAACGCGATGCTGCACCAGCAACGGCTCGAGCAGCGCGCGCAGGTCCAGCTCCGAGCCGTGCCGGCCTGCCGATGAATAGAGCGGGTGATGGAAGAAGGCGATCTTCCAGGGCGCGTCCGACGTCTGCAGCGCATCACGCAGCCACGCCAGCTGCGCGGCATCGACGTAATTCGAGTCGAGCGCGAAAAACTCGACGTTCGCCCGGCGCATGCGGTAGTAGCGCTGCCCGCTCATGTTGAACAATGGATAGGTGCGTTCGGGCGCCTCGTCATGGTTGCCGAGGCTGGCGAAGAAGGACACGCCGGCCGCCAGCAGCGGTTGATACGGCATCTCGAACCGCTGCTCGACCGCGCGCCGGCTCCAGGCGCCGTAGATGTTGTCGCCGACCGTCAGCACGAACGCGTACGGAACGCGCTCGCGGGTGCGAACCATCGCCTGCGCCAGCTGGTACTGCCCCGTCGAGCCGGTTCCGAAATCGCCGATCACCGCGAAGGACAACTCGTGCCCACCCGCGCGAACCGCCAGCGGCGCTGACCAGCCGGTCACGAGCAGGACGGCCGCAACGGTTCGCCATCGCGCCGACCGTGTCATGATTATGTCGTTCCCCGAACGGCGTGCGGCACGACATCGACAATGACGCGCGTGTCCACGTCGAGAAGAATCAACGACGTGCCCAGGAACCCGTATTGCAGTTCGGGAGGCAACGGGTCGAGCTGCTGCAGCAGCAACGGCGGTATCGTTGCCAGCGGCGCCTCGGCAGGATAGAGGTCGTTCACCCGCACCAATGGACGATCGGGCACCTCGCGAAAGATGGCGCGCCGTTCCTCGACATCACGGCGCGCGAGATCGCGCTGCACCGCCGCGACAACGAGAACGGCCATTTCCGGACAGAGGATGTCGCCGGCGTGCGCGTCGCGCCGCGCCTGGCGGATGGCGGCGCCGAGCGCGAGCCTGAATGTGTCATCCGCTTCGGACCGACCCGGATAGCGACGCTGCAGCTGATCGACACTCGCACGACGAAGCGCGAGGTACTCGAGCAGGTGCTGGCGAAAGCGTTCGGAGGCAGGCGTCACTGGCGACCAGGCGTGCTGCGCCGACGCCATTACCGCCGGTGCTGCTGCGGCCAACAGGGCGCAAACGACGGCTGCTCGCGTGAATCGCGTCACGATGATCCCCTCCTACTTGCCTGCGTGTCCGCGGTCGATGGCCACGAGCGTCCACGTCCCGTCCTGCTCGCGGTGAAAGAACGCACGAACGGGCATTGCCCATGACGCAAAGCGTTCGTGGGCGGCAGCGATGTCGGCGGCGACGAACTCCACGTGCGCAGGCACGGGCGGAACAGCACTTTCCATGTCCCCCTGGGTCAACCACGGGGTCAGCGCAGTCGCTGTGGAGGTGTTGTTGTCGAACACGAACCAGCGCACGTGGTAGGCCGCCGGCGCCTCAGCGACTGCGTGATCGGTTGCGACATTGCGGAACGTGAGGCGACCGGCGTCGATCGCCGGCGCGATGACCGGATTGACGGCCGTCAGGAATGAACGGCCGACGGCGTTGCGACGCGCGATCAAGGTTTCCGCGAGATAGCTCGCCGCCGCGGGATCGCTGAACTTCGCGGTCGCCACAACCGCACGAATCGTTTCATCGTCGAACGCCATCACCCGCTGAGCGGCCCAGAACACGTCGTCTGGCTGCGCGTTCTCGAACGCGGGATTGGGAAGGGTCGGCTTCCACGCTTCCGGCCGGAAGCGCACCGCCTCGATGCGACCGACACTCGGCAATTTCGGGTTGCGACCACGCAGTGCCGCCGGCCGGTAGGCGCCCAGCGTGGCGAGCGAGAGGAGCGCATGCCGCCGGTCGAACAGGAACAGATGGCCATCCCGCGGCGCCTTCGGACCTGTCGCCGCACTGCCGAGCGCCGACCCGAAGTCGATGAGATGGTGGCGAACGATCGCTCGCGAGTCGACGTGAACCAGCGTATCGAGCGTGTTCTGGCTCTTGGCATCGACGTGATTCAGCCAGGCCGCAAAGACACGGAGACCACGCAGCTCCCGGCGATGCTCGTGCGGTACGGTGTCGTTCGGGTCGTCGACGCGCGTGCCCGCGTAGCGAAAAGGTCCCAGAATGTCGCCCGGCAACCGCAGGCTGGCAAGCACGCGGTAGCTGCCGTCGCGGTTGCGCGCGACGCCGCGAAGCAGCCGATCCAGGTCGCGCTCGGTCAGTCGACGTGAGTGGCCGCCGCTCTTGAGCGTGGCGCCAGGATCGATGGTGACTTCGCTGCGCCGGATCGTCGCGATGTAGTTCTCCGGGACGTTGTAGCCAAGTGCATACAGCAGTTTGGTGGCGATCACCTCGGCGCCGCTCGCCATCTCCGGATTGGTCGGCGGGTCGAACTTGACGAAGAAGAGGTGCCCGCTCGAATCCTTCACTCTCAGGCCGGGCGTGATGCCATCGATCTTTCCGCCAATGACGGTCCAGGGGCCGTGCGGACCGTCGGGCATGGAGTCCGGACCTGTGACAATCTCCGCGTGCGACATCCGCGCAAGCCGATTGGTGAACCAGCTGGAATCGGGGACCTCGCCCAGCGCGTCGATATTCATCGCCGGCCGCGCCGTCCGGTCTCCCTGCTGGCGAAGCGCGTCCCACAGATCGAGCCCGTGCGTGACGACGATCGGGCGCACGCCGCTGGCGTCGCGCTCTTCCACCGCGCCCGCGACGGGCTTAGCGGTGAAGCGCGGTCCTGTGGCAAGTGCCGTCGTTCCGACCAGCGCGATGACGAGAGCCGCAACCAGCGCCTTCATTGACCCGCTCCTTCTGTCCTCTTGCACCTGCCCGCACCCTTGTCATGGAACGTACGGCGCGTGCGTCACGTGTGATGAGCGGAACGGGGCGGTCACGCTGAACACGATGCGTGTGCCCTCGGAGCCGCGCGCCACATCCACTCGTCCGATGGACCTGTTCTGCGAATGCAGGCGAAAGCCGAAGCCGAAATCACGCGCCAGACGGCTGTGCGGAAGGTCGCCTGGCGTCGCCGCGACTGTCCCAAGCTCGGTGAACAGCGCCGCGTCGAGCAGCGGCAGCACCTGCCAGGTGTACTCCGCGCCGGCGAATGCGGCATTGCGATCGCGGAAGCGGTAATCGGCGTACCCGCGCAACGTGTTCCCACCGCCCAGCGTGGGCAACAGATAGAAGGGAACGCTGTCGTCGGTCTTTGCCTGCGACATCGCGAGGCGACCGTGCACGGCGAGAGAGCTGTTGTGAGCAACAGCGACGTACTGCGTCGCCTCCGTCTCGACGCGACGGAAGCCGTGACTGGATCCGCTGACGTCGCGGTAAACCGCGGCGCTGACGCGATACAGCCCGCCGCGTCGGGCATACGCCGGCAGATCACGTGTATCGGACTCGATGAAGACGTCCAGGTGCTGATAACGCGGTTGCGACTGCAGGCCGGGCGCCGAGCGATCGTCGAATCGTTGTTCCACCGACGGCGAGAGGGCGCTCAGGCCGCGCCTCACGTCGAGGCCGCGCAACAACCCGCCGCCTGCGCCAATCGCGAGGCTGTCCAGCAACCGGAGTTGCGCCGAGGCGCTCACGTCCACGTGTCGGAGTCGATAATTGGTTTTCGCGTCACGCGTCGTCCGATCGCCGACGCCGAAAAAATTGATTTGCGTCGCGTCGGCGTATTCGAGATCGCCACGAAGCGCGAGCCGATCGGCGATCGCGTGTGGCCATTCGAGCGAGGCGCGGGCCATGGAGTACCGGCGCGCCGACACGGCTGCCGAGGCGTCGATGAGGCCCTCACTGCCGAACACGTGGCGGCGATATCCTGGCCCGCCCTTGATCAGGCCTGCGCCGGGGATCATGTGGCCGAGCTCGGGGTAGAGGCCGTCGCCGCCGCCTTGTTCGAGATGGTCAATCAGCCGCGCCATGTGGCGATGAAGGAATCCGGTGTCCGGAGCATTGGCAGTCGGTTGCGCCTCCTGCGCCGATGCTCGGCCGGCAGCCAACACGCAAACCAGCACAGACATACCTCCACGCCAGCGATTCAGGCCGATCATCGTGAAATCTCCTGGTTTCGGGGCGGCGTTCAGGCGGCGGGGTTCGCCTTGCTGCGCCTGCGCGCCCGGCTGCTTAGGTAAACGTCAGAGTGCCCACAGCCGCACAGGAGTACGCCGTGGTGCGACAGAGCTGTCGCGAGGCAACTGAGAGGTCACTAAACAGTCAGCGTGAAATTGACGATGACCTGCCCGACTCTTGTCGCGACCTCGAGTCGGCGCAGGTAACGCACGGCTTCGCCCAATCCGTGCGAGCGCAGCATTTCCGCAACGTCCACGAAGACACGCTCGCCTTCGAGACCGACGCCGGGCGGCAGCGATTTGAGTTGGGAAAGAAATGGTGCGGCCAGATTGCCAAGGAACCCGAGTTTCGGCAGCGACCACCGCAGGCCGAGAATCGGCGAGTCCGGGAAGTGCGGTTGCTCCTCGATGTGGATCGCAACCGTCACCGGCGGAATGAATCGCGGGCCGCGTAGTGAAAGATGCGCGAGCAGACGTCCCTCGTCTCGCGGCTCCAGATCGACGGCGGTGACCGGCGCCTGACGGCCGGCGAGCGCGTCGGCTATCAGGCGGTTGATCAGCGTATGGGCAATCGGGATTTCTCCCGTGATCGTCGACCCGCTGATGTCGCGAAGGTCGGGGCCCAGCAGCTCGTGGAGTCGGGCGAACGGATCGGTCGGCGGCATAGCAGAAAGTATGCGCTGGCGGCGTCACCTCCAACCGCCGGCTTCCAACTGCCAAAGCTCGGAGTTGAATCGTTGAGCTCGAAGCGAGCGGCGCTGCGCGTTAGGATCAGCGCCTGGTGAGCACGACCCTGACCTGGCCCGGCGTGAGCTTCCGCACGCTGACGCCCGATGTTCGCGATTGCGATGCGCGGCTGGAGCGCGATTTCTATGTCGAGGGCGGACTGCTGGGCGGCGATTCCCGCATCACCATTCACCGCGACTCACCCGAGGATGCAGGCTTCCGTGAGATTTTCGTCTCGCTCGACGGCAAACGGCTGGTGATGTTGCGACACGGCGAATCGTTCACCACCGAGGTCACCCCCGGCGCTCACCGGCTCCGCGCGCATAACACGCTGTTCTGGAGAACGCACGAGCTCGTGTTGAAGCCAGGCGAGCATGCGCGATTCACGGCCATCAACCGTGCGGGTTGGGCGACGCTCGGTCTATTGTTCTTCCTCGGCGCGATGCCCATCTACCTCACCTTCGAGCGAGATACGGCCCCGGTTACCGCCGGGCGACAGGCGCGGTAAACCGCACGGTAGGGCGAGCCTTGTCAGGCTCGCCGCCTCGGGCCGCGCCGCTGTTACACTGAAACTCCCCACATTTCGACTCGCTGTGCTGTTCACCGAGCCCACATTCCTCTTCTTGTTCCTACCGGTCCTGCTGGCGCTCTACTTCCTGTCGGCGGGCCGCGCGCGCAACTGGCTTCTGGTTGCGGCGAGTGTGATCTTCTACGCGAAAGGCGGCGGCACATTCACGTTCCTGATCGCCGCCTCGATTGCGTTCAACTACTTCGCGGCGCTGGCGATCGATCGTCACCGCGGCAGGCCCACCGGACGGTGGCTGCTGCGCGGCACCGTCGCCGGCAATCTCGTGCTGCTCGCCGTCTTCAAGTACGCCATCTTCATCGCGGACAACGTCAACGTGCTGCTGGGTCCGCTCGGCGCGCCCGTGCTGGCGCTGCCGCCGGTGCTGCTCCCGATTGGCATTTCGTTCTTCACCTTCCACGCGATCTCATACGTGGTCGACGTCCATCGCCGCGACGCCTCGGCTCAGAAGCGGCCGATTGAAGCTGCGCTCTATCTCCTGCTCTTCCCGCAGCTGATCGCCGGGCCAATCATCCGGTATCGCGAGATCGCCAGTCAGCTGACACGCCGGCTCGTCACCTCGTCCGACTTCGCGTACGGCATCCGTCGTTTCGTGATCGGCTTCGCCAAGAAGATGCTGATCGCCAACATTGTGGCCGGACCGGCCGATCAGATCTTCGCGATGCCGGCCGCCGAGCTGACGGCCGGACACGCCTGGCTCGCGGTGGTCTGCTATACGCTGCAGATCTACTTCGACTTCTCGGGCTACTCCGACATGGCGATCGGTCTCGGTCGCATGTTCGGCTTCCGGTTCCCGGAGAACTTCCGGTATCCCTACATCGCCTCGTCGGTGCAGGATTTCTGGCGCCGCTGGCACATGTCGCTGTCGGCGTGGTTCCGCGATTACGTCTACCTCCCGCTCGGCGGAAATCGGGCGGGCACATCGCGTCTCTACGTGAACCTCGTCACGGTGTTTTTTCTGTGCGGTCTGTGGCACGGAGCGAGCTGGAACTTCGTCATCTGGGGCTTGTTCCATGGCTCGTTCCTGGTGATGGAGCGCCTCGGTCTAGCGCGGCGCGTGCAATCGGTCTGGACTCCGCTGCGTCACGTCTATCTGCTGATCGTAGTGATGATCGGCTGGGTGTTCTTTCGCGCGGAGACGTTGCCCGGCGCCGTCGGTGTGCTGACCGCGATGAGCGGTCTTGCTCACCCGCAGCCGACGATCTACGACGTGCGGTGGTACCTCACGCCTGAAGTCCTCGCCGCGATGGTCGCTGGAGCCGTGGCCGCAACGCCGATCGGACCCGCACTTGCGAGAGCGTGGTCCGCCGATCGAGAGCCGGAACATGTCCGTCTGGCATGGCTGCCGTCGGCGGCGGTCACCGTCGGATTGTTCGTGCTGCTTGCCGCATCGGTGATGCTGAGCGCCGCACGTACCTACAACCCGTTCATCTACTTCCGATTCTGATGGCGCCGCTGCATCATCGCTGGGAACGTCTGCTCATCGCGCTGTTCGTCCTGACGATCGCGGTTCCGGGCCTTGCCACCATCGCCGGGATCGATCGTCCGGATGCTGCCACCGAGAACAGGAATCTGGCGCCATTCCCGAGCGTTCGTCTGGATCTGGCGTCGTGGCGGGCCTTCCCGGATGCGTTCACGACGTACTTCGAGGACAACTTCTCGTTCCGCAGCCGCCTGGTGAGATGGCAGGCCGCGTTTCGATTCCGCGAGCTGCGCGTGTCACCGTCGCCGACGGTGATTGCCGGCCGCGACGGCTGGCTGTTCTATGCCGATGATGGCGCGGTGCAGGACTTCGTGGACGCGACGCCGTTCACCGACGAGCAGCTCGAACAGTGGCGGCAGACATTGGAGCATACCCGCGAGTGGCTGGCACGTCGCGATATTCGGTACTTGTTCGTCATCGCCCCGGACAAGCACGTGGTCTATCCCGAGCTGATGCCCGCAGCGGTGCATCGTCTGCACTATGGTTCGCGGACGGATCAGTTAGTCCGGTATCTGCACGCACATTCCACGGTCGATGTGGTCGATCTGCGGCCGGCGCTGCTCCGCGAACGGGACCGGGAACGGCTCTATCATCGTACCGATACGCACTGGAACGACCTTGGCGCGTGGATCGGATACGAACAGATCGTCAGTCGTCTTGATATGCCGGGGCTGGAACCAGTGCCACGCTCCGCGTTCGCCGAGCGCGACGTGGTGACCGCCGGCATGGACCTCGCCGCCATGTTGGGACTGAAGGACGAGCTCACTGAAGACGACCTGCAGTTGCTGCCGCATCAGCAGCGCCGCGCGACGGTCGTCGAACCTGCCGTTCCGAGCGATCATCTGATGGACGCGCGCGTCGTGACGCTGCACCCGAACCGCACGCTGCCGCGGCTGGTGATGTTCCGCGATTCGTTTGCGTCCGCGCTGATCCCGTTTCTGTCCGAGCACTTCAGCCGCGCCGTGTATTTATGGCAGTACAACTTCGACCCTGCCGTCGTCGCGACTGAACACCCCGACGTGGTGATCGAGGAATGGGTCGGTCGCAAGCTCAATGTGCAATGGCCCTACGATGCGGTGGCGGATCTGAACCGCCAAAATGCCCAACCTGCAACCACCAACTCCCAAACGCTGGTGCCTTGATCCGCTTGGGCGTTGGAAGTTAGGAGTTGGGAGTTTACGCGTGACGCAGTGCGTCATGCGTACCGCTCGGGCGCCGCGAGGAGCACGAGATTGCGGCACAACTCTGCGTATCGTTCCTGACCGACCGCTGCGACATCGATCCCGCGCCTGACATCACCGGGAATCGTGACGCTCGACGGCAGATAACGCTTCACCGCCGCGAATTCTTCTTCGTACTCCGGTGTCGGAAACGTCAATGTCAATCTCGATTCGTCGCCGCGGACCTCGATGCGGTAAAGCGGATTGACGATAACAGCGTCGGGCGCCGGCACCACGTCGGGCAGCGCCACCGTCCTGAAGATCTCCTCATGATGGCTGGCGACGATCACGAGCGCCGGCTCGCCTGCCAATGCCTCCGGCGGCTCGTCGCGCGACAGGTCAATACTTCCTTTCAGCACGTCGTCGAGCAATGCGCTGTCCCGGTACATGCGTGGATGCTGCGGCTGCAGAAGATCGTGGTACGCGGCCGGCGTCAGCGGCATTCCCGCACTGAAGTTCTCGCCGAGCGCGCTGTGCAGGTGTGGCATCACGATCGTGCCGTCGGCTCCGGCCAACCGCATCATCTCCTCGGCGAGCAGGCGCTTGTGCCAGATATACGGAAACGCGTCGGACAGCACGACCAGCGAGAAGGTGTCGCGCGCGAACGGCAGAGGGCTGTTGGCGTCGCAACACACCGGCTCGCAGTAGGGTGCGACGAAGGTCTTCGCCAGCCACAGCTTCCAGAAATAAACATCGGCGAGAACCGCACGGTGATCTGACACCATCGTCCGTACCAGATGACCGGAACCACCGCACAGATCGATGTAGCGTCCGCCCCGCTGCAGCGTTGGACCGGTGGCCAGCACGACCGCTCGCGCCACCCGGAACGTCGGATCGGAGAAGCGATACACGAAGTACTCGGCTTCCGCGTCGACGCTCAGAATCTTCAGACCCTCGCGATATGTGCCGTTATCCCGGGCCCTGAACGCACGGAACGCGTCGCGGCGATCGCCCTCGAGCTCGAGCAGCGTATACAACGCCGCGTCGCGGTGGCCGTCTTCGAGCTGATGCATCGCCTCGCGAACCCGGTCGTTGGCAATCATCACGGGAATGCCGTCGACGATAGGGTACGCGCAGCACTCGCACCCGAGTACTCCGGAATCGATCTCGCTCCCGCTGCGCACAAGCGCCGCGTTTTCAACCACCGTCAGGCGAGTCCCACAGAAGGGACACCGCACGATTTCAAGAAGCGACGTTTCCATTCGTGATTCGTGATTCGTGATTCGCGATTTCGATCGCGATTTACAACGATAAATCACGAATCATGAATCGCGAAAATCTACAGGCGCTCGATAAAGGGATCCCGTCGCGAGACGATCTCCGCGCGATGGAAGTGCTCGATGCCCAGCAGCTGCGCGGCCGCTTCCTCCGACAGTCGTTCGAGCGCCTCGTGAGCGAGCTGGGTGCGGTGACACCGGAGCGCGGCGAGCTTGCGTCGCGCGGCGGCGCTGACGTCGAGAATCAACGTGGGGGGATTGGCCTCGAGTCCGAACGCGTCCGGATTGACGAGGTCGAACAGGCGCGCCGGCAACGGTTCTCCGTGGGCGTGAGCCTGTGACTCGTTGACCAGCCGTCGCATCTGCCCTGGTGGCATCGTCACGTAATAGAGCGCCGGCGCTGCGTCGCCGAACGACGCCACCGCCCTCGTCGTGCGTTCGTGCACGGCAATGTGATCGGGATGCCAATACAGACCATCGTCACCAAAGGTGACGACGACGTCGGGGTCGACGCGCCTGATTTCCTCGATCAGGCGCGTCTCGAATTCGGCGGCGTCGATCCACGGCAGGAATCCATCGGCGTACTCGAGCAGGACGACCTCGCTGATTCCAAGAGCGGCAGCGGCACTGTGCAACTCCTCCGCGCGCGTCTGGTAGAGCGCGAGGTCGCGCACACCGGAGCGATTCTCACCGTGCGTGGCGCATACGACCACGACGCGGGCGCCGCGCTCGGCGCAGAGCGCCAACAAGCCACCGCATGCCAGCGATTCATCGTCGGGATGCGCGAAGATCGCGAGCAACGTCGAACCCGGCGCCGCGGCGGCCGAGCGAGCTTCGGCCGGCAGGCTGGGCCGGCTAGCAGCGGCTCCGAGCGATAACCTGTTCATACACCTTCACGTATTCGTCGACCATTCGGTCCACGCCGAATCGCGCCACCGCGGCCTGGCGAACGCGTGCTCGATCGAGTGCAAGCACCTGCGGCAAACCGGCGACGAGCTCGTCGAGCGACGGAAACGCACGGCCGGTGACGCCGTCGTCTACGAGCTCACGAACCGCGCCGCGCTCGAGTGCGGCCACCGGCGTGCCGCACGCCATGGCTTCGGCCACGACCAGGCCGAACGGTTCGCCCGACTGCACCGGGTAGAGGAGCGCGCGCGCGCCGCCAAGCAGCGCGACCTTCTCGGCATGATCGACCTCGCCCGCATAAATCACAGTGGTAGCGTCGACGTGCGGCGCAATGACCTCGCGGTAGTAGTCGTTCTCTGGCGCCGCCAGGACGAGACGCATGCCGACACGGCGCGAGATCTCGATCGCCGGCAGCACACCCTTGCCTTCGGTAAAGCGCCCCAGGAACAGCAGATAGTCGTCCGGCTGCGCTCGAAACGTGAACGACGCCGTATCGATGCCGTGCGGAACGGTGGCAACGACATTGAGGCCGGTGAGCAAGCGAGCCTGCTCATTCGAGATGGCGACGAACGGCGCGTCGGGATACCGGGTCCACAACGCCACTTCCGGCGGGCTTGGCGCGTGATGCAGTGTCTGGATCACCGGCGTCGAGACGAGCCGCGTGAACGGCACCGACATGGGCCAATACATCGCCTGGTAATGGATGACGTCGAAGTCCGCGGCGCGCTCGACCGCCGCCGACAGGTTGATCAACTCGCACGCTTCCCATGGCCAGAGCGAGGTGTCTTCGCCGTAGCCGGTGGCGAATGTGGCGTGCAGAGCGGCCGCCGTGCGCGACGTGCCGGTGGCAAAGAGTGTGACTCGATGGCCACGCGTGACGAGACCTTCGGTCAGCAGCGACGTCATCAGCTCGACCGAGCTCGATCGCACCGGCGGGATCGAGGTCGCCACAGGTCCGACCTGGGCAATGCGAAGCGGCCCGTTCGACTCGCTGCGCTGGTTCAGGGCAGGCGCGTTCATGACGCGACGTCGATGAGGCGCGACAACACGCGCGCGCTATCGAAACATTCGCGCGCGATCTCGGCGGCGCGCCGCGCGTGTGTCGGCCAGTCGGAGGCGATGCGATCGAGGCCGTCGAGCGCTTCTGCCGGCGTCGAGAACGGCAGCAACCCGATGCCGGAGGGCAGATGTGCGCTCCATCCTGTGTCCTGCACGAGCGCGGGACGTCCGGCCGCCAGATAGCATTCTGTGCGATCGCTGAACCAACCGGAACGCGTAGAAACGTACGCGTGCTTGGCCACGCCGAACTCGCCCCTCGACTGCTGGATGAACCGGCGATAGTCCCACAGCGAGCGTGACACGGCCATCGCATCCACGGTATCCCACCCGTACCGACGCAGCAGCGTCTGCGGTCCGTTAATCGCCAGCGTGAACGGCTGCGGTGTCTTCGACGGCAGATCGATGAACTTCACGAACTCACGATCCTTGTTGCCGTCGACGTCGGTGAAGCTCTCGATCTTCCAGGTCATGACCGTCGTGAACCGGTCATGCGCGGGCGGCGCGTCCGTGCACCACTCCTCGATCGTCACCGGCTGCCACGTTTTGTGCCAGGTGAAGCCGCTGGTTGGCACATCGCACGAAGCGGTCCCGATATTGGCGCCAAAGGTAAAGAGCCGATCGAAGCTGCGAAAGAAGTCGAGGTACCAGCCCTCGCCCTTGGCGATCGCCAGCTGCGTGAACACCGGATCCGAGTCGATGAAGACCTTGCGTGGGATCTTCAGGTACTCGTCGCGCCAGAACCACGACCCGCCCGACAGGTTGATGAACAGATCGGCCTCGGCGCAGAACGCGCGCACCGCCTCGCGCGACTGTCCGTGGTAATCGCCGTTGAAGTTGACGAAGCTCCAGCGGTCACCGAGGCCGAACGGCTCCAGCGCGGCATTGATGTACCGCGTCCCGTAGGAGGGATCCTCGGATCGCGTGTTCTGTTCCGGATCGTAGATGCACTCGCCCGTATCCTCGATGTACAGCACCTCGTGACCGAGGTGGCGCAGACCGAGCAGATACATGAGCGAACACCAGGTCACGCCGCCGAAGGGGTACCGAGCGATGATGCCGGCGACGAGTACTTTCATGTCGTTCCTGGTTCCCGGTTCCCGGTTCCGAGTTCCGGCGGTTCAGGGTTCCTGGTTCGGGGTTCACCTCGGGAACATGGAACGACAGAGCTGTTCAGCGTTCAAACAGCCTGAATCAGTTCGTCGACAGTTTCCGGTTCGTCGAGCGAGCGACCAAGGCTGAGCCGCTGGCACATGCGGCGATAGAGGTCGTTGGACAGCAGCAATTCCCTGTGCGTGCCTTGCGCGATGATGCGGCCACCGTGCAGAACGAGAATGCGATGGGCGTCGCGGATCGTCGACAGGCGATGCGCGATGACTATCGTCGTGCGACCCGTGCGCAGGCGGTTGAGCGCGCGGAACACCGCTTCTTCCGACAGCGCGTCGAGCGAGGAGGTCGGTTCGTCGAGGATCAGGATCGGCGCGTCCTTCAGCAGGGCGCGCGCGATGCTCAGGCGCTGACGCTCGCCGCCCGACAGGCTGGCGCCCGCCTCGGCGACCAGCGTGTTGTATCCCTTCGGCAACCGCGTGATGAACTCGTGCGCATGCGCGGCTCGTGCCGCTTCCTCGACCTCCGCGTCGCTCGCGTGCAGGCTGCCGTAGCGGATGTTGTCGGCAATCGTGCCGCCGAACAGCATCGGCTCCTGCAGGACGATGGCGATCCGTTCCCGCAGCGACCGCAGTCGATACTGCGACACGCCCACGCCGTCGATGACAACACGGCCGGCGGTGGGGTCGAAGAATCGCGGCAACAGGCTGACCAGCGTCGACTTCCCTGCTCCCGTCAGACCGACGAGCGCAACCATCTCGCCCGGTCTGGCCTCGAAGCTGATGTCGTCGAGAATCGTCCGATCGGCGTCGTACGAGAAGCTCACGCCCTCGAAGCGGACTTCGCCCTTGACGCCTGACGCATCGATCGCGTGCGGCGCGTCGAGTGCCTCCGGCGTCTCGGCGAAGATTCTGCGGACACGACGCGAGCTGGCGATGGCGTTTTGCAGTGCACCCGTCGTATGGGCGATCGAGGACAGCGGGCCGTACACGGCGCCAAGATACGCGGTCACCACCAGCATCCCGCCGATCGTCAAGTCGCCGCGCAGCACGTGAATCCCGCCGACGGCGAGGACGAGCGCCGTTCCGCACACCGTGATCGCCGTCACTGCCAGCGTGAACAACGACTCCTGCCACGTGAACCGGAGCCGGGCCGTCATCGTTTCGGTGCCTGACGTCGAGAAGCGCTGCAGCTCGTGCGGCTCGCGCGCGAAGCTCTTGATCACTTTGATCGACGACAGGATCTCGTAAAGGCGCTCGATCAGCTTCGATTCCAGTTCCTTGACCTGCTCCGCGCGGTCCACCATGCGCGTCGAGTAGTAGCGCAGGCACGCGTAGAGCAGCGGCACAATCGTCAGCGACAGCAGCGCGAGCTGCCAGTCGAGCCGCAGCAGCACGATGAACATCGCGCCGAGCGTCAACGTGGAGGTCACCAGCGGCAGCATGCCGCTCATCACCAGGTCGTGCACGCAGTAGGCGTCGCTTTCGAGGCGATACACGGAGTCCGCGGTCCGCGTGACGATGTGATGGCGAAGCGCCAGCGCCTGCAGGTGCGCGAGCAGTCGGGCCCGCAGCGAGTAGACCATCCGCTGTCCGGTGTCGACCTGCACCTGCGTGTTGATCATCGATATGAACTGCGTCAGCACCTGCAGGAGGGCTCCACCGATCACGATCGCGACGAGCAGCGCGACGCGACTGTCGCCGACCGTTTCGTGCACGAATCCGGCGAGACCGGACGGCAGCGGCTGCCCACCCAGCACGTTGTCAACGACCAGCTTCAGCGGCCACGGCGCCAGGACGCCCAACCCTATATCGATCGCCGCAATCAGCGCCAGCAGGGTGACGCGCGAGCGATACGGCCGGAGAAACGAGAGCGTCCAGGAAATCAGCGACACTACGTGACTTTCCTGGCCCGCGGCGGTGCGGAGATGGCGAGCTCGTACGGATGACCCTTGTTCACGTTGACGACGCTCACCGTGCCCGTGTCACTCGCCACATACAGCCAGCCGCCAGACCGGTACGCCAGACGTGAAGGCGATCGGAACTGCCGCGGCAGGGCAACAGTATTGATGACGCCGGCAGGGTTGACGGTCCGGACGCTGTCGTTGAAGTAGTCGGCGATATAGAGCGTCATCTGTCGCCCTGTACCCACCAGTGCAAGACCCGCGGGTCCGGAGAGGCTCGCTCGCACCGCAAGACCGCCGTCACCATGCCAACCGGCTGTGCCGTCGCCCGCCACCGTCACGATGATTCCGGTCATCGCGTCGACCTTGCGAACACGGTTGTGTCCCATGTCGGCGATATACAGATCGCCGTTGGCAGCCAACACCACATCGGTCGGGTTGTCGAGATGCGCGCGGGTCGCGACACCGCCGTCTCCGACGGCCATGGTATCGCCGCGTACTCCGTCGCCTGCCACGGTCCTGATAAGGCCGGTGGCCTGATTGACGACGCGGATCCGGTTGTTGAGCGTGTCGGCGATGTAGAGATCACCATTGCGAGCGACGGCGACGGCGACCGGACCGTGTAAGGCGGCTTGGGTCGCCTGCTTGAGGTCGCCATCGAACCCGGTATCACCCGAGCCGGCGACGGTAACGATCTTCCCGCTCAGGCGCTCAATGCGGCAGATGCGATCGTTCTGCGCATCCGCCACATAGAGATCCCCGTTGGGACCGATAGCGAGATCGGCAGGTGTTTCGAAGGGCATTCCTCCGGCCAGCAGCGCGCTGGTGGCCAGGTTGACACCGGACGTGCCGCGCGGCTCGTCGAACATCCGGGGATCGAGGCGATGGATGACGCCGCGTCGTGTGTCGCCGAACACGAGATCGCCATTGGGGGCGACCACCAGCGGAGTCGCGCCGTCAAGGTGCGGAATCACCGGTTGTGGCCGCACTTCCGCCTTGGTGGGACGCGTCGAGACGCGCACAATCTCGGCCAGCACGTCGCGCGCCACCGACGTCCCGGTCAGCCCGGCGCTCGCGGCCAATGCCACCGCCACCGCCGCCTGCACGGCCTGAGGCAGACCTGCCGGACGCGCGGTCAGTCGCCGCGTCCTCCGTGACCCGGCCACGACGGGAATCGGAACCAAGCCGATCGTGGATGTGGCGCGGAGTATCGCCTGCCGCGCCACGGCCATGGTGGTCGTCGTCTGCCACATCGCGCGAGCGAAGGACACGCCAACCGAGGCGACGCAGGCCAGGCTGAGCCAGGGCCATCGCAACGCAATCGCGGCGCTCGTCATCGTCACGGCGAGGACAGCGAGCATGAGCGCAAGGACGACACCGCGCTGCGTGGGTCGCAGCTTGGTCGCCACTCGCAGCAGGATCTTCGGACCGCCGTGCTCCTCGACGAGCGCGCGCAGATCGAGCCAACCCCAACGCCCAAGCGCGACGCTCACGTCGCGGTCCGCACGCCACCCATCATCGGTGACCACGTAATGCGCCGGTCGCGATGCGCGCAGCAGACCCGCCAGCTCGGTGAGGAAACGATCGTGCGAGCTCCATCGCTCGCCCCAGTAGTCCTCTTCGGTCGCTCCGCCGACGAGCGCGAGGGTCGCCGCCGAGGCGTCGCGGGTCGTCGGCGACGTCGGGCGCCACGGCAGACGCGTCACGCGATTGAGCTCGGTGACCAGCGGCGGCGACAACATGCCGCGGATCCGCCCGTGGAACCGTGCAAACGGCTGGATGAAATGCAGCCACGCGATGAGTGCCCGGTGCCGCAGGCGCGACGGTCGCGTCGTCGCCGTTTGCAATCCCGCCAAATCGGAATTCCACCCAAACAGCGCGCACCGCGTCAGCGTCGTCATCCACCCGATGCCGCCGGACCCGAACAGCAGCAGCGCGGCTTGCACGTGGTCCGTCGCGAACGGAATGAGTCCAGCGGCGATGAGCACCGTCGACACCGCCAGCCATACGGGCGAGTGCGGCAGGAACTGAAAGGCGTGCCCCTCGGTGCGGTAGACCGATGGGAACGCGGCGGTGCCCCACACACCGGTGTTGATCCGGCGTCCCGACAGTGAGCGCACGAACGGCAGCGGACTGTAAATGCGGCCACGCCAGACCATGTTGCCGCCGACGAATTTTTCGGGGTGATGCGCGTCGAGCCAGGTCTCCCCCTCGCCGTACCCGACCTGCTGTCGCCAATACGCCTTGATCGACGCGCGGTGGTGATGCCAGACGAGCGCGGCTGGAGCAAACCCGACCTTCTGTCCCTTTGCTTGCAGCCGCCAACACACGTCGACGTCGTCACCGGCGCGGAGGTAGACGGGATTGAAACCGCCAATGGCGAGCAGCGCGTCACGGCGATAGGCCATGTTGCAGCCGGGGACATGTTCGGCGATCCGATCGTCGAGCAGGACCTGCGTCGGTCCGCCTGGGGCGCGTGCAACGCACTGCGCGATCCACGGGTCGTCTTCCGGCACGACGTTCGGTCCGCCGGACGCGACAACGTCGGAGCTGATGAACGGCTGAACGAGATACGTCAGCCAGTCCGGATCGACGCGGACATCCGCGTCGGTATACGCAACGATCTCGCCGGTTGCTTCCGCCAGACCAACATTGCGCGCGGCGCTCAGGCCGCCATTGGCAACGTCAATCACACGCACATCGGGATAGCCGTGCGCGATCTCACTGGTGCGGTCGCATGAGCCATCGTTGACGACGATGACTTCGCAGTTCGGATACGTGAGCGCCTGTAGCGACACGAGGCAATCGTCGAGTGTGTCCGCCGCGTTGTAGGCACAGACGACAACCGAGACTTTCGGCCACGTTTTCTGTTCGTCTCGCGCGAATGGCGCGTCGGCAAAGACCGCGGATACCGCGGCCAGTGCGGGCTTCGGCTGTCGATTAGCATCGACGAGACCGAACGCCCAATCGGTGACGTCCTGGCCGCCACGCCACCACTGGTCGGTCCACGAGAACGCCACGGCGCCGCACAAACCTTCGGTGAACGCGGCACGGATATGGTTCGCTGTGATGCGCGCCTGTCCGTCGAGTCCCTCGCGGATGCTGTCGGCTCCCGCTTCCGCGAGCAGCAGCGGCTTGTTGCCGGCGATCTGCTGCAGACGCGCAAGGTAGGCGCGCAGGTCGGGCTCGCGATGCAGATAGACGTTGAAGGATGTGACGTCGAAGCACTCGGTATCGAGGTACTCCGTCGGCGGATAGTTGACGTACGTCAGCAAAGACGCTGGCGAGGCGGACTTGACTGCGTCGCACAGCTCGCGGAGAAACCGCTCGATCCGTGCCTGCCCATGCCACCTGACGATCGACGGTGGAATCTCGTTGCCAACGGCGAACAGCAGCGCCGCCGGATGGTTGGCAAGCGCACGCACGTGCGCGGCCGCCTCGCGACGGATGGTCCGTTGAAGCTGACGATCGTCGAGGAAGGCGATGTGCTGCGACCACGGCAGGCCGATCATCAGGCGCAACCCATGGAGCGCGGCCTCGTCGAGCAGGTGCATCGGCGGAGCCGTGTAGGTGCGGACCGTGTTGATGCCGGCGTCGACCATCAACGCGAAGTCTTGCGCCACGCGCGCGGCGCACGGGAACTGCACGCCGTCGGCATCGGGCGCAAACGTCCCGTACGAGACACCTTTGACGAGGAAGCGACGGCCCTCGACGGCCAGGAATTTACCGTTGACGCGCGGCTGTATCACGCACTCGTCTCTACAAAAGAGCCTATTTGGCGTCTCGTCGATATCTTGGTCGAGCGCTGGGACGACGTTCGGGGGGGCCGCACCGGCGACGCTTTCAGTCTGCAACTGACTGGAAGCGCCTGCAGTTCAACGCTTTACCTGAAGTTTAATTGTCATCTGGCCGTTACTCACGGTCAAGCTGTGCGTCGGCCTACAATCCGGCTATGTACTCCGTCGTCCTCCTCCTGCATTCCTGGCTGCGGTGGCTGGTGCTGCTGGCAGCGGTGTTGACGTTGGCGCGGGCGTTCACGGGGCGCACCGGTCACAAGTTGTGGGGTGCTGCCGATGAGCGGTCGCTTCGCCTCTATACCACCGCGCTCGATGTCCAGTTGCTGCTCGGCCTCATCCTTTACGTCGGAATCAGTCCGATTACGGCCGTCGCCTTCCAGAATCTCGGCGCCGCGATGCGGGATCCGTCGCTCCGGTTTTTCGTTGTCGAGCACGCGATCGGAATGATCGCCGCCGTCGCCCTTGCGCACATCGGACGGGCCAGAGTCCGAAAAGCGGCGACAGCGGACGGCAAGCATCGGACGGCACTGCTGTTTGTCGCGCTGTCCGTTGTTGCCATCCTTATTTCGATTCCCTGGCCGTGGATACCAGGGGGACGGCCGCTCTTCCGGCTCTGATTCGTGATTCGCGAATCGTGACTCGTGATTGAGAATCACGCTCCAAATCACGAATCACGAATCACGAATCGCTGCCGCGGTCCCAGTCCGCCAGAAACGGCACGAGGGCATCCAGCGGCATCACGCGAGTGACGCCGTCTTCGCGACGCAGGACGATGCGCGACCAACCGCTGACCGCTTGGGGGATCCACGTGGTCCCGTCGAGATGCAACGGACGTCGCGCGATCGTATTCAGGATGATCCGTTCGTAGCGCGAGCAACCGAGCAGCGCCGTTTCGCGCGATCTCTCCCGGTTTCTGCCCACGTCGTCGTACTCGGCCGGTCGCTCGGTCTGATCGAGCCACGACTCCGATCGGCCGGTCAGGATACCGCGTGCTCGCGTGAACGACACACGATCGGCCAGACGTGCGACCGCGGGTTCGAATCGCTGCCACACCGCAGTCGCGATGTCCCGCAGACTCGCCCGACCGAGCGAGGTCGGCCACATCCTGTCGTCCGGATCGCATATGAAAGGATTGCTCGGATAACAGTCGGAGTGCGCAAGCCACCCGCGACGCGACGTGTGGCGACACGGCGCGAAGGTGTCGATCACAGGAATTCGCGCGCGGCGCAGCGCAGCGAGACTCAGATCGCTCCACGTGTTGACCGTTGTGACGACGCCGGCAATGAGGGCACCCGTCGCCGCGATCCGCGACCCGTTGGGTGAAAAATCGGCCGTGACCTCGATGCGTGGCGGACGCGGCCGCACACCAACTCCGGTTGATTCGCGGTTGGTGGCCAGCAGCATCACCGGCGCCGGAAGAATGTGCGCCAGCAGCCACGCGACACGATCGCACCGTCGGGCACGGCCCACCGCAGAGCCGACCTGTCGTGGCGAGACGTTGTAATGCGCGGAGAATCCCTGCAACCGCGCGCGATGCCCGGTCCTGCGTTCCCACTGATCGAGTTGTTCGCGCACCAGCGTCAGCGACGCGTCGAGCGAGCGTGACAGCCGTGCGAAGCACCCGCGTTCCAGCTCCATCACCGGCGTGGCCAGCTCGATGACGCCGGTGTCGAAATAGATCGCGGCACCCGTCGGCAGGTGGAACGAGCGGCCGGTGCGATGCATCAATGGAACGCGGAGGAACCCGCGCGGATCGCCGAACACCTTCTCCGGCGTGGCGGGGCGATCATCGATGATCAGACTGAACTCGGCCTCGAGGCCCGCGGCGGGCCGCAGCAACGCCTCACCGAAGACGTCATGCTTCGACGCCTTGATACCGGCGCCATCGGCCATCACCGTTGACGGCGGGGGTTGGGCCCGCCTTCCTCCTCCGGCCGAAGTGGCGGAGCAACGAAGGCAGAAGGCCGCTCTTCCAACTCCGACGCATTCCGCGGGACCAGCGTCCCGTACCCGAGATCGAGATGAAGATGATCGTCGGCGAACCCGACCTCGTGACCGTATGGCCGCGTCCAGCAGCCAGGCAGGACACGCGACGCGAGATCGGCGTAGCGCGTGACCTTCTCCTCCGAATCCAGATACTCGTTGCCGATCCGATAGATGTTGGCCGCCGTCGCCCAGCAATGCGGCGAGGCTGACCGCGATCCGCTGTGTGCAGGCGATCGATAGCCGCCGTTGGCCGCGATCCTGATCGATGCGCCGATTTCCACGCGGAGCACTTCGAGAGCGGCCGCCAATGCCGTGACGGCACATGGCACGTATCGCGGAAACGTACGTAACGGTTCCGGCTCGTGGAGATCGACCTCCATGAATTCCCACAGCCCGAAATGCGGCGTGAGCTGCGTATTCACCGCCTCGAGGGTGGAGGTGACTTCGTAAAAGAATCGCGGCAGCCGGTGGACCTCGCCGAGGGGAGTGCGCAGCAGTTCTCCGGGCAGCAGCAACTGCCGATGAGCCGAATGGAGATTGCAGGCGTCGACGATCCGCAGCGGTAATGCTCCGCCGGTCACCGTCCGACTCCCTCCCCGGCCGCAGCGACGCGAGCGTAGACGGCAGCCGAGGCGGCAATCCCTGCGTCGAGCCGCTCGCGCGCCTCGCCGGTGCTTTCGACCAGAATTGCCACGATGTAGGGAGGACGCCCTGGTAGAAACACGATTCCGGCATCGTGCGACACGGTCGAGATCTCTCCCGTCTTGTGCGCCACGCGCGCGACGGTGCGGACGTTATCGGGCAGACCGGGCTCAATCGTGCCGGTGAACTGTTGGGCGTGGAGGATGACGATCATGTCGGCGGTCCCGGCCGCCGACGCCACCTGGCCGTCAAGGATGGCGCGCAGCAGCGCCACCACGCCGGCCGGGGTCACCCGATTGCTGATGCCCTGTTCGAACGCGCGGTCATCCTCCACGCCGCGACACACGTGAATGCCATCGACCCCGAGGTGCGCCATCGTCCCCATCACCCCTGCCGGCGTCAGCAGGTCGAGCAGCAGGTTGGTCGCCAGGTTGCTGCTGCGAACGATCATGTGCGCCGCCAGCTCGCGCAGTCGCATCGTGCGTCCGATCGCGGCGTAGACGTCTGCGTCGCCGTCGCGTCCTCGGTCGACGCGAAACGGGGAGCCGTCGACGATGCTCAGGAAACGGTTGCGGACGTGAAGGCGGCAGTCGAGGGTGAAGGGCTGGTGCGGCGATGCGCCGTCGTTGCGAGGCACTCTCTCTACTGCGTCGAAGAGCGCCGCCAGCACGGCGATCTTCATGATGCTCGCGGCGTGAAACCACCGGTCGCCGTTGAACGTCCACTGCCGGTCCGACAGGTAGTCGTAGACACAGACGCCGAGCGCGCCACTCGTGAGCCCGGCGCCAGCCGTCTGCAGACGTGCCTCGAGATCGTCCACATGCCCCACCTCGTCGTTCGACGAACGATCCGAACGATTCGAACGATCGATCACGCCCGCACTGACGCGCGACCAAACACGCGCGACGGTTCTCCGTTGAGGGTCACTGCGCCGATCGCATACGCGATTGCCGCGGCGATCTTGCGGCCGCCGCGGCCGGACGGCTCGATCGGATTCGCGTAGTCCTCCGGTTCGTCACAGACTTGCCGCAGTTCGATGACACTCAAGCCCCGCTGAATCGCCGCATGCAGGATCACGTCGTTGAACATCATCAGCGCCACTTCCGCGGCGGCGGCGGTTTCCGGATCGAGATTGCCGTTGTAGATCGTGCACACCGTCGTCGGGATGCGCAGCCGCGCCACGCGATCGAGGACACGGGCGTACGACTCGTGAAAGTCTTCAAGGCGGCGCCGAAACAGCAGCAGCGTTTCCGTCGTCGACGACACGGGCCGTGCCAGCAAGTCGATGTTGCCCAGCGCGTCGTTGCCGCCGATGGCGAGCGCCAGATGCGAGCTGTCCAGCGGAAGCTCTCGCCACTGTACTTCGACGGTCCGCATGGTCGCGCCATCGACCGCGCGAAGCGTCGCCTTCCATCCTTGCGGCAGCAGCGATCGCAGATGCTCGATGACGGCCGGCTCACCTCGCGTGTACACCGCGTTGTCGAAGATGGAATCGCCGAGCAAGACCACGTGCCGGTCGCCGGCCACCCGTTCATTGTAGGTAGCTGGGTGGCCGGGTAGCTAGTGGACTGTATCGATCATTTCTAGAGTTATGCGATGCGGCGGCTTGGATCGGCATACGCCCACCGAACGGGCTTCGCGCGTTCGTTGTACTTGGTGATAAAGCGTCGCAGTTTGCGCGCGAGGTCGGTGACTGAGGTGAAGATGCCGCGGGCCAGCAGATCACGTTTTACCTTGGCAAACCAGAGTTCGACCTGGTTGAGCCACGACGCGTACGTGGGCGTGTAATGCAATTGTACGTTGGGATGCGCGTCGAGGAACGCCATCACTTTGGCGGTCTTATGCGCCGACAGGTTGTCCGCGATGATGTGAATCTCTCGCTCGGGGCGTTGCGACGAGACGATGTGCTCGAGAAAGGCCACGAACTCGTCGCTGGTGTGGCGCATGGCCGTTTTGCCGATGACCGCGCCCGTCTGCGTTTCCAACGCGGCGTACAGCGACAGCGTCCCGTGGCGCACGTATTCGAATCCGGGTCGCTCGGCGCGGCCCGGCGACAGCGGCAGAATGGGATCGCGGCGGTCGAGCGCTTGGATCGCGGTCTTCTCGTCGACGCAGAAGACGGCCGCGTGTTGCGGCGGGTCCAAGTACAGACCAATGATCTCGGCCGCCTTGTCCTCGAAGTTGGGATCCGTCGATCGCAGATAGCGCTCCAGCCGATGCGGTTGCACGCCGGCCCGCTTCCATGCGCGCGCGACAATCGTGTGGGGCACATCGAGCTTCGCGCCGAGCCGCCGCGTCGACCAGTGCGTCGTGCCGTCCGTTGGGGGTTTCCGAGTCCAGCTCAAAATCCGCGCCTCCAGTTGTGGGGTCAGCACGCGCGCTTTCGATCCGCGATGGCGACCACGCAACCCGGCGACCCCGTCGGACACATAGCGCGCCTTCCACGTCGCAATCGTCTGCGGTGTGCAATCGACGCGCTCGCAGATCGTCGAGTACGAATGACCATCGGCCAGCAACAGAATGATGCGAGCGCGGCGGGCTTCATCGGCGCGGCCACGATGCGAACGCGCGAGCGCGTCGAGCTCCGCTCGTGCGTTGCGCGACAACGTCAATTGAGTGGCAGTAGGCATGCGGCATACTACCACTCTACAAATGATTAGTACAGTCCACTAGGCAGCTGATTGGCCTACTTTGACCTGACTACTCAACCGCCTGGCAACCAGCTACCCTGTAGTCACGTGGCACGAACCGTTTCGCTTGTCCCCAAGCTCTGGCACGGCCTGCGACGCCTGGAGCGGCGCGAGCTGACGTGGCTGGTGCTCGGCCTGTGCGCCTGTCTTGCGTTGTGGGCGTTCATCGCGCTCGCCGGTGAGGTAATGGATGGCGACACCCAGGCACTGGACGCGCGGATCCTGCTCGCGATGCGCAATCCGCTCGATCCGTCGCGGCCGCGCGGGCCGGCGTGGCTGCAACCGGCGATGCTGGACCTGACCTCCATCGGCGGACCATGGGTGCTCGGTCTGGTGGCCCTGGCGGTAGTGGGTTTCTTGTCGCTGCAAAGACGCTATCACTCGGCGCTGGTGGTGCTGATCACCGCGGTCAGCGGCGATCTCGTGAATCAGACGCTGAAGGACGTCTTCCAAAGGCCGCGACCGGAGATCGTCCCGCATTTGCGGGCCGTCATCGAAACGAGCTTCCCCAGCGGGCATGCCATGCAGTCGGCCATCATCTACCTCACGTTGGGCGCGATGCTGATGCGTCTGGCCGAGAGTCGCATGATCAAAGCGTACTGTTTGCTGATGGCGATTCTCGTCACGCTGCTGGTCGGCATCAGCCGCGTGTATCTCGGCGTGCACTATCCGACCGACGTCATCGGCGGCTGGATCTTCGGCTTCGTCTGGGCGTCGCTCTGCTGGATCGTCGCGCAACGGTTCGAACGCGAGACGGGCGTGGCAGGGGAGCGCGAAAAGGCCGAATAGTCAGGCCGGGCAGCGCGCGTCATTCACCTGCCGGCGCTTTTCCCTGAATGCCGCAACCCACTCCTCGATTGACGACGGCTTCCGATCGACCGTGACGCGTCGATCCACTCGCGCCACCTCGAAGAGATCACGCAGCTGCGCATCGGTGAGCTGATTGAGCAAGCCGGCGAGGAAGGCCCGCCCTTCCTCACCAATTCGAGGGTTGCGCAGCGTCCCGGTGAGCGTGGTATCCACACGCGCGACGCAGCGCGCAACGTCGGTCCACACGGGAACGGCCTGCCACGCGTGCAGGTTGACGCTGGCGACCGGATCGCGATTCACGTAGTCCGCGCGACCGAACATCTTCCCGAGATCCTGAATGAGCAGGAACGGCCTGGCGCAGACCGGCCCGCGATCGGTCGCGCGAACCGGCGAGAGGCAGACGAGCCGCTGCTGCTCCGGTTTGCTGTCGGTGTGCTGTAGCATCGCCGCGAGCAGTTTGAGGGCGTCTCGGTGCGCCCGCGGTGCTCCGCCCGCACGTTCGTCGATCACATCGAGCTCGGGCCAGGACCAGCCGTGCTCGGGTCCGGTGCTGATTTCTTCACCGGGAAAGCGTCGCTCGACGGCGGCGGGATCGAACTCGACCAGCTCGCGGCGCGTCGGAACGCCGTTTTCATCGGTGGGGCAACCGCGACACTGCACGCGCACGGGATACATGCGATCGGCGCCGAACCCGAGCGCCCACAACAGGCGCGACGTCGCCACTTCGGCATACACCTCGCCGTTGTCGGGTCCGTACTTGACCTTGATCTCGTCACCGTCGTCGAGCGCACACGCGAATTTCGGCGACGATCCGTCGAAGGCGCGCGGGACGAACACACAGTTGACGACCTGTTCAGGCGCAAACGCGTCAGGCCCAGTCGGACCGCGGCGTACGTCCATTGAAGGGATATCGGTCGGCATCCAGAGATTGGCGACACTCAACGTGGCGAGACGGGCACCGGCGCTCACCGGACCGGTCGGCGCTTCATCGCCGATGAGCCCGACTGCGACAACAAGCGCGACGGCAAGCGGCGCATACCACAGCCGTGAGTGCACATGAGGAACTCACGCAAGAAGAGCACCCTCGCGCGCCTGAAGTCGAGTCAGATTGTTCCGAGCGTGAGCGGTGGCTCTGCTTATTGACAGGACCCGCCGGCGGCGCGAACTCGCGCGACGCGGAACTCAGGGATGTCAACACCGCCGGTGGCCGAAGCCGCGCCTCCGGGTTGCCGGGCAATGGCGGCCTGCGCCGGGTCGATCGCGCCAGCCTGGGCGGCGATGTTCGGCGATGGATACAGCCCGCCTTTGACGGTCAAGCCCTTGTTGGGGCTGGAAACAATCTCCACCTGTTTACCGGCGTACGGGCGGATGCCTTTGCCAGTCAGTCTGTACTTGCTGCCGCTGATACCGTCGATGAACGTGAATTCGCCAGTGGCGAGCGGGCTGTTGCTCACGCAGCCGGTGAGTGTCACCCCGGTGTCTTTGTCTTTCGATGATTTCGGCGTCTGCGCGATCGCGACTGCCGGCGCGAGCAGCGCGATGAGAAACGCAGCGGCGACTGATCTATACATGAATGGCTCTCCGCTACACCAATGGTATACCCAGGCGGACCTCGCAAGGTCCGCTCTACCAACGGCGCAGGTGGGCGTCGTCGGGCTCCCGGCGATGTAGCGTGGGACTTGTCAGGCCCGCTTCACTTGCCCACCAGATGCTCGAGGTCCCGATTGTTCTCGGTACACATGTACTCGAGCAGCTCCGTGTCCGCCTGATACGTCAACGGCAGCGTGACCGTCCACGGGCGCGTGTAGGCCTTGGGATCGTCGATCGTGATCTCGATGTCCATGTGGCCGAAGTCCTTGCGCCGGAATCGCTCGGTGACTTTCAGGTTCTGCGTCGCGGGATGGCCGAAGTTGTCGAGCCACACGTTGTCATTGAACCCCGCAGTGCTGACGACGAAGTCGTTGCCGTCCCATTTGCCGACGGAATAACCGAACCACGCGGGGTTGGGATCCTTGGGCAGGTCACGACCATCGGTAAAGATCTGCCGGTACGAGTGGACCGCCTCGTACAGGATCACCACCATTCCTGGAACGTTGAGCACCTTGAACGGGTATGGCACCGCGTCCGATCGCGGCACTCCGCCGACGACGCACCAACCGGTCGGATCGTCCTTGCTCTGCGTCTCGCGCCGATGGTCGTAGAGCTCCTTGGCCCATGGCTGAAACGGCACGTCCTTCACATCGCGCGCGATGTTGCCGATGTACCCCGGGTTCGGTAACCACAGGCCGGTGATGTCCGGCTTTCCGTCGTGCGTCTTCGGCGCCGGCGCGGACAGATCGGCCTTGCCGTCGGCGGTTCGCGGAATGCCGGCCGTCGGATGTTTCAGCCACTGCGCCGCGGCAGGGACACTGGCACCGAGCAACACGGCCGCAATCACGATGCGGGAGGCCTTCATCACATTCTCCTCGTCTTGCAAACTCCCAAATTCCAACGCCCAACTTCCAAGGCAACTCCCATAGCGTGGGAGTCAGGTCCGCGACAGATTCGCACGATGCGCAACTCCCTCGCGCGCCGCCTTTGCGTCCGTGATGATCTGCTCCGGCACGCACGCCACCATTTTCCCGTCGCGCTTGAGAATCCGGCCGTCGACCACGACCATCTCCACGTTGGCCGGCTCCACCGCCTCGACCACCATGTGCGCCGGATCGGTGAAGGGGCCGATGTTCAATGCATTGGTTCCGATCATGATCAGGTCGGCGCGTTTACCAGGAGTCAACGAGCCCACGCGGTCCTCGATCCCCAACGCTCGCGCGCCGTGAATGGTGCCCATCTCGAGCGCCTTGCGCGCGGAGAGCTTGAACTCGTCGAAGGCCTTGGCGTTCTCCGCATTGCGCAACAGCTTGAGGATGCCGAACATGTGGCAGTTGCCGGTGAGCGGCGCCGTGTCGACCGACACGGCGACGTTCACGCCGGCCTCCATGAACGCCGTCGCCTTGGTCAGGCCATACCCGATACGCAGTTCCGACCCGGGCGACACGCTGACATGCGTGCCGGTGTCGGCGATGATCTTCATCTCCTCGGGTGATGCGGACAGCACGTGGATCAGCAGGACGTCCTTGCCGAGGAAGCCTGCCTTGTGGGATGCCTCGACCCATCCGGGTGGCGTGTTCTCCTTCGCGCTCAGGTGCGTAGTGATCGGCAGCCCCAGCTCGCGCGCGACTCCGAATTCCTTCCTGGCGAGCTCGAGACGATCGGCCGGCAGCGGATTGGCCGCCGTGCCTGCACCACCAGCGGTGACCGCGAGGTGAATCAGGTTCTCGCCGGAATGCTTCGTCCACTCATCGTGCAGCTTACGGACAATGCCCATGTCGCGTGGCTGACCCGCCGGAATGCCGCGGTAAGCGCCGAACGACCAGCGCGCACGGACACCCAGCTCGCGCAGGGCGCTGATGTCGGCAGCAGCGTGCTCGAACGAGCGGACGTTGTGACATTCGTCGTTGACCGTGGTCGTGCCGGAGTAGATCGCTTCAGCCGCCGCCAGTCGTGTGGAGCGATACATGTCCTCCGGGTTCATCGCCTGGCCGTACGCCGTCGTGACCGGAAAGTAGCCATCTTCCATCCGATCGCCGGCCATGCAGCGCAGAAACGTCGTCCACATGTGCCAGTGCGTGTCGATGAGGCCCGGCATCACGATCGTGTTCCGGCCGTCGATCGCCGTAGCACCCGCGGCGCGGACGCTGCGCCCGACCGCGACGATCGCGCCGTTGCGGACGTGGACGTCGCCACCGGCAACGTCGCCGAGCGCGCGGTCCATGGTCAGCACGTGGGCGTTGCGGATGACGAACTCTCCACGCGCTGGAAGCCGTCGCGGTGCGGCACCGTTGCCGCCGCCCTGCTGTGCCGCGATGGTCTGAGACGATGCGGACAAGGCCGCGCCCATGCCAGCCACGCTCCGCAGAAATCCCCGTCGTCCAAAATTGGTGCGCATAGGTACGGCCGCAATCCTACCGCCCGGAGTGGCACTGCGACAAATGGGTTGCTAGGTTGCTGGGTGGCTGGGTTGCTAAGTTGGTTGGTAGAGCCACCCAGCTACCCAACTACCGAGCTGCCGCGCCGGTCTATGATTGGCGGGTGCTACGGCTGTCGCCCGCCCTCCTTGCGCTGCTCCTCGCCGCGGCGGTGCCAGTCCACGCGCAGTCGACGCACGCGGATGTCGCGGCCATGCTGCGCGATCTCGAGCCGCTCTACCGCGACCTGCATCAGCATCCCGAGCTCGGCTTCCAGGAAACGCGCACCGCCTCCACGCTGACGGATCGACTGAAAACGCTCGGTTACGACGTCACCACGGGTGTTGGTCGAACGGGCATCGTTGCGGTACTGAAAAACGGCAGCGGACCGACCGCGATGCTGCGGACCGAGCTCGACGCCTTGCCGGTTGCGGAGAAAACCGGCGCGACGTTCGCCAGCACGGTGACTGCGCGCAACGCGTCGGGCCAGAACGTACCTGTCATGCACGCGTGCGGCCACGACCTGCACATGACGGCCTGGACAGGAACTGCGGCGTGGATGGCTGCGCATCGCGATCGCTGGCGCGGCACGCTGATGCTGGTTGGCCAGCCGGCAGAAGAAGGTGGCGGCGGTGCCACGGCGATGCTGCGTGACGGCCTGTTCACGAAATTTCCGAAACCGGACTTCGTCATTGGCGTTCACGACGACGATACGCTGCCAGCGGGGACAATTGGCTACCACGCCGGCTATTTCCGCGCCCAGTCGATCTCGCCAACGATCACGCTCTACGGCCGCGGCGGGCACGGTGCGATGCCCTACAACACCGTCGATCCCGTCGTCATGGCGGCGCGCACGGTGCTGGCGCTGCAAACCATCGTCTCGCGCGAGAACAACCCGATGGATCCCGTTGTAGTGACCGTCGGGTCGATCCATGGCGGCACGCAGGGCAACGTCATTCCCGATGAAGTGAAGCTCGAGCTGAGCGTCCGCACGTTCACCGACGCGGTGCGCGCTCGCGTTCTCGCGGCAATCGAACGCATCGTGAACGCTGAAGCGACTGCCGCCGGAGCGCCGCGAAAACCCGCGATCACGATGCCCACGTCTTCGACCAATGCCGTCTACAACGATCCGGCGCTGACGACACGTCTCGCCACTGCTCTGAAGAGTGCGCTGGGCGCCGAACGCGTCGTGGAGATGCCGGCGAAGATGACGTCCGAGGACTTCTCCGAATACGGGCGCGCCGGTGTTCCCGCCGTGCTGCTGCACGTCGGCGCCGTGAGCGCGGAGAAGCTCGCCGACGCCAACCGCACCGGAGTGCCCGTTCCCGCGCCGCATTCACCGGAATGGCTGCCCGATTTCCAACCGACACTCACCGGCGCGATCGAAGGAGAGATCGCGGCGCTCCTGACGCTACTCCCTAAATGAGTCGTTTGGGCCTTGGCAATTGGGATTTGGGATTTGGGATTTCTGTTTGAGGAGAGAAGAGATGACGATTTCGCGCGGCGCATTGGCCGTTACGCTCGCAACCATTCTGGCGCTCGCGCCAGCTGCACCTGCGCAGGGACCCACACCGCCGCCCCTGGCGATACCGAACCCGAACTACGTCGTCATTCCGCTGGAGATCACGGTCAATAAACCGGCGGCCGAGGTCTGGAAGCGCGTCGGGAAGTACTGCGACATCGGCGAATGGCTGCAGATCCCGTGCATGATCACGTCGGGAAAAGACGGCGAGGTGGGCGCGGTGCGATCGGTCGCCAACGAAGTGCTCGTCGCAAAGACCGAGCTGTCGTACACCTACACGCAGCCGGTTCGCACCGATCGGCCGTACAACCTCTATCACGGCACCATCGAAGCGCGGCCGGTGACGGCGACTACATCGAAGCTGCTCTACACGCTCGTGTACGACAACTCCATGCTGCCCGACGATGCGGCGCGCGAACGTGACAAGGCGCAGCGGACCACGCAGTTCACGCGCGCGTTGCAGAACATGAAGACACTGGCCGAAGGCGGAACGCTGCCACCGCCACCGCCGCGCGGAGGCGGCGCCGGCCGCGGAAACTAATCCCTCAGCTCGGCTCGGTCGAGACCACGGAGATCGATAACACGGAGGGCACGGAGGAAATTCATTCCGTTAGCTCCGTGTTCTCCGTGTTGCAAGTCAGCCCGTGGTGGTCAACACAGCGGAGCCTCGGTCTAATCGAAGATCTTCTCTTCGCCGTTCTCCGTCGTAATGAAGCCGAGGAGGCATCCGTTCGAGCCATCACGCAGCTGATGGCAGCGGACGGCGATCTTGTCTCCCGGCTTCAGCTTCTCCTTGTCCCAGCCGCGACGTTGCAGCTGCGTCACGCTGGCACCCTCGAGCGCCCACACGGAGGGCTCGCCACCTTTCTCGTCGGACACTTCGAGGTACACCCAACTGTGCGGGTTCATCCAGTGCACTTCCTTCACGGTGCCCTTCAGGTTCGTGTACTTCTGCATGTCGTAGTTACCGTGCGAGTGGTGAGCCGAGACGGACCACGCGGTGACCACCATCGTGAGGATGACGAGACCGATTGTTCGCATGCGCATGAATACTCCGATATGAATCAAAAGATCACACACGACAGCGGTGCGGAGCACACAGAGGGCTTTTGATCAAAATTGCTCCGTGCCGCCGCGTCTCTGTGGTTCGTATGGTTTCTCCGTCACGGCTGCTGTCCGCCGCGCCCTCCGCGTCCGCCGCGTCCCAGACGCGCCGGCGGCAGTTTGTTGAAATAAATCTCGCGATAGCGCACGTGATTGCCGGCCTCGTCCAGGAAGCCGAGCGACTGCTGGAACAACCCTGGCGCCGGCGAACGTGCGGGGACAGTCGCCTCCAAGATGTACAGGCGGTTTTCGTGAAGATAAATACCGACGAAGGTTCGCGACTGATCAGGATTGGTGAGCTGCAGCTGATGGCCTGACACGAGGTCGATGTAATGGTACGCGTCGTAGGTGACCTTGACGCCCGGCCGCTGCCGGAACTTCGTCGCGGCATACGCAATGGACGCCTGAACGTCGACCTGCCAATACATGCCTCCGCTCTCCGCCTCGGTCTTGTTGGGACGCTCGGCGTGGATCCGTTCCGCGTCGGTGTAGTCGATCACGGTAATCGAATACTTGTTCGCGCCCTGCTCGACGGAATAGACGCGCCCCGGGAACGTCGCCCCGTATTCGGATGGCCACGTCATCTCCTGCGTTTTCGGCTGGCCCGGAACGTTCACCGTGAATCGGTCGACGCGACTGGTGAACTCCATCCACTCCTGGGCGAAGGCGGGAGAGAAGGCGAGGAGAACGAGGGGGGCAAGCATCAATCCAACGACACGCATGACAGATCCTTCCATTGCCTCGAACGATTTCATGGCTGTATCCCACCGTGAGGCTACAAGATTGATCGCGGACCAGGCAAGTATCATGACCCGATGCTGACCGACCGTCTGGCGCGGCAGGTCGCCTTCCTGCTCGAAGCCGACAAGCTGAAGTCGATCGTCCGGCGAACGCCGCTGGCCGACAACTCGCGTCTCGAGAATTCCGCCGAGCACTCGTGGCACCTGGCGCTGGCGGCGATGGCGCTCGAAGAATACGCGCCAGCCGGTGCCGACCTGATGCGCGTCATTGCCATGCTCGTCGTGCACGATCTGGTGGAAGTCGATGCCGGCGACACGTTCGCCTACGATCTGATGGCGCTCGACTCGAAGGCCGATCGTGAACGGCTGGCAGCGGACCGCTTGTTCGGTCTGCTGCCGCCCGATCAGGCGCCAGCATTCCGGGCGTTGTGGGAAGAGTTCGAGGCGCAGCAGACGCCGAGCGCGCGCTACGCGAATGCGCTCGATCGCTTCCAGCCGCTGCTGCTCAACATGGAATCGGGCGGCGGCAGCTGGAGCGCCCACGATGTCGCCCGCAGCCAGGTGATGCGCCGCATGGCGCCCGTCCGGGAATGGATGCCGCGGTGCTGGCCCTACGTGCAGGACGTGATCGATCGCGCCTGCGCTGCCGGGCTCATTCGAGGCGACACAGACTCCTGACGAACCACGGAGGAACGGAGACACGGATTCTTCAAAACAGCCTCGAATTCGCGACGGCCATTGCGCCCCCAAAAAAGCTACTCCGTGCCTCCGTGTCTCCGTGGTTCGTGGGTGTGAAGCCTGCTCATCGAAGCAGGAGTTTCTCCAACTCCGGCAGCGGCACCGCGCTCTCCTTGAGCGCGCGGTCGTGGAAGTCGCGCAACGAGAACGCAGACCCCTTCGCCGCCTTGTACCTCTCGCGCGCCTGCAGCCATCCTTTCAGTCCCGCGTAATAGGTCGGCAACTGGGTCGACGACAACTGCGCGCGCTGCAGTTTGGCGGTTGCTTCCTCGCGCTCCTGATAGGTGTCCCTGATCATCAGGTCCAGCGCCTGCTGATCGGTCATCCCCATCGTCTGCAGACGAACGTCGAGAATCGCGTTGGCCAGTCCGCGCATCTTCTGCTTCAGCCAGGTGAGACGCAGCGCCGTGCTGCTGTTCAGATATCCGGCTTCTTCCGACATCAACTGCTGCGCGTAAAATCCCCAGCCCTCGACATAGGCCCCGTTGCCGAACACGTTTCTGAGAATGCGCCGTGATGGCGGCTCGACGCGATTGGCGTACTCCAATTGGACGTAGTGGCCGGGCATCGCTTCATGGATCGTCAGCTGCTGAATCCCGTAGCTGTTGTATTCACGCAGCTTCGATTCGATGCGCTCTTTCGGCCACGTCGTCGGGATCGGCGTCACCCAGTAGAACGCCCCGAGCTCCGGCTGCAGCGCCGGCGCCGCATTGAAGCCACCAACAGCGTAAATCCCGCGCATGAACTCCGGCGTGTCGATGACCTGCAGATTGGCGCCCGACGGCAGCGTGACGAGATTCTTCTCCCGCACGAACTCGGTCGCGTCTTCCAGCGTCTTGCGAGCTGCAGCCATGTAGGTCTCGGGCGTCGCGTGCTGCGTTGCGATCTGGTCGAGCGCCTGCTTCAGCGTCTTTGGCGCGGCGAGCTTCTCCATCTCCACCCGCGTCGCCTCCAGATCCCCCTCCGCCTCCGCAAGCAGTTGTTCGGGCGTCTTGTCGGTGGCGAGCACGTAGGCGAACTTGCGCGCGTACTTCTCCTTGCCCAGACGCCAGTCGCTCGTCTTCTTCGACAGCGTCGTCGCGAGGAACGTGTTGAGATCCTTCAGCGCCGCCAGCGCTGGAGTCGCGGCGGCGGCGTAGGCATCCTTCACCGACGCCGGCGCGGCGTCGCGCAGCGTGTGTTCGATCAGACCGATGTTGCCGTCGTTCTCCTCACGCGCGACGCGATTCCACACCTCGGGCGCGTCAACGAGGTTGGCCTTGGCCTGCTCCACCAGCGCCGGGACCTTTCCCAGTCGCGCGATGATGTGCCGGAAGCGGGTGTCCGCGGGCGCGTAATTGAGCACGTAGGGCGTGTACAACGCATTGCCGACCAGCTCGACGTACACCGTCGGATTGTGGCGGTACGCCTGGATCGTGTCGAACTCGAGAAGCGCCAGGCCGAGATTGTTGCGGATGATCTGCGCGTCGGCCTGCTGCTCGGGCTCGAGCGAGTTGGTGTCGAGCGCATCCAGCCGCTTCTCGATGTCCCGATAGAAGCGCCGTTGCTGGTCGATGCCGGAGGCGCTGTAATCGTCCACTTGCTCGTCCAACCGCACACCGTTGTGTTCGTGGTACCCGGCCTGCGTGGCCGAGACCGGTGACAGCGCCAGCACGCCGCGTGTGAACTCATCGGTCAGTGTCGCGAAATCACTCGTGGACGGCTTGGCTTCGGTGGCGCTCGACTGCGGCGGAGTCGATTGCCGACAGGCCGCAAGGACCGCCACCGCCGCTGCGGCAAGAAGGACGCGTGCCATGAGCGGAGTATATCGCCGCGATTTGCGGCCGACTGCCCGCAGATGGGCGTGTTCGACCGGGAAACTAAACGTTGACTCCCGGGGCATTCGTTCTTAAGCTGGGTATCTTCCAGTCCCAGAAAGATTTAGTGGTACCTCCTGGTGACGTCCAGAGCGGGCGTTACAGGTTCAGTTGACGGTCCAGTAGATGATCGGGCACACGGTCTCGCATTACCGAATCCTCGACAGCCTCGGCGCAGGGGGCATGGGCGTCGTCTACAAGGCCGAGGACGTCAAGCTGTCGCGCCTGGTGGCGTTGAAATTCCTGGCCTCGAGTCGCAGCGACGATCGCGCGGCGATCGATCGCTTCATACGTGAGGCGCGCACCGCGTCGGCGCTCAATCACCCGAACATCTGCACGATTTACGAGATCGACGAGCACGAGGAGCAGCACTTCATCGCGATGGAGCTGCTCGAAGGGCAGACACTCGATCGCGTCATCGGCACGCTGCCGATCGCGAGCGAGCGCCTCCTCGATCTGGCGATCCAACTGGCCGATGCGCTCGATGCCGCACACAGCCGCGGCATCCTGCACCGCGACATCAAGCCGGCGAACGTGTTCGTCACCGAGCGCGGTCAGGCCAAGATTCTCGATTTCGGGCTCGCGAAGCTGACCGTCGCCCGTCGCGAACTCGAGCTGGTCGGCGCCGTCACCGAGTTCGCCACGCATCTGGTCACGACGGCGCAGGGCGCGACTGTCGGCACGATCGCGTACATGTCACCGGAGCAGGCGCGCGGTGAGGAGCTGGACGTTCGCAGCGACATCTTTTCGTTCGGCGTGGTGCTGTACGAGATGGCCACCGGCGAGCGGACGTTCAAGGGCAGTACATCCGCAGTCGTCTTCGACGCCATCCTGAACCGCGCACCGCAGCCGGCAGTAGAGCTGAACGCGCAGCTCCCGTCCGGCCTCGAGCGCATCATCACCAAGGCGCTCGAGAAGGATCGGGAGAGGCGGTATCAGTCGGCAGCTGATCTCAAGAACGATCTCCTGGCGCTGCGTCGTGAGCGCGAGCTGCAGGCGGCGATCACCGCGAGTGGAGTGCGGCCGGTGGTCGGAAGATCGGGCGCGGCGGCAGCGTCGCCCCCTCGGAAACTGCGCGCCACGTCAATTGCCGTCGGCGTGATTGGACTGCTGTCGCTTGGCGGCGCCCTGCTGCTGGTCGCCACATCAAGTGGAGACCTGGCGACGGTCGTGCCCTCGTCGCCGACGCTGGCGCGGCCGGCCGTTCTCCAGCCGCGACTTCCGACCGAAGCTCTCGTCAGCACGGGCGCGGCAGCGGCAGCCGCGACGCTGCCTGCGCCGACAGCGCCGGTACCACCTTCCACTCCGGCAGTCGAACGTCCACAGCCGGAGTCAGTGATCGCGCCGCCGACTGAGGACCCGCTGCCCGCGGCCATGAACCTGGCTCGCAGCAAGCTCGCCAGCGGACAGGCCGATCAAGCCCTGACGGATCTTCAGGCGGCAGTAGGGGCGGCGCCGCCGACAGCCAATCGCGGGCCGGCGTATCTGTTGATGGGCAGCATCTACGAGCGCCTGGCGCGACCCGACTACGCGATCAGTGCGTATGCGCAGGCGCGCAATACGAATCCGTCTCGTGACGTGGGCGCAGAAGCGGCATTCCGGATGGCGCAGCTCACCGCGCGCGGCAATCGCGGCGATCGTGACGCGACGGCAATCAATCTCTTCGCGGAGGTCGACGCGAGATACCCCGGCTCGCCCTGGGCTGCGCGCGCGCTGGTCGAAAAGGCCAGGCTCGAGGAGCGTGCGAAGACCCGCGTCGTCGACGCGCAGGTCGGAACCTCGGTGCCCTCGGCGCTGCTGTCGTATCGACGTCTCGTCGAACAGTATCCGGGAGACGAGGCGGCGGAGGGCGCACTCGAGAAGATGGCTGAGATCTACGAAGACGTCAGACGCTACGAGCTCGCAGCCGATACGCTCCACACGTTGGCGGTCCGGTATCCGACCAATACACGAAACGCGGCCTGGCGGGCCGGCGAGCTGTATGAGAAACGGCTCAAGGACGTGACGCGCGCGCAAGCCAGCTTTACGCTGGTGCAGCCAGGCACGCCGCGCTACAACGACGCGCAGAAGAAACTGCGCAAGTAAGCTTCATCGCAAGAACCGACAGACAATTCATCCACGGGAGTCCCCAGGCACTATGCACAGGTGGCTGAGCGGCGTAGTGATCGCCGCGCTTGTTCTCATCGCGTCCGACCAAATCGGCTCCGCCCAACAGGCGAGCATGCTCCACATCCTGGCGACGACCGCCGCCGATTTGCGCCAGTGGGATGCCTACGTCACGACGCGCGAGCGGGCGGGCGATCTGCGGGTGCGAAGCATCGTCCGCGATCCGGCGTTGCCTTCTCGCACGCTCGAGCGGCTGCAGCAATTCCATAACGGCGTGCCGATCTGGGGTGCCGACCTGGTTCGCGATTCGGATCGCGGCGTGCTGGTGTCCCTGTTCGGCGAGCTGTCGCCGGACTTGACGATCTCGACAGCGGCTGCGCTGTCGCCTGACGACGCGGCCGCGCGCATCCGGGGGAATGCAGCGGACGGTGGGACGTTGCTGCGCGCGCCCGAGCTCACGATTCTGCGACAGCGGGCGGGCGAAGCCCGCCTCGCCTACACGGCGGTCTTGTCGCAGCCGCGCGACATCTCCCGCGTGTTCGTCGACGCGAATACGGGCGTCGAGCTCTTGCGCTATTCCGAGATCGAACGGCAGGCCGCTGTCGGATCGGGCACGGGGGTGCTCGGCGATATCAAGAAGGTCAGCGCGCTGCGGCAGTCATCTGCATTCTTTGCAGACGACAAGCTTCGCCCGCCCGTGCTCACCACGTTCGACATGCGCAACAACTTCCGACGCGCGCTCGACGTCCTCAACGGCGCCGCGCTCTTTCCATCGGATCGTGCGGTCGACGCCGACAACAACTGGACCGATCCGGCCGTCGTCGACGCGCACGTGCATGTCGGCTGGACGTATGACTACTATTTCAAGCGCTTCGGGCGCCGCGGCCTCGACGACCACGATCGGCCGATCACCATCCTGACGAACGCGGTCAGCCAGAATGGCGCCCTCTCGCTGCCGCCCGACCTGCTCGATCTCGCGCTGAACGCGTTCTGGTGCGACAGCTGCGGATCGATGGGACTCATCTTCTTTGGCAACGGGATCCCTGCGGGATACTTCCTCTCCTCGACCGGACAGAATTTCACGTACTTCGCCGGTGGCCTCGACGTGGCAGCGCACGAGCTCACACACGCGGTGACTTCGTCGACATCGAACCTGATTTATCGCAACGAGTCCGGTGCCCTCAACGAGGCGTTCTCGGACATCATCGGCGCCAGCGTAGAGTTCTTCTATCAGCCGGTCGGCACCGGTCCCGGTAAGGCGGACTACGTGATCGGCGAGGACATCGCGCGAGCCGTCGTGCCCGGTGCGATCGACGGCGTGCGATCGATGGCCACTCCCGCGCTGTTCGGGAATCCCGATCATTACTCGCTGTTGTTTCTTGGCGACGCAGACAATGGCGGGGTCCACATCAACTCCACGATTGCGAGCCATGCGTTCTTTCTCGCCATCGAAGGAGGAACCAATCGCACGTCGGGCCTGAGCGTCCAGGGCGTCGGCGCCGCCAACCGCGAGCAGATGGAGCGCGTCTTCTATCGCGCGTTCGCGTTCCTTCTTCCAGCCGACGCCACCTTCTCCATCGCGCGCGCAGCAACCATTCAGGCGGCGCGCGATCTCTACGGCACCGGCAGCGCGGCCGAACGCGCCGTGACGCAGGCCTGGACCGCCGTCGGCGTGTTTTAGTGGATCGTGCGAACTGACCCTGTACCGCGCACGACAGCCTTCACATGCAACGCTGTGTGAGTTGCAACGCGATACCCCTCACGATGAAACCGTCACTCTTGATGCTGATGGCCTGCATGGCGATGCCGCTGCAGGCAGGCGCGGGACAGGCGCAATCACAAGGCCGCGTCACCGTCGACAACGCCATCGTCTGGCGCACTGATACGAGCATCGTCGTCGCCACGGTGAAAGCCGGCACGATCCTCGATCTGACGGCGCAATCGAGCCAGTGGTACGAGGTCGTCGTGCCGCCCTCGCTGGGTGGGCGCGGGCAGCGCGGCCTCATCGCCCGCAGCCAGGTGCAGTTGCTTCCCGGTTCGGTCGAACCGCCGGTGCGTGCGCTGCGCGGCAGCGGCGGCGCCGCCCCTGCGCCGCAGCCGCGCGCGGGAGTGCAGCGGCCGGTCGCGCGGCCGAGACGACCGCGACCGCTGCTGCCCGGCTATGTCGCCGTCAACGGGGCTTATCAAACGAGGACGACGAACTTCGCCGAAACCGCGACCAAACGCATCTACGTCGAGGACGCGCAGTTCACCACCAGTTACACCGTCAACGGCGGACCGTCGTTCGATGCCGGCGCCGGTGGATTGGTGACGAACCACATCGGGATCGGCGTGGCGTTCACCCGGTTTTCGGAATCGACGCCGGCGGTGTTCACCGCCTCGGTGCCACACCCGTTCTTTTTCAATCGGCCGCGCACGATCGCTTCCGACGTGTTCGATCTCGCCCGGGAGGAGCTGGCGCTGCACGTGCAGGGCCGCGGCGTCTGGCCCGTGACGCCACGCTTGCGCGTTTCCGGATTCGGCGGACCGTCGCTCTTCAAGGTGACGCAGGACGTGGTGACCGACTTCACCTTCACCGAGACCTATCCGTATGACGTGGCCATGTTCCAGTCGGCGCTGACGGCAACGGGCAAGAAGTACGGCATCGGCTACAACGCTGGTGGCGACGCGACCTACTTCATCACGCGCCGGATCGGCGCAGGATTCAGCGCGACGTTCACGCGAGCGAGGCTGAAGATTCCGACGGCCGACGGTCGAAGCGTGGAAGTGGACGCCGGCGGCCTCGTGATCGGCGGCGGGCTGCGTCTGCGGTTCTGAAGGGCCGCCCCAAGGAGGCCCTACGCCGGCGGTTGTGGCGCCCCCTTAGGCGGTCTACAGTCCCGCAGTTCACTTGCGTTGGTCAACCACGAAGGCCTACGGCACTCACGAAGTACACGAAGCAAAAAGATCTCCTTGATCTTCGTGGTGATCGCGCAGCGACCTTCTTGGTTTGATGCTCAACGCAAGCGAGCTTTGGAATAGATTCCGTCGCGCTAGATTCCGGCGTACCACGAGTATCCGTAGTCCGGCGATACCGATCCGAGGCCGTTGCCGACGTCCGCGAGCGAATCGACGACCTCGATGCTCGCCAGATACTTCACGTTCTTGTAACCCAACTGTCGCGGCACTTTGAGTCGCAGCGGCGCGCCATGTCCTGCCGGCAGCTCCCGGCCATTCATTCCGTACGCCAGCAGCGTCTGCGGATGCCATGCATCGTCCATATCGATGCTGTCCCATGACGTGTCGAACGGATAGAAGACGACGTATCGCGCGCGTGGGCTGATGCCGACCAGCTTCAGGACAGCAGACAGCGGAACGCCGGTCCATTCGGCAATGAACGACCAGCCTTCCTCGCACGCCTGTTGGGTGATCTGCGTGCGAGACGGAAGACGCTTCAGATCCTCCAGCGACAACGACGACGGCTTGGCGACCAGACCCTCGATCGTCAGGCGCCACTCCGCGAAGTTGCGTGCCAGCAGGCGCTGGTAGTCCTCCGATCGCGGCGGGTCGCCATTGACGGGCGCCACCGCAGAGATATCGCTGCGACCGAACTCGCGCGCCATCGAGTGCCGCGACGTCAGCAGCCGATGCGCCGCATACGTGAGCGTCTCGCCCGCACCATAGATACCGCCGTGGTCGGGAGGCACGAGGCCGTACGCGTTTGCCAGACGCGCCGCCACGCCTAATCCCGACGCCCCGGCAACGGCCGCCAGACCGGTCGTGATCAAGCGCCGGCGAGTGAGAATGCGGCTCATCGCGTTTGTCCTTTCTCGTCCGGCTGAAGCCAGACACTGCGTGGACCGTGAAGCTAGACACTCCGTGGACAGTGAAGCCGGACACTACGTAGGCCTTCGCGACGTGCGGCCGACGAGCATCGACCGCATCCGCAGCGTGAATCCCGACATCGAGACCATCATCAGGTGAACCACGATGAAGAGCACGATCGATGCTGCCGTGAAGAAGTGAATCGTCCGCGCGGACTGGTGGCCGCCGAGGACATTCACCAGCACGGGAAACACCGACGTCACCGCCGGCGACATCGCCAGTCCACTCCAGATCATCAGCGGAAACAGGAGCAGAACGACGGCGCTATAGGCGAGCCGCTGCAGCACGTTGTAGGTGTGTTCGTGCGCCGCGTCGATGAACCGCAGGCGGAGATGCTCGCCAATCGTTCTCGCCAGCGAGGCGCCGGAGAGATCGGCGCGCCCCGGCAGCATATCCCGCTGCACGTGCCGCGTCACCGCGCCAAGCATCACGTAAAGAAGACCCGTGAGCACGGTGATCCACGCGGCAAGGAAATGAAGGGAACGGCCCCAGCCGGATTGGCCCGTCAGCATGAACGGGAGCGGCAGATCGAGCAGCGACGGCGTGCCCACCGCCCCTGTTTCGCCCCAGTAGAGCCGCGGATGCGCCAGCAGGATGGCGACGCCGCTGACGATCAGGGCGAAGGTGGCGACCGCGTTGATCCAGTGCGTCACGCGAACGAATACCGCATGCCGGGGCGCGGCGGCGCGGTCGGGAGCGACCGTGGCGGGGGTGACAGATGCAGGAATCTCGAGCGCCATCGGGCCGGGACGCTAGCACACGACATCCAAGCGACACAAATCGAGTGCTGACATATCATGTCGGGTCCATGCAGAAGCTGCTCACATTCGTTTTCATCGTCTGTTCCGTCCTGGCCGTCCCCCTCAGTGCCGGGGCGCAGGACCTGCTCATCACCAACGCACGCATCATCGTCGGCGACGGGCAGGTCATCGATCAGGGCTCGATTGTCGTGCGCGGCGGCCGCATCGCATCGGTCGGACAGGGACGGGCAACGGCACCGCCCGGCGCGCAGACCATCGACGCGCGAGGCATGAGTGCGGTGCCCGGGTTCATCGACGGCCATCGTCACATCAACACGGGGCCGAACGAGAAGCTGCAGATGCAGCAGCTGCTCGATGCGGGTTACACCACGATCCTGTCAGGCGGCGGGCCGGCAGAAGGCAACCTGACGCTCAGGGATCACATCGATAAAGGTGTGATCAACGGCCCGCGCATCATTCCTTCCGGCTCGGTTCGCCTGAACCTCACTCCCGATCAGGCACGTGCGGAAGTGCGTCGCATCGCGGGGCTCGGCATCAAGTACACGGGAGAGATCTCGCTCACCCCGAAGCCCGGGCCACCGCCGCAGGAAATCGAGACGTTGAAGGCGATTCTCGACGAAGGCAAGAAGGCCAACGTGTGGGTGCAGGTCCATGCCGTCAGCCCGCAGGCCATGATGGCCGCCGTGGATGCCGGCGTGACGAAACTGGTGCACACACCACACTTTGGCTGGCTCAGTTTCGACGATGCCAAGCGTGTGGCGGCGTCCGGGGTGAAGCAATTGTCCACGATCGGATTCGGCGTGCCCGTGTTCGGCGTCTTCGCGGAGGACAACCTCCCGCGTTTCCGCGACGGCAAACCGTGGCCGGACGCGATCATCGACGGTGAGGGGCGCGGCCGTGAGGCCGGATACAAAGCGGTGAACGCGCGGACGTCATGGGACGCGGGCGTGGTCTACGGCTATGGCACCGACACGAACTACGAGCCGAAGGCCGGACTGGAGCACGAGGTCAAGTCGCTGAACCTGATGTTCTCGATGCGGGACATCATCAAGTTGATGGGGCCGAACAGCGCGTCGTATATCGAGATGAGCGATCAGCTCGGTACGCTCGAAGCGGGCAAGCTCGCCGACATCGTGCTGGTGGGCGGCAATCCGCTCGACGGCTACTGGAATCTGCTGAACACGAAGCTCGTGATCAAAGAAGGCAAGATCGTCAGCGACAAGCGGTAGCGACTTCTTTACGCGGAGTGGGACGATGAAGATTCGAGTGTTGGCGTTGCTGGCCGCGGTGGCGATCGCTGCCAGTCCGTCCGCCGTGCGGACGCAGGAAGGCGGCTATCCGATCGAGTTGGTCCCGCCGGGTAAGGGTCCATTCACCTTCCCTGCCGGCTACCAGACGCCGTGGGACAAGATTCAAATACTGGTGACGTCGAAGATGTCGCCGAACCTGTTCGTGCTGCACGGATCGGAAGGTCTGGATCCCGCGCACCCGGACGCGTCTGGCGGCCGCGTGATGGTGCTGTTCGGACCGGACGGCGTTCTGATGGTCGATACGCAAAACCGGCAGGTCGCGGAGAAGACACTGGCGGCGATCCGTTCGTTCACCAGCGCGCCGATCAAGGTCGTCGTCAACACGCACATTCACAGCGACCATACCGGCGCCAATGCCTTCTTCGCCAAACAGGGCGCGATGATTTATGCGCAGGAGAATCTGCGCGCGGAGATGATTCGTCCGCCGGCCCGTGCCAACGGTCAACCCGCGCCCGCACCCGACATGGCGGGCGTCCCGGTGGTCACCTATCGCTACAAGCCGGCGTCGCCCGGCGAGCCCGCGGTGACGCTGCACATGAACGGCGAAACGATCGACTTCATTCCGATGATGCCGTCACACACCGCCGGCGACACGATCGTGCGGTTCCGCAACGCGAACGTGATCTACATCGAGGACTTCTATCGCAACTTCGGCTATCCGTTTGCCGACCAGACCAATGGCGGCACGATCAAGGGCATGCTCGAGGCGGTCGATCTGTTCGATCGGCTGGCAGACGCGAACACGACGCTCATTCCCGGCCACGGGACACTGATCAAGAAGCAGGATCTGCAGCCGTATCGCGCGATGCTGGTCGAGGTGCTCGACAACGTGAAGCGGCTGCGCGATCAAGGCAAGTCGTTGAAGGACGTGCTGGCGGCGAACCTGACGGCTCCGTACGACAAGACCACGTTGGGCGATACGCAGCAGAGCAAGGATCGTTTCATCACCGAGGTCTATGACGAAGTGAAGAACTTCCCGCCGATCGTCGACGGGAAGCGGACGATGCCGAGCGATCCTGCGAGATGACGGGCCACTTCAAGGTGGCCCCGACGCCTGTTATTTCTTGCCCTGCTCCTCCTGCTCCTTCAGCTTATTGAGCTCGTCGACCTCCTTGTTGTTGGTGCAGTAGAACTCGTAGACCTCGCCGTTGCCGAGCGTCCATCGCCTGTTCGCCGACTTCCACGGCTTGGTCAGAACCTTCGGGTCGTCCACCGTGATTTGCACCATCAGGTAATTCATAGAAGGACGGCTGTAACGCTCCGTCACCTTCAGCGCGTCGCTGTGGAACCAGCCGTTCGGCATGATATAGGTGCGATCGTCGAAGCCGACCGATTCGACGACCAGCGTGTCGCCGTCCCAGTGCGTCGTGCTGTTGCCGTGGAACCAGGGCTCCGGGTCGTTGGGGATCGGCCGTCCATCGAGGTGAATCAGACGCCAGTTGTTCAGGACCTCATAGAGCTGCGCCATCACGTCCTTGTTGTGAACGATGTAGGTCGAGTACGGGTTCTGGAGCCAGATCGCCGGCAGGCCGCGCGGCATGCAGTTGACCGACGACTTCGACAGCTCCACTTCCGTCGGCGTCATCGACTTGATCTTCTGCTCCGCCCACGGCTGGAAGGAGGGTGGTTCCTCCGGCGTGACCTTCGGATCGAATTGACGCCGCGCCTCGGGATCGACACCGAAGCGGCCGCTTACGCCCTGACCGGCGCTGTTGGGCAGCCAGTGGCCGCTGAAATCAGGATGGCCGTCGGCCAATCGCGGCGGCGGACCACCGGGCGGCATCACCGTGATCGTGTATTGCTCTTTCGGTTGCGCATTCTGCGCGCGCACGGTCATCGAGCCGATGCCGAGCGCAACGACCGCACACACCATTCCGGACGCGAGGCGAGCGCCATCTCTCATCGCCATCACTCCTAATCCTGCAACTGTCCCATCTGCCGCAGCACACCGTCGGAGGCGAACTTCAGCGAGCCGGCGGCGGCGTAGTGTTCCTTGCCGTTGCGTGCGACGCATCCACGAACCCACACTTCCTTGCCGACGTTGTCGAGGAACATCTGCCTCGTCGTCCCGGCACGCCGCAGCGTGATGAGCGCGTAGGTCTGGAACGACCAGTTGTCGACCTTGCCGGTCGCCGGATCCTTCACATCGACGTAGAAGAACCCGTGCGGGTTCGTCCACTCGACCTTTGTGAGGGTGCCAGTAAAGTCTCTGCACTTGTTGCCGTCGAATTCCGCCGAAAAGGAGTGATGCGCCAACGACGGTGCGGAGCCCAGCACGAGCGCCGCCGCCAGCGCCGCCGCTGCAACCTTCAGACGCTTCATCGAGATTCTCCTCTGAGGAACATTTGCTTGGTGTGCTTCGTGTCTGCCATCCGGCCTTCGTGGTTCACGAAAGAACAGAGCTCACTTCTAAAAACCGTACTTGACCGCGAACTGCATGATGCGCGGATCACCATTCTGCGTCGTGATCCGCCCGAACGTGCCGGCGTTGAGCGTGGTGTTGGGATCACCCCAGTTGAAGTTGTTCAACAGGTTGAACGCCTCGACGCGCAGCTCCAGCGTCCGCGGCTGCGCCAGCGAGACGACGCGAGCGATCGACAGATCGATCTTCCAGAACCCGGGTCCCTCGATCGACCGGCCCTTGTGGTCGCCGAGCGTGCCGGGCGAGGGCGTGGCAAAGGCCGCCGGATCCAGGTAGTTGGTCAGCGTCTTGGCTCCATACGGATTGTCTCTCACCTGGTTGACACGCTGCCCGGGAATTCCGTTCAAGGCCACGTCCTGTGTCGTCGTCACCGTCAGCCAGTTGCCGGAATTGGCGTTCAGGATGCCCGATACGCGCCAGCTCGACGCCACCGCGCGCAGCGCCGCACTGGCAAACTGCGGCGTCAGGTACCCGGCCGTGAAGTTCGCAATGTGCGTCTGGTTGTAGGGACAATTGCCGCGATCGAAAGAGGGATCACCAGGCTTCTGCCAGGTCTGATTCACCTGCAGGAAGCTGCCTGATACCGGGGTGTCCGTTTCACAGCGCGACAGCGTGTAGTTGCCACCAAGATTCAGGCCGCCGCCGCGCCGGGTGAACGACAGCTTCACGCCGTGGTAATTCTGCGTGCCGATCGCTTTGTACTGCGAGACGTACGAATACTTCTGCGCCGCCTCCGCACTCACCTGCGAAAAGACCCGCCGTGCGTCGGTGTTGCCGACGACCGAGCACACCGGATAAAAGACGCCGCGCAGCGTGCACGGACCAAGTCCCATGAAGATCGCCGGATTGAGCGCATCCTGTCCCCACATCCGATCCAGGTACGTGCCCAGATAACTTGCCGCGACCGCCCACGTCGCGGCGAACTGCTTCTCGACCGTCACGTTCCACGACTGCGCGCGTGTCGAGTTGATGCCGGGATCGAAGGACGGATACGAACCGAAGCCGGGGAACACGACGTTCTGCGGCGGCGGCACGGGCGCAGGCAGGACTTGCCCTCCCGGCACGTCACGATAGGGGTTGTCGAGCGGCAGATTGCCGGTCAGGGTGAGCCGGTTGCCGAATGGCGCGCTCGAGGCCGGCAGCTGCTGAAAGATCGCCACCGGAAAGTCGTAGTTCATGGCGTACGACGATCGCACGGCGAGGCGCCCATTGCCGTGCACGTCCCACGCGAACCCCGCGCGCGGCGACAGATTCGCCCACTTGCGCCGCAGCCCGGTCTTGCCCGCGGGAAAACCGGAATCGCCCGGAAACAACAGACCGGGAGGTGCATTGACGAAACTCGTGCTCCTGATGCCGTTGGTGAAATTAGCGAGGGAGAAGTTGGCGAGGGCGCCATTCTCCGACACGGTGCCGAAATACGGTTCCCAACGCAGACCAAGATTGAGCGTGATGCGATCCGTCGTTCGCCACGAGTCCTGCGCGTAGGCGCCAACGTACCACGTGTGATTGTGGAGAACCGTCGGCGTGCCGTGCGTCAGCTGCGACGCCTGGCCGGTGAGGAAATCCGCGAGTCCGATACCCGTCAGCGAGCCGTTGAAGGTGAAGGCGCCAGCCGCGTTGGCGAAGTCCGACGAATCCAGACGATGACGGGCGACGTTGGCGCCGATGCCGAACTGATGCCGTCCCCAGACTCGCGAGAAGTCGTCCTGGACCTGGTAGGTACGGTTGTCGACCACGGCACCGACCGAGCTTCCGCCGGAGAACGAGAATCCGTTGGTCACGCTCACGACCATCACGCCGGGCTGATAGGTGTAAATCGGGATGCCGAGCGATGGGCCGTCGAAGAACTTGTCGGGCGGGTAGTTCGAGCGTGTGGAGGTGCGCACGTAAGTGGCGCGAATGGCATTGACGGCATTGGCGCCGAACACCTGCGTGTCGCCGACCGCCGTCGTCTGCGCGCGCTTGCGGCTGTTGGGACCGAAGATGTTGCGGATCGCCAGGATGTTGTGCGTCTGCTCGAGCGTGGCCGGACGCGCCTCGATGTGATCCAGGTAGCGGCCGAAGATCGAATGGTTGGCTCTGAGCTGATAGTCCAGGCGGACGACGCCCTGCCCGTTGTTGTCGTCGAGCGGCACGCTGTAGCGGATTTCGCCGCATGGATCGGTCGACGAGGGAATCCAGCCTGAATTGGCAATCTTCACCGCGGCCGGGCTGAACCGCGAGGGATCGATCTGGTTGTTGGCGAATGGAGGCCGCAATTGGACCTGGCGCCCCGCGTTACAGGCGGGCGAAGCGGCCGCCGTAAAGTCACCGGCGAGCATCGCCGCCGTCGGCACGAAGGCGACGTTATCCGCCGTCAGCTGTCGCGATCGTGTTCGCTGATACCCGGCGAAGAAGAACAGCTTGTCGCGCACGATCGGGCCGCCAAGCGTTCCGCCGAACTGGTTGCGGTTCAGGCCGTCGTCTTTCTTCTTGCCGTCGTCGCCGACCGGCGCGAAATAGGCGGGAGCGTTGAAGCGGCGGTCGCGAAGGAACTCGAATGCGTTGCCGTGCAGGATGTTCGTTCCCGACTTGGTGACCGCGTTCACCGACGCGGCCGAGTGCAGCCCATTCTGCGCCGTCTGGCCGCTGGTCGCAACGCTGAACTCCTGCAGCGCGTCGGGGAACGGGAACGGCAGGTTGGTGTTGTCGTAGAAGTCGCTGTTGAGGGCGCCGTCGAGCGTATAGGCAACACCGGTGCGCAACCCTCCGGCAATCGCAATGGCGATGCCGTCGTTGCGATTCAGATTCGCGAGCACTCTGCCGGTGTTGACGGCCGCTCCCGCGAGCATGATCAGATCGGTCACGTTACGACCCTGCAGCGGCAGCTCGACGATCTGCTCCTGCTGCACCACCTGGCTGATGCCGGCGCTGCGGACGTCGACCAGCGGAGCGGCGGCGTCGACGGCGACCGTTTCGGCGAGGTTGCCAATCGCCAGCGACGCGTTGATGACCGGGTTGGCATTGACCTGCAGGACAATGCCGGTCTGGACGTAGCTACGGAAGCCTTGCAGCGACAACTCCAATCGGTAGGGACCAAGGGGAAGATTCGGCATGACCCAGGCCCCGCTCTCGTCGCTGACGGTCGTGCGCGTGGCGCCGGTGTCGGTCTGCGTCGCCGTGACGGTCACGCCGGGCAGCACCCCGCCGCTATCGTCGGTAACGCGTCCGTTGAGTTGCGCCGTTCCCTGTGCGCTGGCGATACCCGATGCAATGAGCAGTATGAGTGCCGCAAAGACAAGGCGTGCAATGGACATCCTGGTCACCCCGGTCCGTATGGATTGGGAGCGGTATGTTTACCCTGGTCACCAGGGTTGTCAATCCTTCTTGACACGAATGTTCACCAGTCCATAATCGCCAGGCCGTTGCCCCTCGACATTGGTCGGGGCGTCGTGAGCGTACGTCGAACGACGGAGGATTTATGAAGGCTGCAAAGTGCCTCGGCCTGTTCCTGATCGTTGTCGCGGTGAGCGGATCGCTATGGGTGCTGGCGCCATCGCGCGTCGCGGCGCAGAGTCGCGGCGGCGGCGCTCAGGCACCCATCTTCGAGGTCGATCCCTTCTGGCCCAAGCCGCTGCCCAATCACTGGGTGCTCGGATCGACCATCGGCTTGTCGGTCGATGCCAACGACCACGTCTGGATCATCCATCGGCCGCAGACCGTCGACGATAACTTCAAGGCCGCCGAGTTCACGCCGCCGATCGGCGTGTGCTGCAAAGTAGCGCCCCCGGTCCTCGAGTTCGATCAGGCCGGCAATCTCGTATCGTCGTGGGGCGGACCTGGCCAGGGCTACGAGTGGCCGGAGAGCAACCATGGCATCACCGCCGACTCACAAGGCAACGTCTGGATCGGCGGCAACGGCAACACCGATACGCAGATCCTCAAGTTCACCAGGGCCGGCAAGTTCCTCCTTCAGGTCGGCAAGCAGGGACGGCACAACGGCAGCAACGACGTGGAGAACTTCTGGCGCGCCGCCAAAATCTACGAAGACCCCGGCGCCGGCGAAATGTACATCGCCGACGGCTACGGCAACCGCCGCGTCATCGTCATCGATCGCGACAGCGGCAAGTACAAGCGGCACTGGGGTGCGTATGGGAACACGCCCGATGATGCCCCGGTGCCGGCATACACGCCGCAGGCGCCGCCGTCGAAGCAGTTCAACACCGTGCACTGCGCCGACGTCTCGCGCGACGGGTTCGTCTACGTCTGCGATCGCGTCAACGATCGCGTGCAGGTGTTTCGCAAGGACGGCACGTTCGTGAAGGAGGCGTTCTTCGATCGCCAGACGCTGCGATCCGGATCCGTGTGGGACATGACGTTCTCGCGCGATCCGCAGCAGACGTACATCTACATGGCCAATGGCGTGGACGAGAAGATCAACATCGTGCTCCGCAGTACGCTGGAGGTCCTCACCAGCTTTGGCGACGGCGGACGCCAGCCGGGGCAGTTCTTCGGCGTGCACAATCTCGATACCGACTCGCGCGGCAACCTGTATGCGACCGAGACCTACACCGGCGCGCGCGTCCAGCGCTTCCGCTACAAGGGAGTCGGGCCGGTGAAATCCGGTTCGCAGGGCGTGCCCTGGCCGCGATCCACCGAATGAACATCTTTCACCCTCACGAACCACGGAGGCACGGAGAAAGGGAGAAATTACATGGAGGGATCTATGCGGACGATGTTGTTGGTGTGTGGCGGCGTAGCCGTCGCGGTGGCGGTGCTCGTCGCTCAGCAGCGCATCAACCCGACCGACCCGCAGCCGACCTGCGCGATGTGTCCGGGCTACTACATCCCGCTCAGCGAACTGCAGGCCTATACCAAGAAAGCCGTTGCCGAGCGGCTCCTCGACCAGCAGGTGCGCGACATCGAGATCGGCAAGGCGCACGTCGGCATCGGCATGGTGCATCGCGGCAAGCTCGATGCGCCGGCGCCGAACTCAGTCGCGGAACACGATCAGGTGAGCGAGGTGTATCACATCATCGAGGGGACGGCCACGCTCGTCCTCGGACCCGACATCACCAACCGGCAGCGGCGCCCGTCGACGCAATTGACCGTGCGCGAATTCAACGGGCCGGGCAACAACGGCTCCGAAATTCGCAACGGCGGCACGTATCAGCTGAAAGCGGGCGACGTCGTGGTGATCCCGGCAGGCACAGGCCACTGGTTCACGAAAATCGACGACCACATCGACTACCTGATGGTCAGGATCGATCCGGACAAGGTCACGCCGCTCAAGAGCGAGGCGCAGTCGAAGGAGTACTTGAGCAAGCCGGCGCCGAGGGATCAATAGGACAACGCCCAACGCCCAACCGCCAACTTCCAACGCGTGTTTTGGGAGTTGGCAATTGGGAGTTGGGAGTTTGCGCCGTGGCGCCTATTCGCCAGGCGTCATGAGATGCGCTGTCGACGTCCCTGCATTCATGATCCAGACACCACCCTGGTTCGGGTTGTCCGGCAGACCGAGCGATGCGCTGGTCGCGCCCGGCACGGCGATCGTGAAGTGCGTGCGCGCGCTGGCCTGATCCATTCCCATGAGGTGATACCACACGGATCCGAACACCGGCTTGGCGCGCGAGCCGTCCTTCTCGGCGGCATCGATCATCGCCTGCCGCTTCGCGCGATCGGGCTCGGCCTCGAACTTCATGTTCTGCTTCACACGCTCCAGGTTACCGGTGTGCGTGCATTCGACCGAGAACGGCAACTGGCCGGGCAGGCCCGACTTGTCGAAGCAGACGAGCTGATTAGTTCCTTTCCGCAGCGTCGTGTAACTCCAGTCGGCGGGATTCCACTTGATCACCGTCGCCTGGTTGCGCAGCTGGGGCTGGGCGGGCGAACCGAGCAACGCCTTGTCAACGTCCGCCTGCGAGGCGCCCGGTTCGAGCGCCGGTGGCGGCGGCGGCGCGCCGCGGCGGCCCTCCTGGGCCCACACGGCCCCCGACAGCGCCAGCACTCCAAATGCCAGTAAAGCAATGCGTTTCATCGTGACCTCCAGCTCCATTGAGAGGCTTCCATGCGCCGAAGAGCGCTAGCAAATCGCGTCAGTATACTGCGTCCTGAATTCGCCACGCTTGACACAGGACCACGACACACCAAGGCACAACCGTCCCTCGGCGCCTCGGTGCCTCAGTGTGTCGTAGACAGGTGAACGGCGTGCGGGGCTAGAAGCGATGGAGGTACGACGCTTTGAAGAACAGCCCGCGGTTGACCGTCAAATAATTCCCGCCCCTCTCGTTGGGCCCAAGCACCCTCAGTTCGTCGGCTCGCTTCTCGTACAACGATCCGTATCCGGCGTGAAACACGGTGCCCGGAACGAACTCGTACGAAGCGAGCAGATCCGTCAGCAGGCGGTGAGACGAGCTGTCGTACTGCTCGAGCAGCCGCACCCGGAAATGCTTGTCGAACTGGTAGGTGGTCTTCAAGTTGGCGATGTCGACGCTGTAGATGCGCTCGCCAGTCGAACGACGATCGAAGCGGACCGTGTTGACGTCGATGTCCTGACTGAGGTGCTGGTTCGGCTGCAGGGTGATGCTGAAACCGAAGTTGTTCGAGTATCCCTGAAACGGATCGACCCGATCGTAGTAAATGTCGGGTCCACGATTGGCGTAGCCGCTGACCTGAAGCCAGCGCAGCGCCTGCATGTTGGCAAAGAAGTTGAGCCTGCGGCCGGAGTCGTACTCACGACCGAGCCACGGCTCACGGCCGCGGCTGGTCGCGATATTGGCAAAGCCTTGTCGAGTGAAGTTGAACCGAAGCCCACCCATCAGGAATCGCTCGTTTCCGTCCTGCACTTCGTCGTGCCCGACCTTGCTCCAGACAAAGGGATGGACCCGTTGCAGCCAGTAACCCTGCTTCGGGTAGAAGTTCACCTCGCCGAACGACCAGCCGGAAGTAAACCCGGTCCGCTTGTAGAACGCGGTATCCATCTGAAAGTCGCGATCGTAGTGCTCGACCTGAGTGATCGCGGTGAATCGCCGCGTGCTGTAGCTGTAGGTCGTTTGCGAGGCGATGCCGCCGGCGCTCGGGTGCGCGGCGTCGGCCGTGTCCGACCGCAGAAACGCCAGCGAGAATTCCTGCGGCGCTGAGAACTTCACGTACAGGTCCGCTCCGGCAACGCGGTTGTAACGCCCCGCGTGCTCGGTGTCAGTGACGATCGCACCCACATAATCGGCCTTGTGCAGCGCGTAGGTCGCGCGGGCGATCGAGAACAGCTTGTTCCGATCGAGAACGGCTGGCCCGCGGTTGCCGATGTCCTGCGGGCTCTCGTCCGATGCATTCAACACGCCGAACGTCGTCCTTCCCGCCGTTCCGGTCAGCTTGCTTCCCCAGAACGGATTGATGATGCGCCGCGTGTGCACGGCCGTCCGCATATTGCCGTCACCGTTGGTGCCGGCCACGTTGAACAGCCCCATACCCTCCATGAAGAACGGGCGCTTCTCCGAAAAGAAGATCGGATACCGCTGGTTCACCTCGACCTGGAACGCATCGCTTTCGACCTGGCTGAAATCGGGATTGATCGTGCCGTCGAGGGTGATATTCGACGTGATGCCGAACTTCCCGCTCAGCCCGACATCGGTCTTCTTCTTCGCCGGATTCCATCGTGCGGTGGTCGCGCGACTCTGGCTGATGCCGTACGTCGTGCTCGGCAACACTTCGATCAACTGCGGCTGATGAAGATCGCTGAACTGCAGCCGCGCGTGGTTCTCGAACACCCACTGCCCCGGCGGCATCGCCGGCCACGAATACGACACGCCGATTCGGCTGATCTTGCGGAAGAACATGATGCCCATCCGTACGTCGGCGCCGCTCCGGAACCGCAGCGTCTGGAGCGGCAGCTGCACCTCCACGATGTAGCCGTCGGTGGTGCGACGGCCGACGCTATACCAGACCAGATCAGCGTCGAACTGTTCCCCGGAGGCGGAGGTGTTCAGCGCATCCATCTGGATGCCGCTGGGATTGACGAACAGGTGATAGGCGGTCTGTCCGGTGGCGGCCGAATCGAGGCTCAACGCAATCCAGTCGTCGTTGAACGCGCTGTCGCGGCGCGCAATCGTCGTGCGAATCTTCTCCGGTTCGTCGTCGAAGCAGTGAAACGCGAAATAGAGATTGCGGTCGTCGTAGGTGATGCGCACCTCGGTGCGGTACTGTCCCGGCATCTTGTCGCCGCGCAGCGGGTTATAGGACACCCACTCGCCAAACTGCAGCGGCGGCCCGGTCCAGGCCGCATCATCGAGAATGCCGTCGATCTTCGGTGCCTGCGTCGCCCGCGCGATCCGGAACTCCGGCCGCTCCTGCGCGTGAACGTGCGTCGCAACAAGAACGACGAAGCCGGCGAGAACGAGCGCGCGGCGGATCATCGTACCGCGGCGATGGAGTCCACTCGAATGGTCTTCGTTTTCGCGTCGAGCGTGCCGGTCACACGCACTTTCTGACCCGCGTATTGTTCGGGCGTGCGCTGATCGCTCAGTTCGTAGACGTTGGTGCCGTCGTAGAGGACGTAGGTCGCGCCGTGCGCCACGACGCACGCCTTCGTGCATTCGGCATCGGTCGGTCCCATCCGCATCGTGGAATGGCCGGCCTTGTTCGCACACATGCTGTCGGTAATCGAGCCGGTGAAGGTCCGTTTGGCCTGCGCGCCTGACGACAGGGTAAGCGCAAGAAGACTCACACTTAATAGCTTCATACGGCCAAGCAGTATAGCCCTTAGACGACGATCGTCTGCTCACGGTTGGCCGGGAATACTGACGTTGAGCGGCGAGGTTACGTCAGCTTAGGTGACCGGCGAGATCAGGTGCACCGGCGCTGGGCGATCTCGGCGCGCTTGCTCTTGAAGGCGTCGACCCATTCCTGAGTGCTTGGGAAACCTGATCGCCCCTCGTCCGGCGATCGCGGCCGGAGCTGCACACGCGCGGCGGTAAAGAGATCCTGCAGTTGCTTGTCGGACAGCTGCATCAGCAGGTTGGACAAAAAGGCCCTGCCCTCCTCGCTGATGACCGGATGCTTCAGCGTGCCCGAAAAGCTCTTGGGAAGGTTGGCGACGCACCCCTGATCGTCCTTCCACACGGGGACCTGTGCCCACGCACGCAGGTTCATGCTGCTCGGGACATCGGCGTTAGACAGGCTGGCGCGGCCGAACGTCTTGCCGAGATCGGCGATCAACATGACGGGATGTTGGCACGGACCGTCTGATTTCTCACCTTCGCACACGACTCGCTGCTGCTCCGGCTTGCTGTCGGTGTGTTGAATGAACGCCGCGAGCAGCTTCAAGGCATCGCGGTGTGCGACCGGCGCCCCGCCGTCCTCTTCCGAGATCGCGTCGAGCTCCTTCCACGCCCATCCGCTCGTCCCGATGTCATGGCCCGGATATTTGCGCTCGATCGCCACGGGATCCACGAGGAGGTCGCCGTCGGTCTTGCGGACGCCCGCCATCGTCGCGGGACAGCCGTGACAAATCACTTTCGCCGGATACATGGCGTCGGCGGGAAAGCCAACCGCCCACAGCAGTCGAGTGGCGGCCACTTCGGCGAAGACCTCGCCGTTGGTCCAGCCATACTTCACCTTGAGCTCATCGTCACCGACGCGACAGGCGAACTTTGGCGTACGACCGCGGAATTTCTTTGCCACATAGTCGCAGCGGACAATTTCCCGGGGCGCAAAGGCGTCGGGCTCGTCAGGACCGCGAAACATGTCTTTGGAGGCGACATCGGTCGGCGACCACACCTGTGCACGACGGATGGCGTCGGCCCGCAGATCCTTCGGATCTAGTAGGTCTTTCTGAGAGTTGACTGCAGGCTGGCGCGATGCGAGAGGAGTGGCCGCGTTGAGCGAGATAACGGCCGCGACGACGAGCGCAACTGCCACGCGACGCATAAGCAAGGATGGCAATTGCAACGCCGCGGCCATATCCGCCGGGACGGATCAGCTTATAGGCGTCGCCGACCCGACTCCCACGTTCCCGTACAGATTTGGGATTTGGGAGTCGGCTCAGCTTAAGGTTTGGGAATCGATCAGAGTGCGCCGGCCGCGACGCGCCACCCAGCCGGATAGTACTGGTCGCGCACGTCGCTCGAGTACGGCACCTGCGCCACCAGCGCGCGAACTTCGAGCTGCTTGTGCGGCGTCACGGTGGTCTTCTTCGTGACCGGCTTCTCGCCCCACAGCAGCGTCACCTGCGTGCCTGGCTGTGCGTACTGCTCGTCGATGATGCCGAGCGAGAGCGCGCGGCGTTCGTTGTAGCTATAGCCCGAAAACATCGACGCGCCCACGACCCTGCCGTTGACGAGGATGGCGTCAAACATCGACGACGCGTAATTCGCATTCGGCTGGTCGATGTACTGATATGTGTCGCCGTCCTCGAACATCGAGCGGAACGCCTTGGCGACGTCCTCCGAGTTCCACTCGAAGGTGACCTTCTTGCGGTGCGGCTTGTTCGCCATCTTCTCGAGCGCCTCACGACCGACAAAGTCGTGGTCGAACTTGATGAACGAACCGTAACCCATCTCGTAGGGCGTGACGTAGTAGTCCTCGATGTTGTCGGAGACGAAGCTGCCGCCAAGCGACGCGGTGCCCTCGTAACTCGCTGCCGGCAACCACTCCCGGTACTTGCGCATCCGCTCGTCGGTGTAGACCGCCGGCAGCGGCGACGGAATCCAGCCCGACTCCAGGGTGTTGGAGGAATAAGCGCGCGAACCGCACAGTCGCAGACCGAAATCCTTGCCTGCCTCGAGGATCGCGGCGCGAATCTCCTCGCGCTCTTCATACGGTCCCCAGATCTCGAGCCCCGGCGTTCCGGCCATCCCGTGGCGCAGCGCGCGAACCGTTCGGCCCTTGATCTTGATTCGACCCATGTTGAAGAACTTGATCTCTTCATACGGGCCGCCATTGAGTTTCTGCAGCACCTGCTCGGCGAGTGGACCTTGAATCTGATAGCGATACGTCGTGCGCGTCACCAGCTTGCCTTCCGGCCGCATCGGCGACCGGTCGTCCATCGTCACCTTGACGTCGTAGCCGCCGGTCTCGCCGTGGAAACGTAGCCAGTTGGCCGCGGGCGCGCGGCCTACGAACACGAGGCTGTTCTGTTCGAGGTGGAACAGGATGCCGTCGCCGATCACGTGACCGCTGTAGCTGGTGGGCGCGAACTGCTTGGCGCGGTCGACCGGGAATTTGGCGAAGCTGTTGCCAGCCAACTCCGACACGAGCTTGATGGCATCGCGGCCTTCGACATACAGGTTGGCCATGTGGTGCGACTGATCGAAGAGCACGCTGGCGTGCCGCCACGCCCACTGCTCGTCTCGCCAGTTGGTGAACTCTGCGGCCACCACCGGATAGACGTACGCACCGATCTGTGAATTGCGAAGCATTGCCACGACGTTGCCGGCCTGGTCCACAGCCTGCTGCAGGGTCTTACTTGCCATGCTGATGTCTCTCGCTTTCGTAGGTTAGCCCGATGTGCGGCCCAAAGCCGCGTCGGATCGAGCAGAGCTTTTGGGCTGGTTTCGGGCGCCACTCGGGGACTTGCGTCAGGACCGCTACGAGCGCCCTGATCGGTCTATGCAACCGGCAACTATAACATGCTCCGCCCGTTCAGCTGTCGGTTCAACGACGAGCCGTCGATGCCACGCGACAGTCGCGCCCGGCTGATTCATCGCGAAAGAGATGCAGGCGCGCGACGGCTCGCGATCGTCCGGAGCGAAGCAAGCGGGGGCTGGATCAGGCGCGTTGCGCCCGCATCATGACAGGATCGGATCGTTTGCGGGAACCGGCGACAGCGCCTCCGCGACGCGCGCGTCCGGTGTCTTCAATCGTGCGGTGAACCAGAACGTGGACCCTTCGCCCGGTCTGCTCGTCACCCCAATCTGGCCGCCCATCAGCTCCACCAGGCGTTTCGAGATTGCGAGTCCCAGCCCGGTGCCGCCGTATTTGCGAGTGGTCGATCCGTCCGCCTGCGTGAATGCTTCGAACAGCCGATTCTGGTTTGCCTCGGTGATCCCAATTCCCGTGTCTCTGACCTGGAAGCGCAGGAGAACGTGGCCGGAGGTGGGCGGCGAGTCGGCGAGGACGTGGAGGACGACCTCGCCGCGTTCGGTGAACTTGATGCCGTTGCTGAGGAGATTGGTCAGCACCTGGCGCAGACGAACCGGATCGCCGCGCAGCGTTACAGGGACATCTCTCTCGATGAAGGCTGCCAGCTCGATCCCTTTCGCATAGGCCGACTCCACGAGAAGATTCGCGGTCGTATCGACCATCTGCCGGAGGTCGAAGTCCACCTCCTCGAAGTGAAGCTTGCCAGCTTCGACCTTCGAAAAATCAAGAATGTCATTGATGATGGCGAGCAGCCCTTTGGCGCTGGTCTGAATGATCTCCGCGAACTCGCGCTGCTCGGGCGCGAGGTCGGTCTCCAGCAGAAGACCCGACATCCCGAGCACGCCGTTCATCGGCGTGCGGATCTCGTGGCTCATGTTGGCGAGGAACTCCGACTTCAGCCGCGCCGACTCCAATGCTTCGTCCCTCGCGCGCGCCAACGCGTTCTCGACCCGCTTACGCTCGGTGACGTCGCGAATCACCGCACAGAACGCGCGCTTCCGTGCGTACAGCGTCGAGCTGACCCGGCAGGCTACCGCACGCGTACTGCCGTCGGCGCGCCGGAGCGTGCGCTCGACCTCGGTGCCTTCCACGATCAGCCGCTCATAATCGACCGACGATTCGCCGGCGAGCGGCGAGACGATTGCGTCGATGCACGCGCGGTCGGCATCCGCGGGCAAAACGCCCGCCATCGTCAGGAATGCAGGGTTGCATTCAAGGATTGTGCGATCGTCGGCATCGAAGACGACGAGCGCGTCGGCGGTGTGTCCGACCACGGCGCGGTAGCGGTCTTCGCTGCTCTCGTGCTCGGCCGTTCGCTCGGCGACCTCCCACAGCTCCTTCGTCCCGCGAATGCAGGCGAACGCGAGCACGACGTCCTCGAACAGCACCCATCCTGCATGCTCGAGGAAGCGCCAGTTGCTCGCGACGAGGACGCCATAGACAGACTGCGGCCAGAACAGCCCGCGGACGAAATGATCGACGGCAACGACGATCGTCGCCGGGATGAGAACGCGCCAGTCGCGGTAGAACGCGAGAAACGCGAGCGAGCCGAACACATGGAAGTGCGTCTCAATGCGTCCACCGGTGAGGTGAATCAGCAGCGCCGAGGTCAGCGTTTGACCAACCGCAATCGTCATCCGTGTGACGACGCGTCCCGGAGACAGGATGACGAGGAGGATCGGCAGCCCGCTGATCACGGCGCCCAGCACCACCGCGGCCCAGACGTGAATGTGCACCGAGCTTTGCGAGCCGGCCCAGGCCCGCGGCGACAACCAGACGGCGAGCGCGATCCCGAACAGCCATTGCGCGACCATCAGGACGGCGAACATCCGATCGGTCCCAACGAGGATGCGCTGCTGCAGTGTCTGGAAGATCTCTTCGGTGCGTCGCCTGGTCAAGCGCGCCACGTCGGAGGTAGCCGGGAGGGTTGTCATCGGCGCCGCCGGAAGCACGGAGGGAGAGAGCGATGCGATTGACACAGGCGAGAGTGCCGGATCCGAGCCTCGGGGATCTCAGCTGTAATCGGCGCCACCAGAGTAGCGCTGAAGCGGTCGTGCAGCCGTGAGTAAAGGAGAGCCCCGACGTACGGGCGCTGAACGGCTCGCTCCCGTCACCCTATTCGAACATCGCGAGCGCGACGCTGCGCCCTAACCCGGCTGGCCGCTGATGATGCGCAGGTAAGCGCGCCATGGACCGACTTCGTCGGCGTACTGGCGCGCCATCACGCGCGCAATCTGCACGATGTGGTCGAGGTCGTGTGCGACCCAGGTGGCCAGTAACTGCCGCAGCGTCACGACGCCAAGTTCGGGATGTCGACCGCGTCGTTCGAGATCGGCATCGGAGAGCTGCAGGGCCGCCAGGTCGGCGAGGTTGTGCCCACGGAGCCGCGCGAATTCGTCCAGCAGGGCCGGCAATGTCTGCCCCTGCGAGTCGGTGAATTGCGCCAGGCGATCGAACTTCTCGAACGCACGCGTCTCGCCGTCGGCCAGGATGATGCGAAGGCGCGGCATCCAATCGGTCCGCTCGCCGTGAATCAGGTGTCCGATCACATCGAACGGGCTCCAGGTCGTTCCTCCTTCATGGGCAGCCATCCATCCAGCGGGAAGATCGCGAAGCAGCGCGTCGAGCGTCGCCGGTGTCCGCGCGAGGATGGCGACAGCCTCGTCCATCACGAGAGGTCGTCGCGTGCGATCGGCCGCGTTCGGCGAAGGGGGTCTCGTCATGCGGCAAGTCTGCGAACGATTAGACGATCTGCACGACGGCTCCATCCGGGTCCTTGATGTGGAAGCCGAACTGGATGTTGTTCTGCGGTGTGAGGCCGTGCGGCTTCAACAGCTCCGTCACTCGGTCGCGATCGAAGTTGTCCACTTTGATCGCGAAGTGGTCGACGATACCTGCCGATCCTTCGTGACGTAAAGAAACGATCGTCCTCTGCGTGCCGAGGCGAAGGATCTGATTGGGCTTGTCCTCGCTGACCTGCGTCATGCCAAAGACGCGCTGGTAGAACGCGGCAGAACGCTGCAGATCGGTCACCAGGATCGAGACATGGTCGATTCCAGTGCCCTGCAACCCGGAGGTCTGCGCGGCAGCAGTACCCACGGCGGGCCCCGCCGCCACGAGCATCGAGACCGCCTGAATCAGTTGCCGGCGCGACAGTGCGCCACGCTCGAAGCGACCCACGAGATCTGAAACCATCGGCTCCATGGAGCTTCCCCCAGAACCACGACGTCGCTGCGCGACGGTGGTTGCTTGTTAGTGCATAATTCTGGCGCACTGAGGAGCATACGATGAAGTGCCTGCTTACGGCCTGCCTCATTCTGTTGCCGACAATCTGGGCACCGATGGCCGCTTCAGCGCAGACCCACAACGCTGACGCGAGCGCGTGCGCACGACTGGCGTCATCACTCGCGCTGCCGCACACCACGGTCACGTCGGCGCAGGCGGTCGCGGCCGGCCAGTTCGTTCCTCCAGGCGCAAACGCCGCCGTCAACGAGGCGGCGGCACAACTGCCGGCGTTCTGCCGGGTGTCACTCACGATCGCACCGACGCCCGATTCCGACATTCGATCGGAGGTGTGGCTTCCGCTCTCGGGGTGGAACGGCAAATTCCAGCAAGTCGGCAATGGTGGTTGGGGCGGCTCGATCCAGTACGGCGCGCTCGGCGATGCGCTGCGACGCGGATACGCGGCCGCGTCCACCGACACCGGACATGTGGGCGACTCGGCGCAATTCGCGCTCGGTCATCCGGACAAGCTCGTCGACTTCGGGTATCGCGCGGTCCACGAAACGGCGCTGCAGAGCAAGTCGGTCGTCAACGCGTTCTACGGCAGCGCACCACGGCTGTCGTATTTCGTCGGCTGCTCGGGCGGCGGGCGTCAGGCGTTCTCGGAAGCGCAACGCTACCCCGCCGATTTCGACGGTATCGTCGCCGGTGCGCCCGGTTACAACCGGACGGATCAGAGCTTCCAGCTGGTTGCCGCGTGGCAGGCGACGCACGCCAGCGGCGGCAGCTACATTCCGGCCAACAAGCTCCCAATCGTGCATGCGGCGGCAGTCGCGGCGTGCGATGCAAAGGACGGCGCCGCTGACGGTCTGATCAGCGATCCGCTGCGCTGCCGCTTCGATCCGCAAGTTCTCGCCTGTAAAGGCGGCGACGCACCTGATTGCCTGACGGCCGAACAAGTCGCGGCCGCGAAGAAGATCTACGCGCCTGTCGTCGATCCCCGAACCGGTAAAGAAGTCTTTCCCGGCGTCGAGCCTGGCAGCGAGCCACGATGGACGATCAACGCCGGAGGAGCAAAGCCGCTCGCCATGTCGGACGATCTGTTCAAGTACGTCGTCTTCAAGGACGCTCGGTTCGACGCGCGAGCGCTCGATGTCAGCACACACCTGGAGCTCGGACGCAAGGCGGATGCAGGGACGATCAGCGCAACCTCGCCGAACATCCGCCCGTTCGTCGATCGTGGCGGCAAGTTGATCATCTACCACGGCTGGGGCGACACCAACGTCCCGCCACGATCGTCGGTGAACTACTACAAGGCGCTCACCGATACGCTTGGCGCGCGCGAGGTCGAACAGGCGATTCGGCTCTACATGGTGCCAGGCATGGGCCATTGCGGCGGTGGCGAGGGACCGAACACCTTCGACATATTGACTGCGCTGGAGCGCTGGCGCGAGCACGGTGCGGCGCCGCGCGAGGTGCTGGCGTCGAAGATCACCAACGGGAAAGTCGAGCGAACCCGTCCGCTCTGCCCATTCCCCGAGATTCCCAAGTACAAGGGCACCGGAAGCCTCGACGATGCGGCGAACTTCGCCTGCCACCAGCCGTAACTCGATTCATGGCGAGCGAATCGTTCCGCGCCTCGCGGCTGACGCGCGGCAATCGACTGTTCCCGACCGTCATCGAAATCAGCGACAAGGCTGTCACGCGACGGAAACGTTCGTGGTTCAGCCACGACGAGATCAGCGTCAGCATCACCAAGGTCGCATCCGTGCACATCAAAACCGGCGTGTTCTGGTCCGAGGTGCTGATCGAGTCTTCGGGCGGCTCCGATCCGTTGGCCAGCCATGGTCACAGCAAGGGCGATGCGCGCCGCATCAAGGCGCTGATCGAGCAGCACCAGGAAGTACTGGCGCGATCGCGGGACGAGTAGCAGACGGTCGCCGGGCTCGCCTTCAGCTGCGGCGGCCGAACTCGTCGCCAGCGACGATAATGGGACGCGAGCATGACCCGTTCCGACCGACCCGCGCCCGCGGAGCTCGCCCCGCAGGTCTATGCCGAACTGAAGCGGCTGGCGGCCGGTTACCTGCGCCGTGAGATGCCGGGGCAGACGCTGCAGCCGACGGCCCTCGTCCACGAAGCGTATCTGCGCCTCGCGGCGGCGACTCCGGTGTGGCAGGACCGAAATCATTTCGTCGCCATCGCCGCGCGGTCGATGCGGCAGATTCTGGTCGATCGGGCGCGTGCTCGCGGCGCCGCGAAGCGCTGGGCGGAGCTCGATCGCGTCTCGCTCCACGAGTCGTTGCAGGCAGCCGCGCACGTCGACGACATGCTGCCCGCGCTCGACGAGGCGCTCGATCGGCTCGAACAGATCGATCCCGAACAGGCGCGCATCGTCGAGTTGCGGTTCTTCGCCGGTCTGACGGTGGAAGAAGCGGCCGCGGCACTGAATGTGTCGCCGGCGACACTCAAACGGCGCTGGAGCCTGGCTCGTGCGTGGCTCCATCGCGAGCTCACCGCCCACCAAGCAAGGCCTCTGCCTTGATATCGCGCCGATGACCGACCTGCGCTGGCCGGACGTGCGGGATGTGTTCGAGTCGCTCGTGGATGCCGATCCGCCGTCGATCCGCGAGCGCCTCGATCAGCTGCGACGCACGGCACCTGATGTAGCCGCCGAAGTCGAATCGCTGCTCGCACATCACGCACGGGTGGGTGCATTCCTCGACGATCCACCGGCCATTGCTCCCGACGATGACGTGCTGGCGCCGGGGACACAGCTCGGTGTTTATCGCATCGAGCATCCGATCGGCGCAGGCGGAATGGGACGCGTGTACCTGGCCGTTGATACGCGCCTCGATCGGGCCGTGTGCATCAAGATGGTGCGGGGCGATCTCGCCGGCACCCCCGCCCTGCGCGAGCGGCTCCGAAGCGAAGCGCGGCTCGCGGCGTCGATTTCGCATCCGGGAATCTGCAGCGTCCTTGCCCTCGAAGAGATCGACCGGACCCTGTTTCTCGTCACCGAATACGTCGAGGGCGAAACACTGCGTGAGGTCCTGGCGCGCGGCCGCTTCAGTGCCGAGGCGCTCGCCTCGATGGCGCGCGAACTGGCGGCAGCGCTTGCCGCTGCGCATCGGAAGGGGATCACGCATCGCGACCTGAAGCCGGAAAACGTGATGCGCACGAAAGAAGGCCGGCTGAAGATCCTCGACTTCGGCCTGGCGCGCACCGAGCAGGCCGCCGGGGCGCCGGCGCTGACGATGCCCGGCGTGATCGTGGGAACGATCGCCTACATGGCGCCGGAACAAATCGAAGGACGTACGGTCGATCCGCGAACGGATCTGTTCGCGCTGGGCGTGGTGCTTTATGAGTGCGCGGCCGGTCAAAACCCATTCTCGGCGCCAACGGCGCTGGCCACGTCGGCGCGAACCATCGGCAGCGATCCCACGCCGATCGACCAATTGCGGCCGGACCTGCCACCCACGCTCGCGTCGGCGATCATGCGATGTCTGGCCAAATCGCCCGCCGATCGCTTTGCTTCGGCGTCCGACCTGCTCGCCGCCATCGAGGCAGCAACACGCATCCAGCCACCAGTGAGGAGCACTCGCTGGTGGCGTATTCACCAGGCAGCGGTGATGGGCATCTACATCGTGGCGGCGACAGTGGCGTGGAACATCAAGGAGTGGGACGCGACCGCCGCCACGCGGTGGGTGTTCATTGCCATCGGCGTGCTGGTCGCCATCGCCGGGATCACCCGCGGGCATCTGCTGTTCACCGAGCGCGCAAACCGACGCCGGCTGACGAGCGAACGTCAGCGGACCAGACGAGTCGTCGGCACGGCGGACCTGGTTGCCGCCATCCTGTTGTTTGCCGATGCGCTGGCAATCGCCGACAGCCGTCCGGTTGCAGCCGTGCTGGTGATGGCACTCGCCGTTGGAATCGCGACCGCCACGCTGCTGATGGAGCCGGCGACGTCTGCCGCCGCATTTGAGTCCGCCTGACGGTCAACTCCCAACTTCCAACCGCCAACTCCCAAACGTCCGAGTCGATTCCGACGCCTGGACCTCGGCTCGATGGTGTGCAGGTTGGAAACTGGCAGTTGGACCTCGAGCTTGAGCCGATCGCTCCTCCGCTTGCGCATTACGGATCGGAGGACAGGTCAATGGCCAATCGACCGGCCGCGCACCGGCGCGACAACAGGAGCATCACCGCGGACGCCGAGAAGCGGCTGCTGGTGCGGATCGCGCAGGCGCTTCCATCATCAATTCACTCGGATCATCTGAGCGCACTCGCGCTCGTCTCGATGTGCGCCGCCGGCGTGGGATTCGCCGCGATGCGTCACAGGCCGAGCGGCTGTTGGCTGGTGGTGCTTGGGCTGTTCGGCAACTGGTTCGGCGACAGCCTTGACGGGACCATCGCGCGCGTGCGCGGACACGAACGCCCGCGATTCGGCTACTACGTCGATCACGTCATCGACATGATCGGCATCACCGCGGTGTTCGCTGGTGTTGCCGTGTCGGGTCTGATGGCGCCGGTGATCGCGCTTGGCCTGCTCGTCGCGTATCTGCTCGTCGCGGCCGAGTCGTTTCTCGGTACCCACGCCACCGGTGTGTTCCGCATGTCTCGCTGGGGCATCGGTCCAACCGAGCTGCGGATCATCTTCGGGATAGGCGCGATCTACGCGGCGAGACGCGCGTGGATCTCCCTGCCCTGGCTCGGCATGCAGCGCCTGTTCGACGTGGGCGGCAGTGTCGCCCTCGCAGGTCTGATTGCAGCGTTCCTATGGTCGTCGCTGCAGCAGACGCTCGAGCTGTATCGGGCGGAGCCGAGGTTGCGTCAATGAATCCACAATCTGCAATCAGCCTTCATCAATTCGTCCATCTGCCTCGCTGTTTTTCACCTAACTCCTTTTGCAACCGCTTCGCGTCTTCCGGCGTGAGCCATCGCTCTTTGGAGAGCTTCGCGATCGAGGCGTTCAGCTTCGCGAGATAGGAATCAAACGAGCCGTACAGCGATTTCACTTTCGCATCATCCCACGCGACGACGTGGCCCATCTCCGCACACGTTCCCGGACCTGGGCTGCTCGTCGTGTAGCTGGCGATCGGCACGTCGACGTACGGCGTACGCACGCCGCCAGTGCCGTGACCGAACTCATCGGTCGCAATCGTCACCTGCCGTCCCTCGCCGGTCGCGTTCAGACGTGGCGCCCGTGGTGCCGCCTTCCCCTTCCTCGACCACTCGTCGAGATTCGCAAACGCCGCATCGTAGACCGTCGTCAGGATCGGCACGTTCATGAGCGGAACCGCCGGCGTGCACGGCATCGCGAAGGGCCATTCCACGCTGCCTTGCGCATTACCGGCAGCGCTCTGGTCCTCCATCGACGGAAATCCCGTGTACGCGAACGTGTCGATATGGCCTGACCCAGCGACCTCGTACAAACGGTAGCGATCGCCAGCTTGGTCGCTGTCGTCACGACGCAGCGCAAACGTGTTCGGCAGATCGCCCTGCGGCACGACGGCGATCACCGGCACATCGACGTTCCTGACGATGTGCCGCGGATCGCCAGCAGGAGGCGCCGGAGCGCACTGGCTGATGCGAGTGGCGGTAAACGGCGCGCGGGCGAGATATCCGTCGTACACCGGACGGCCGTTGTCGAGCCGCGCCGTGCGATGAAAGGCGTTCATGTAGGTTGTCAGGTCGCCCCCCTGCACCGTGAGATACAGAGAGGAGGCGGGGAATCCCGCGAATGGCGCACCGGACGCCCTACTCTTCAGCAGTGCGCCAACCTGCGTGATCGCATCCCACTTGAGACCATCCTCGATCGGCTGTGCGGCGTTGCTGCCCGCGCACGGCGCGAACGTGGGATTCGCGAACGAGAGCGCCGCGTACCGCATCGGATTGAATTTCTGAAGACCCGCGATCGACCCTGGCATCGTGATTCCGACCCATGCATCACCACGCGCGATCAGACCATCGTGCATGTAGCCCCACATCATCGGCCAGTCCCATCGACGCGGTGGATACATCAATTCGACGAGTACTGCGCCACTGAACCGCGACGCGCTTGAAGGTCTGCGCACGAGAATACGCGTCGTGTATGGCGAAGCCGACGATGTGATCGACAGCGATCCGTCGGCCATCCAGTCGTACACGTTTGCGTTGCCCGAGACGAGGAACTCCTGCTCGACGTATCCGATCTTCCCCAGATCCATTGGTGCGAATACGTGGGAGGAATCGAGGAACGGGCGCGATGTGGCTGACACGGGAAGCGGTCCGGTGACCTTGGGCACCGGGGCGGGCGTTTGTGACGCGCCGTCGCGAGGGACTCCAACGAACACGAGCGACATCAACAATGCGATCCGTGTCGAGCAGCAAAGTATGGGATGACTAGGCACGGCGAGAGTCTACGCGTACGGGGCATTGTGAGCAAAATCACAGGCATTTTGCCGTGTAAACGCCATTGCGGCGTCATCACGGCTGAGTTAAGATCCAGAGTTCCCGCGTTTCCTCAACAACTCAATCGGAGGCTCTCGATGGCCCGCCGCCCGAAGACGGCCGGCAGTGATCCGCTTGCGGATCTCGCCGAAAAGACCAAGGTGCTCGAAAAGGAAATGGCGATCCAGCGTGACGCCATGCAGAAGCTGAAAGCCATGGGGCCCGATCCCTACGTCGTTCGTGACCACGACCTCACCCGACGACGCAAGACGGCCTGACCTTCTGCCATGTTCTGGTTCGAATGCTGCCCGCGCCCTCGGCGGGCGTGACTGCTAGTTCCTCCCGCTCCTGGGTTGCCTTCCGATTCGATCATGAGGCGGCGTCGACGGAAGGCACGCAGTTTGGTTTGCCTTCAGAGCCCGTCGATGAATGAACCCGATGTGCCGGCGGCGGCGCCAGACCCGGAGACGGTCTTCGAGCAGTGGCAGCGTCTGCGCTTCGCGCTCGGCGCGGCAGGAATCGGAACGTGGCATCTGGACCTGCGCGCCGGTGTCGCAACCTATGATGAAAACCTGAACCGCATCTTCGGACTGGAGCCTGTGGAAACGCGGGCACCGCTCACCACGCGATTGGCCCGCATCCACCCCGACGATCAGGAGCGCGTTCGCACCGTACTGGAAACGGCGATCAAGAAGCACCCCGACTTCACGCTCGAGTTTCGGGTCGTGCGGCCCGATGGCGAGGTGCGATGGCTCCGGGATCGTGGCCGCATCGTCCGCGACGAAACGGGATGGGCCACGGCTGCCACCGGCGCTGTCATGGACATTACCGACCGACGGCGTCTCGAAGAACGCGATCGGATGCTGGCCGACGCCACGCAGGTCCTCGCGTCAGCGCTTGACTACGAGCCGGCATTGAAGGCGTTGACCGAGGGGCTGGTGCCCAGGTTCGTCTCGTGGTGCGGTGTACACGTGCGTGAGGGGGAAACGTTACACACGGTCGCGTCGGCCGGCGACGAGCGGCTCGCGCCCGAAATCGGTCAACTCGAGGAGGCGATAACCGCGGCCGTCCCGCGAAGCGGACGCGGATTCATCGTGCTGCCGCTGCGTGAAGGCGCATCGGCATTCGGCACGCTGTCCTTTGCATCACCGTCGCGATCCTTCGACGCCGCCGACGTCGCGCTGGCGACCGAGCTGGCTGAACGTGTCGCGGTTTCCGTCGATCGTGCGCGCTTGTTGCGCGATCTCGAGCGCGCCAACCGGGTCAAAGACGAATTCCTGGCGACCCTCTCGCACGAGTTGCGCACGCCGCTCAATGCGGTGCTCGGCTGGACGCGCATGCTGCGGCGCGGCACGTTCCCGCCCGAACGCACGACGACCATCCTCGAGACGATCGAGCGCAACGCCTCGGCGCAGATGCAGCTGGTCGAAGAGTTGCTCGACCTCTCGTCGATGGCGGCCGGAGGCCTCCGCCTCAACGTCACACGTGTCGACCTGCGCGATCTGATTGGCGGCGCCGTCGAGACCGTACGCCCGGCGGCGGAAGCCAAGTCGCTGCGCGTGGCGGTGACCATCGAGGAGTGCGTCGATGAAATCGCCGGCGACCCGGCACGTTTGCGTCAAGTGCTGTGGAATCTGCTGTCGAATGCGGTGAAGTTCACGCCCGCGGGCGGCGCCATCGAGGTGAAGGCCAGCGAGGGCCCTGCCGACATCGAGATCACCGTTCGCGACACGGGCCCGGGAATCCCCGCCGACTTCCTCCCGCACGTGTTCGAACCGTTTCGACAGGCCGATTCGAGCGCCACCCGCGTCGTCGGCGGCCTCGGTCTCGGCCTAGCCATCGTCCGTCACATCGTCGAAGCACACGGCGGGACGGTCAGTGCACACAGCGACGGACCGGGATACGGCAGCGTCCTGTCGGTGCGGCTGCCGAGTGGACGTCCGCCGTCCGAGCACACCGGTCCACCCGGCGCCGGCACGCTGCGCGGTCGCCGTGTACTCGCGGTGGACGACGATGAATCGACGCAGGAACTGGTGGCAACGATGTTGTTGATGTATGGCGTGTCGGTGAGGACTGCAGGTCGTGCAAGTCAGGCACTGCAGATCTTCTCCGAATGGCATCCCGACGTCCTGCTCGCCGACATCGCGATGCCGGGCGAGGACGGATACGAGTTGATGCGCCGCATCCGCAGCATGCCGCCGCCGCTTGGAGTGATACCCGCGGTCGCCCTGACCGGATACTCCGATCCACAAAGCGTGCAGAACGCGTTCGCGGCGGGCTTCGACGCACATCTCGCCAAGCCGCTTGAACCGCATGTGCTCGCCGACGCACTCGCAAAAGTGCTGCGGCTGCGCCGGGTTTGACTTCTTACTTTTGACTTCCGTTCAGCAGTCGGCGAAGCTCCTGCACGATCGTGTCCGGATCGCACGGCTTGGTCAGCACGTGGGCGATGCCCGCCTGTCGGAACCGATCAGGCTCATCGAGATACTCAGGGCGACCCGTGACGGCGAGGATGGGAATGGTGCGGGTGTCGTCCTGCTCTTGCAGCGCACGGCAGAACTCGAAGCCATCGAGGCCGGGCACGGCCAGATCGGTCACGACGACGTCGGGATGCTGTTCGCGTGCTTTTTCGAGCGCTTGACGACCGTTGTGCGCGTCAATGGTCCGAAAGCCGCACTGATTGAGATGCTCGCGATATAACAGCCGTGTACTCAGATCGTCCTCGACGATCAGTACGAGCGGGTCGCGCTGCAGCCCTGCCATCTTCTCTTCTTACGGCGAAGATTAGTTCGCGGCGTTCTGGGCTGACAAGCAGATTTCGCCTCGGCCAGGTCATCAGGAAGGCTCCAAGTTATTGCCATCACGAATCATCGGTCGTTTCCCCATACCGATGCCGCGCCTGCGCGCCCAGTCACGCGTCCGGGCCGCCACCCGATTAAGCGCACCGCTTGACGTCGGGTCATGCACCACCGCGGCAAGGTCCGCCAGCGTGTCGACGTCGCACGTTCGCTCGACGAGATGAAGGCGGAGGCGTAGCCGAGCGGCGAGGGTTTGCGTCTGCTCCAGCACGCGCGAGGTTCCCCATTCGATACCGCCGAAGAGATCGGGAACGTGGCAGGCAGCGATTAGATAGTAGCCGCCGTCACTGGCCGGGCCCAGCACGACACTCTGCGGATCGTCGTGCAGCAGAACGAAGGCGCGCGCGAGCGCCGCGGCTGGCAGCGCGGGCAGGTCGCTGCCAACGAGCGCGACCGCACGCGCCCCGTTGTCGAACAGCGTGCGCATCACACCGGCCATACGATCGCCGAGGGTCCCACCGGGCTGCGACATTACCCGCAGGTCGGCAGGAACGATTGCGCGAACCTCGTCACACGCCGAGTCGGGTTCCACCGCGACGATGCGGACGACGTCGGGGAGAGCTGTGGCGTCGATCGTGTCGAGAAGGAGTGCGGTGAGGAGCGAAGGATCGGCAGCGATTCCGAGGTCGGCGAACAGCCGTGACTTGCCGCCTGCCGATGGCGCGCGCGTCAGGACTGCAACAACGTCTCTTTGCGCGAGACCGCCCATCGCTTGCGCATCATCCACCAGACGCGGACGGCAAAGAAGAAAGCCAGCGCCACCGCCCACCGGCGCGGCAGCGTAATGTCGGCTTTCACCAGCCACCAGAAATGAATCACCGCCCCGATTCCTGCGGCATAAGCGAGGTAGTGAAGCTTCTGCCATCGGCGCCCGAGGCGCCGGATCGAATACCTGTTCGATGTAATCGCGAGCGCGAACAGGATCAACCACGTCGCCATCCCGACGGTGATGAAACGGCGTTCGAGCACGTCCTGCCACATCCAGGCAAAGTCGAAGAACTTGTCGATCACCACCCACGTCAGCAAATGGAGCGTGGCGTAGAAAAAGGCGAAGAGTCCGATCATCCGCCGCAGCTTCACCACCTCGTTCCACCCGGTCAGCCGTCGCAGCGGCGTGATGCCGAGCGACACGATCAGACACGCGATGGCCCAATCGCCGGTGTAATCGGTGATGTAGTCGACGGGGTTGGCCGTCAGGTCGAATCTATATGCCTTGACGGCCAACCGGAGGGCGGGAACGAGTGCGGCCACGAACAGGAGCCGCTTGACGAGAAGGATCCTTTTCAAACTTCAGAAGTTCTTCCGCAGATCCATCCCGTTATACAGCGACGCGACCTGGTCCTGATAGCCGTTGAACATCAACGTCGGCTTGGTGCGAAAACCCCCGAGCGGACGGTCGGCACGCTGACTCCAGCGTGGATGATCGACCATCGGGTTCACGTTGGCGTAAAACCCGTATTCGTGCGACGCCATGATCTGCCAGGTGTTCACCGGCTGTTTTTCTACGAACTCGATCTTGACGATCGACTTTGCACCCTTGAACCCGTACTTCCACGGCACGATCAGGCGAATGGGCGCGCCGTTCTGATTCGGCAGCACCTCGCCATACAGACCGACCGCCAGGATCGTCAACGGGTGTGACGCTTCGTCCATGCGCAGTCCTTCAACGTAGGGCCACTGCAGCAGATTCGTGCGCTGCATCGGGAACTGCCTTGGATCCATCAACGTCGTGAACTTGACGAACTTCGCCCGCGACGTCGGCTGCACCTTGTCGATGATGCTCTTCATCGGAATGCCGACCCACGGGATGATCGCCGACCAGGTCTCGACGCAGCGGAAGCGATAGATCCGCTCTTCGAGCTGAAACGGCTTGACAAATTCGTCGAGGTCGTAGGACGCGGGCTTGGCGACTTCGCCTTCGATGGCCAGCTTCCACGGCTTCGGCTTGAAGTTGCCCGACTTGCGCTTCGGTCCATCGCCAGCGCCGGATTCGAACTCGTAGAAGTTGTTGTAGCTGGTGATGTATTCGTAGCTGGTCGGCGAATCGGTGCTGCTCAGCGGGCTTTTCTTTACGTTGGGGAGCTTCGCCAGCCCGCCACCCTGTGCCGACGCATCGCCCAGAAACGCCGCCGCTCCGGCTCCAACCAGCGCCGCGGCCGATGTCTGGATGAACTCACGGCGACGCAGCCACACGTCTTTCGGAGTGATCTCGGAAGAACGGATGTCCGACGGCTTTTTTATGAGCATAAGGAAATTATAGGCTTCATGGCGCCGCTCGTCTCGGTCATCGTGCCGGTCCTCGACGATACCGCCGCCGCCACTGCGCTGGTGGGGCAAATCGAGCCGGATCCGCGCGAGGAAATCATTCTCGTTGACGGTGGTTCAGACGCGGAACTGGACCGGCTGGCCGGCCACCGTGCTGACCTGCGGCTGATCCGTACAGCTGGCGGTCGAGGCCGCCAGATGAACGCGGGCGCCGCCATCGCCCGCGGCGGCTGGCTGTTCTTTGTCCACGCCGATTCACGCTTGCCGGCCGGGTGGCTCGATATCTTCACGCATCTCACACGTGAGGCGTCGGGCGGCTGGTTTCGTTTCGCGCTGGACGATCCGGCGTGGCAGGCGCGCGTGATCGAACGCGGCGTGTACTGGCGGGTCAGGGCTCTTGGTCTGGCCTACGGCGATCAGGGATTGTTCGTGCGGCGCGATCTGTTCGAACGCATCGGTGGTTACGCCGGCATGCCGCTGATGGAGGATGTCGAGTTCGTCCGCCGTCTTCGACGCCAACCCGGCATCGTCGAAGTGTCTCTGCCGCTAGCCACCTCCTCGCGCCGGTGGCGGCGGGATGGCTGGTGGCGGCGGAGCGCGATCAACCTGGCTCTAGTCACGTTGTATTTCGCAGGCGTGTCACCGCATCGATTGGCTCGCTGGTACGCGAAACTCTGATGTTCGCGGTTCCGGGTTCCCGCTTTCAAGTTCCAGGGACCCCAACGCAAACCGGAACGATGAACCACTTGAATCTGAAAGGGGGAACTCGGCAGCGGGAACTACAGAGGCGGCGTTCTTTTGACTAAGGCGGCCAGCGCAATCAATCCGCTGCCAACGAGCAACAGCATGCCCGAGTCGCCAAGTACAGGGGCCGGACGCAGCGTGGATGGCAGAAGCACCGGTTGCGCAACGGCCAGAGGCGTCGAGGCGGGCGCGCGATCCGGCGACACCGCGGCGGCCACGGTCCACATGATGAGGACCAACAACGCTGCTGTCATCGCCACACCTTTACGCCGACGCATGTGATGAGTCTCCCTGGCGGTCCCGCCGACGGGCGGTTGAGCCGACGCCAGAGGTTCAAGCGACATGCCACGGCTCGGATCGGTCAACTTCTCAAGAAGAAGACGACGAAACGGTGAGGCGTTACGGTGGCGTCGTCTGTGAGGCGAAACAGTTTTCCGTTTTTCGAGCCGCGGCGAGTGACTTGCGGTCTTTTCCTGGTCTGCGGTCCAGTTGCGTTCACCCGTGCGCGTGCTAGTCTGATCAGCGCAGCCCCTCTGTCCCGCTTGCGGCTGCGTTTGAGAGTCGCGCACATGACGCTGGAGCAAAGGCCGTTACCGCGCGTGATGTCCCTGGCGGTGCATGAGCTCCGCACGCCTGTCACCGTGGTTTCCGGCTATCTCCGCATGCTGCTCCGTGAGCAGGGCGGCCCCCTGACCGACAAGCAGCGCAAGATGCTCGAGGAAGCGGAGCGTTCCTGCGCGCGGATCGCTGCGCTGGTGGCGGAAATGAGCGAGCTCGGCAAACTGGAAGCTGGCGATCTGCCGTTATCCACACAGGAATTCGACCTGGCGCCGGTACTGTCGGACGTGGCGAGCAGCATGCATGAGGGCGGCGACCGCGGGATTCGAGTAGAGTTGCGTGGCGCGAATCAGCCGCTGATGGTGTCGGGCGATCGCGCCCGCCTTTCCGCCGCCTTGACGTCGCTGCTGCACGCGGCCGTGCGCGAACAAGGCGAGCCCGGCGTCGTCGTCGTCGATTGCTCCGTGGTGAAAAACGATCGGCCGTGGGTGGTAGTCGCGATTGGCGTCCCGCAGTTGATCGCCGCCTTGCGTGACCACGCCGGTCCCTCACGCGCCTTCGACGAATGGATAGGTGGACTCGGGATGGCGTTACCGGTCGCCCGTCGTGTGGTAGAAGCACATGGCGGCGCTCTGTGGTCGGCGGACGGTGCACCCTCGCGCGCGGCGTCGGCCCTTCGCATTCCCCTTCGGGGATAGGACACTCATGGCGACAGTGAGCAGTGCGGATTCAGCGGTCGACGCGGTCACCGACGGTAAGAAACCGTCCATCGCCGTTGTCGACGACGACTCGGGGTTTGCCGGCTACCTCCGCACCTTCCTGTCGCTGCGTGGGTACGAAGCGCGCTCGTATACACGCGGCGATGAAATCGTCGCCGCCATCCGGCAGGGTGAGCCACCGGACATCGTGCTACTCGACGTCGCCATGCCCGGCATGGACGGCCTGCAGACGCTGAAGGCGTTGAAGTCGGCGCATCCGGACATGCAGGTCATCATGTTGTCCGGCCGCGAGCAGGCGCAGATCATCGTCGAAGCCGTCCGACTCGGCGCCGCCGACTACGTAGTCAAGCCCGATGATCCGGAGGGTCTGGGCGAGATCGCGCTCGATGCCGCCATCAAGCAGGCATTTGAACGCACCCGATTGGTCAGTGAGCTCACCGATCTGCGGCGACAACTCAGTGACGATCAGAACGAAGCGTTCATCGGCTGGAGCGACAGCCCCGCCATGCGACAGGTGGCCCGCATCATCGAGCAGGTCGCCGACAGCGACGTGACCGTCTTGATTCGCGGCGAGAGCGGAGTCGGCAAGGAGCTCGTCGCGCGAGCCATTCATCAGCGCTCCAACCGCAAGAACAAGCCGTTTGTGAAAGTGAACTGCGCCGCGCTACCGGCAGAACTACTCGAGAGCGAGCTGTTCGGTCACGAGAAAGGGGCGTTCACCGGCGCCGCCACGACCCGCATCGGCAAGTTCGAGCAGGCGAATTTCGGCACCATCCTCATGGACGAAATCGCCGAAATGAAGCCGCCGCTGCAGGCGAAGCTGCTGCACGTGCTGCAGGACGCCGAGTTCACCAAGCTCGGGAGCAACAAGAAGATCACCGTGGACGTGCGCGTCCTGGCCGCGACCAACCGCGACCTCGAGCAGATGATGCTGCGCGGAGAGTTCCGCGAGGATCTGTATTACCGGCTCAAGGTGATTGAAGCGTACGTGCCGCCGCTGCGCGAACGACGCGACGAGATCATTCAGCTCTCCGAGTTCTTCATCGCGAAGTATTCGCAGCGATACAACCGCCCGGTCCGCCAGCTGTCCGACCAGTTGCGCGAGATGTTTCTGGCCTACGAGTGGCCCGGCAACGTCCGCGAGCTGGAGAACATGATCAAACGCTTCGTCATCCTGCAGGATGAGCAACTGGTCATGCGTGAACTGCAGCGACCGCGGATGGTCGCCCCTCCGGCGAGTGCTCCTTTACGTCCGGCGACCGATTACGGCGAGGCGCCCCCACCCATAGGTCCCCCGCCGATGGCGCCTCCGCCGGCCGCCGCGACGGCCCCTCCCGAGTCCGGTGAAGACGAGGAAGATGACGATGAGGTTGTGGAGCCGGCGGTCGTTCCTGCAACGCAGGAAGGACGTCGACTCGCCGAGGTTGCGCGAGAGGCCGCAATGGCCGCAGAGCGCGCGGTCATTTCCGACACACTCCGGCAGGTGCACTGGAATCGTCGGAAGGCGGCGCAGTTGCTCGGCGTAAGTTACAAGACTCTTCTCAATAAGATCAAAGAGACGGGATTGGAGAGACCGTAACTTCGTAGATCCTCTGTTCCCGGTTCCCATTTCCGCCTTCCAAGTTCCGGCTGTTCCGGTTCTACGTTCCCGGGTTCCGCTGAGTATCCGCGTTCCTTGTTCGTCGCAGCGTGAGCGTTGTGACCACGCGGTTACCCATGATAGGAACGCGCTTTCCACTTCCTCGCGCGTTCCGCTGCGGCGAACCATTGGTTTTCCCTTCACGGTCACTCTTTTTCCATCGTGGCACCCGCATTGCTCCTGCGACCTCGTCCGAATGCGAGTGAACCACAGCTGTCTGGAATGCAGTAGCGCGGACCGTGTCAGGTCCGCGGGGTAAGCGCATGAACCACAGACCAACGGTGATGGTTGTCGACGATGACCTCGCAACGTGCAGCTTTCTGCGCGACTTCCTGATGGTGCGAGGCTACAGCGCACTCACTGTCACCAACGCCGATGAAGCGGTGCGTCTGTTCGGGCTCGATCGGCCCGACGCGGTGCTCCTCGACGTCGTCATGCCGGGCAGCAGCATGGATGGTCTGGGGGCGTTGGCGGCCTTCAAGAAGATCGATCGCGACGTCCCGATCATCGTGATGTCGGGTCAGGGGCGCACCAACACCGTGGTGCAGGCGGTGAAGCTGGGTGCGGCCGACTTTGCCTGCAAACCGTTCGAAGAAGCCGAATTCGAACTGCTGCTGAGCAACGCCCTGAAACAGCGACAACTCAATCAGCAGCTGGCGTCGCTGCGAGCGCAGCTCAAAGAGGAATGCAGCTTCAGCACGCTGTTCGGGCACAGCGACAAGATGGCTCAGGTTCGTGACCTCATCGAACGCGTCGCCGATACCGACGTCACCATTCTCATTCGCGGTGAGAGCGGAACCGGCAAGGAGCTGGTCGCCCGCGCGCTGCACGCGCAGTCGCTGCGCAAGGACAAGCCTTTCCTCAAAGTGAACTGCGCGGCACTGCCTGGCGAGCTCCTCGAATCCGAGTTGTTCGGCTACGAGAAAGGCGCTTTCACGGGCGCCATTCACCACAAGCCTGGCAAGTTCGAGTTCGCCAACCAGGGCACGATCTTTCTCGACGAGATTGGCGACATCGGATTTCCGCTGCAGGCCAAGCTGCTGCAGGTGCTGCAGGACGGAGAGTTCTCGCGCCTGGGTGGCCGCGGCGACGTGCGTGTCGACGTGCGCGTGATTGCCGCCACCAATCGAGACCTCGAGCTTGCGGTCGCCGAAGGTCAGTTCCGCGAGGACCTGTACTTCCGCCTGAACGTCGTGACGATCCAGCTGCCGCCGCTGCGTGAACGGCGCGAGGAGATTCCGCTGCTGGTCGATCACTTCCTGAAGAAGTATTCGGTCCAATACAACAAGCCGGTCGGGTCCATCAGTCGGGATCTGCGGGGCCAGCTCGAAGCCTACGACTGGCCAGGCAACGTGCGACAGCTGGAAAACATGATGAAACGGATGGTCGTCCTCGGCATGGAGGCGCCCATCATGCGCGAGTTGCAGCAGCCGTCGGCGCGCCCGCTGCTGCGGATCCCGTTCTCCACCGCCCCGTCCCGCTCCGCCCAACCGCCGCAGCCGGAACTGCCTCCGCCGACTGCGGCGGTATCGTCGGCGGGAACCAACGGATCCGACCGGGCGGCGTCGGCGGCCGGACTGGCTCCGCCCAATGGACGTCACGCGTCGAACGGCTCGCCCAACGGAGGTCCGGCATCGGCGGCGGACCACGACAAGACGGCAGCAGCCGCGGCGGCGAACGTGTCGTTGAAGGAGATCGCCCGCACCGCCGCGCGCCAGGCCGAGCGCGATCTGATCTTGCGCATGCTCACCCGGACGCGCTGGAACCGGAAGGAGGCGGCGGAGATCCTCGGCATCAGCTACAAGGCCCTCCTCTACAAGATCAAGGAGAACGGCCTCGACAAGGCGTCGTAGGTGAGCGATCTGCTGATGGCCAACGATCCGCCGTTCTTCGAAGAAGGCTCACGGCTGCTGACGCCGCCTGCGTTCGACGTCGTGCTCACGAGCGAGCTGAAGCGCGCCGTGCGATCGCAGTGTTTCCTCACACTGGTGGTGCTCGAGGCGCGCCGCGAGTGGGACGGGCTCGAGATGACGGCCGACGAAGGCACGCTCAAAGAGGTGGCGCAGGTGATCGGTCGCGAAGTGCGGGAAACAGATCCCCTGGGGAAGACCGAAAAGGGATCGCTCGCTCTGGTCCTGCTCGACGCCGATTTCGACAGCTCGACGCGCGTGATCGATCGTCTCGTGTCGCGTATCGATCACTACGACTTTCCGACCCCGTTGCGCATATCCGTCGGCGCCGCCTGTTATCCGACGCACGCGGTGGACGCCGAATCGCTGAAGCGTCAGGCGCTGTCGCGTCCGGTTGCGAGCTGGCGCGGCGGTCCGTCGACGCCGCACAACCCTCACTCACTCAACTGAAGGTACGGAGCCATGATGAGTCACCCGCGCATCTTCACACTGGTCGCGCTCAGCGGTCTCGCCCTGCACGCCACGGGCGCCGCCGCGCAGGGCACCCGATCACCCGTGCCGCAGGTAACGGCTCGATCGTCGGAAGCCGCCTCTCCCGCTCCGGCCGCCCCCAGGCCCGTGGCGACCACCGGCACCACCACTCGCGCGTGGCATGAACAGGAATACCGTCTCGGCGCCGGCGACAAGCTGCGCATCGAGGTCTACAAACAGGATCAGCTCTCGCAGTCGCTGCAGATCCGCCCCGACGGAAAGATCACGCTGCCGTTTGTCGGCGATATCGCGGCCACCGGCAAGACATCGTCGGAGTTGCGCGATGTGCTGACGACTGCGCTGAAGGAATACGTCACCAACCCGGTGGTGACGGTGATCGTCCAGGAGGCCACCTCGGCGCAGATCCATGTGATCGGAGAGGTGGAACACCCCGGCACGCAGGTGATGGCGGGGCCGCGCACGGTGCTGCAGGCGCTTGCCGAGGCTGGCGGATTGAGCGAGTTCGCCGACCGCGGCGGCATTCACGTCCTGCGCACCACCAGCAGTGGGATGCAGAACATTCCGTTCAATTACAAGGACGCGCTGAAGGGACGCGTGGAGCCGCTGTACCTGCAGCCGGGCGACACCGTCGTCGTTCCCTAGCCGGTTGGCGTGGTGACCATTGGTGGAGCAACGCCGATGACACGAGCATTTGTGACGATGCTGGCGCTGCTGGCGATGGCGCGCCCGGCGCCGGCGCAGGCGCCCGAGCAGCCCTCGGAGCGGAGCACGCCCGGATGGGTGTTCACACCCGCATTCACGCTCGGTGGTCAGTGGGACTCGAACGTGACCGTGCAGAGTGTGGGCAATCCGCGCTTTCAAGAATGGGGCGCCGTCGTCAATCCGGTCGCGACGATCAATTTCAACGGCCGCCGGACTGACATGAATGCGAGCTACTCCGGCCAGCTCGAGGCCTACCGCCGGTTCCGCGAGTTGCAGCGGTTCGATCAGCGTACGAGATTCAGCGTGGAGCACGTCGTGTCGCGCCGGGTGAAAGTTGGAAGCACTCTGTCGTACGCGGATGTGCCCAGCACGGATCGACTCGAGATCCTCGTGGGGCAGCTCGCGTTCCAGGACATCGGATCGCGTCTGCTCGACACGGCGACACATCTGGAGATCAAGACGGGCCCCCGTACACGGATGGAGGCTGAGTACAAATTCCGCGACGTCCAGTTCGACCGGACGCCGCAAAAGGCAGCCGATTCGCCGGTGCTGAACGGCGGTTACTCGCACGAGCCGAGCATCGCCCTGTTACAGGACCTCACGAGCCGGTTGACGGTCGGCGCCGGCTGGAACTACCGCCGCTCGCGTATCGACAACGGCTTGCAAGTGTTCGAGGTTCAGAACGGCACCGGTGCGGTCGCCTACCGGCTGGCGCGCGACACGACGCTGAGCGCCGGCCTCGGGGCGTCGTACCTGCACGAAGCACACGGGACGGTGTCGAAATGGGGGCCGACCTTCTACGGGTCCGTGGCGCACCGTGCCGGACGCACGGATCTCAACGTCCGCTACGAGCGCTCGTTCGTGCCGACGTATGTGGTGGGCGGCCTGACGGCGGATCAGAGCGTGCAAGGGACCGCTCGCACGCCGTTGGGACGGTCTCGCAGCTACGTCGAGGGCAGCCTCTCCTACGGTCGCACCCGGCCTGTCGAAGAACTTGGCCTTGGCTTCCGACTCGACTCTGTGTTCACGCGTGTGGCGTTCGGGTATCGCGTCACACAGTGGCTGCGGTCCGAGGCGTTCTATTCGGGCATGCATCAGACATCGTCGTTACTGCTCGACGTCGATCGCACGCGGATTGGCGTGCAGTTCATCGTCGCTAAGCCCATGAGGATCCAGTAATGGAGAACGCAGCTGCCTTCCACCCGCTCGATTACCTCTCGGTTCTGCGCCGGCGCGCGTGGTGGCTCGTCGCACCGACGGTCATCGCCGGGCTGGTGGCGATCGGCTTGTACAAGTATCTGCCGCGTCAATACTCGTCGACCGTCACCTTCGGCGTGTCGCTGCCGGGGATTACCGGATCGCTCGTCCCGGAGGCGCAGCGCGTCACACCCGAAGAACGCATCCGGAGCATCAACCAGCTGCTCCTCAGTCCCGCCGTACTCGAACGGATCGCGCGCGAGGAGAAGATGGACGCGCACGTGCCGATCACGACCGCGGTGCAGTCACTCGGGTCGCGCGTCAAGATCCGGATGCCGCCGCCGGATCCAAGCCTGCCGCCCGGGTCGGTCGAGCAGTTCTTCATGGATTACCGCGATTCCACGCCGCGGCAGACGCAGCGGATCGCCAACCGTCTGGCCGACCTCTTTGTCAACGAAAGCCAGCGCCAGCGCACCGTCCGCGCCGAGGACACCTCCGCCTTCATCGAGCAACAGGTCATGGCGAGTCATGTGCGACTCAACGAGCTCGAAGGCCGGCTCCGCTCGGCCAAGGAAGCGTATATGGGGGCGCTGCCGGAGCAGACACAATCGAACGTGAGCATGGTGACCGGGCTGCAGCAGCAGCTGGAGACCACCGTCAATGCGTTGCGCGGCGAACAGGATCGCCTGTCGGTGATCGACCGGCAGATCGACGCGATGAAGACCGGAGCCGCCAACGAGCTCGCCGTCGCCGGCGTTTCCGGAGTGACGGTGTCCGCGCCAGCCGCGCGGGTCATCGCGCTGGAGAACGAGTTGGCCAGCGCCCGGGCCGTGTACACCGAGAAGCATCCAGAGATCCTTCGCCTGCGCGACGAACTGGAAGCGGCGCGGAAGGATGCTGCCGCCGAAGCGAACAAGCCTGCTGAAGACCGCATGACAGCGCTGCGGATGGATCCCACTTATCGGGCGCTGCTCACCGATCGCGAGCAGGCCCGGCTGCGCATCAACGACCTGCAACGGCAGCAGACGAATATCCAGGAGCAGATCGGCATGTACCGCGCGCGCGTGGAATCGGCGCCGCGCGTCGAGCAGCAGGTGGCCACGCTGCAGCGCGATTACGACCTCGAAAAGCAGCAGTACGCAACGCTGATCAACAAGCTGCGCGATGCGGAACTGGCGCAGGGCGTCGAGAAGAATCGCGGCAGCGAGGGCTTTACCGTGCTGGCGCGCGCCGCGCTCCCGAAAACGCCGTCCTCTCCCAATATGCCAAGGCTCCTCATCGTGACGCTGCTCGTCGGGCTGTGTCTGGGAGGGGCGTTGGGTCTTGGGCTCGAGTATCTCGACCGCTCGATCTACGACGCGCGGGCGCTGACCGATCTCGACCTGCCGATCCTCGCCGAGATCCCGCGGCTGGCCCGCATCTGAGGAGACAACTGACATGAGCCGCATTCAGGACATTCTCGCCAAGGCGGAGCGCGACGGTACGGCGCGCGCGACACATGCCGGCGTCGTTCCACCCGCCCCCTCGGTCGTGGCGCGAATCCCCATTCCGTTCACGGAGTCAGCGCTGGATCCGACCACGCCAGTCGCTTCCGCGGTCGCCGCGCGTGCAACGTCGTCGTTGCTCGACGCGCAGCCAGCGGGACGTACGGCTCGGCCGACGCTGCATCGCACCCTGGTCTCGGCGATCGCCCCGCACTCCGACGCGGCCGAGCGCTATCGGGCGTTGCGGGCTCGCGTCGCGCAGCGCGAGGAGCTGACCCCGGTGCGCGTGATTGCGATCACGAGCCCAGGCACGGCCGAAGGCAAGTCGGTCACCGCCGCCAATCTGGCGCTGGCGATGGCGCAGGAGTTTCAGCGCAATGTCCTGCTCGTTGACGGCGACCTGCGGACACCCGCCGTGCACTCGCTGTTCGGCATCGACAGCGCACCCGGCCTGAGCGAGGTGCTGAGCGGCACCGCCACCCTCGAGGAGGCGTTGCTCGTCCTGCCAGAGCTGCGTCTGACGGTGCTGACCGCGGGCGCCATTCCCGACTACCCGTCGGAGCTCCTCGGCTCGTCAACGATGCGCCGAACGCTGGATGCGCTGCGCACGCGGTTCGATCGCATCGTTCTCGATTTGCCGGGGCTGATGCCGCTGGCCGACGTAGGCACCGTCGCACCGATGGTCGACAGCACACTGATGGTCGTACGTGTCGGCGTGACGCAGCGCCCCGCGCTCGACGAAGCACTGGCGGCGGTCGACCAGCAAAAGGTGCTCGGGATCGTTCTCAACGAGGTTCACTAGGGGTCGCGCTGTATGCAGCTGTTCAACCGGTACGTGTCGCTGCGCGGCCTGACGGTCTTCGGCTGTGAGCTGCTGCTCGTCTTCGGGTCGATCGCGATTGCGGCGCGTGTCAATGGCGGTGGCGACGCCAATCTGACACCCGCGCTGTGGAAAATCGCGTTCGTCACCGGCCTGTGCCTGGTGTGCTTCTACTACAACGATCTCTATGACCTCAACGTCGTCCACTCCAGCCGCGAGCTGCTCATCCGACTGCTGCAGGCGGCGGGAGCGGCGTCGATTCTGATTGCCCTGCTGTATCTGGTGGCTCCGTCGCTGGCATTGGGACACCAGATCTTCGTCTCCTCGCTGGTCATCTTCCTGATTGCCATCGTCGCCTGGCGCCTGGTGTTCCAGCGTCTGGCCTATACCGCGCCTCTCGAGGAGCGCGTTCTCGTCGTCGGCACCGGGCCGATCGCGCGAATGATCGCGCGCGAGATGCAGAACCGTCACGAATTCGGGTATCGCATCGTCGGCTTCGTCAACGAGCAGCAAGGCACACCGTTCCTCGAGCGAGCGGTCATTGGCACCGCGGACGACATTCCGCGCCTCGTCCAGACCTTGCAGATCGATCGCATCGTCGTCGGCATCTCCGATCGCCGCGGTCACCTGCCGACGACGCAGCTGCTGGCGGCGAAGGTGTCCGGTGCCCGTGTCGAAGATGCGACCACGGCCTACGAGCGCCTCACCGGGAAGATCCTGGTCGACAACCTGAAACCGAGCTGGTTGATTTTTTCCGACGGATTCGTGGTCTCGCGACCAACGCGCGTGCTGAAGCGCGCGTTCGATGTGGTGCTCGCCTCCGTCGCGTTCGTGCTCGCGGCCCCCTTCATGGTGCTCACGGCGCTGGCGGTCTACTTCGATTCCGATGGACCTATCCTCTACTGCCAGGAACGCGTCGGTGAGAACGGCAAGCTGTTCACGCTGATCAAATTCCGTTCGATGCGTGTCGATGCGGAGCAGCCGGGCACGCCGCTGTGGGCTCAGGACGGTGACGAACGCGTCACGCGCGTCGGCCGCATCATCCGGACGACACGCCTCGACGAGCTGCCGCAGTTGTGGAATGTCATCCGCGGCGACATGAGCTTCGTCGGCCCGCGGCCCGAGCGCCTGTACTTCGTCGAGCAGCTCGCCGCGGAAATTCCGTTTTACCAGCAGCGCCATTCCGTCAAGCCGGGGCTGACCGGCTGGGCGCAGGTGAAATACCGCTACGGGTCGTCAATCGAGGACGCGATCGAGAAACTGCGCTACGACCTGTACTACATCAAGCACGTCTCGATCGCGCTGGATCTCTCGATCGTGTTCGACACCGTCAAGGTGATTCTCTTCGGCAGGGGCGCGAAATGAGACCGCGCCGATGCGCATGTGACGTGGCGGGAAGCCGCGCCGCGGTGGCAAACGCATTGCTCGGCATCGGTGGGGAGCACCGATGAGAGGCGTCATCCTGGCAGCGGGACGCGGGGTACGACTGAATGGCCACAGCGCGGACACGCCGAAATGCCTGATCCCCGTCGGCAACGAGACGCTGCTCTCGCGAAACGTCCGCATGCTGCGCGAGGCGGGGATCGACGAGATCCTCGTCGTGATCGGCTGCGCCGCCGAGACGGTGCGGCAACAGTGCCGCGGTGTGACCTTCGTGCACAACGAGGTGTTCGCCACCACCAACAGCCTGTACTCGCTGTGGCTGACGCGCTCGTTCCTCGGCAGCGGGTTCGTCGTCATGAATTGCGATGTTCTCTTGCACCCGCAGCTGTTGCTGGATCTGCTGACGGCACACGTCGAGGACGCGGCTTTGGTGGCCTATCGTGACCAGGACACGATCCTGGGCGCGGAGGAAATGAAGGTGCGCGTGCGCGGCGGCCGCATCATCGCGATGAGCAAGACGATGGCACCCGAGGAGGCGGACGCGGAAAACGTGGGGGTCGTGAAGTTTGGTCCGGACGGAGCGCGTCTGCTCGTCGGCGAAATGGACGCGCTCGTCACGGCCGGCGAGCGGCGCGCGTGGGCCCCGCGCGCGTTCGAGGCGTTCGCCAGGCGGCGGCCGCTGCATGCGGTCGGCACGCGAGGGTATCCGTGGATCGAAATCGATTTTCCCGAAGACTACCGGCGGGCTGTCGAAGTGGTCCTCCCCCAGATTGAAAGCAGTGGTGCGTTGGCTCCTGACCGCGTCCTGGCACCTGCCCGAGTCGCGCGGTCCGCATAGAGAGAACCATGTACGAAAAATACTTTCAACTTCGTGAGCGTCCATTCGCGCTGAGCCCGGACCCGGAATACCTGTATCCCAGCAAGGTTCACCAGGAGGCGCTGAGCTACCTGCGCTACGGCATCGAGGGCCATGCCGGCTTTGTCGTCATCACGGGCGAAATCGGATCCGGCAAGACGACCATGCTGCAGGCGCTGTTACGGCGGCTGGATTCGAGTACTACGGTCGCGCGACTCATGAACACGATGCTCGACCCGCGCGAGCTGCTCGAGGCGATCGTGCTCGACTTCGGTATCGATCCCACCGGCATGAGCAAGCCGGTGCTGCTCAAGGCGCTGGCCTCGTTCCTCGTGCAGCAGCGGCAGGCCGGCCGACTCACGATCCTGGCGATCGACGAAGCACAGAACCTGAGTCTGCCGGCGCTCGAGGAAATCCGGATGCTGTCGAACCTCGAGACCGAAAAATCGAAGCTGATTCAGATCGTCATGATCGGCCAGCCGCAGCTGCGCGAAAAACTGGCGCTGCCGCAGCTCGAGCAACTGCGACAACGCATCACGGTGAGCTATCACCTGCAGCCGCTGGACGCCGAGGAGACCGCCAATTACGTCAACTACCGGCTGAAGCGCGCGTCGACCGGCACGGCGGTTCAATTCCCCCGCGCCGTCACCGACCTGATTCATCGCCGCAGCCGCGGCGTCCCGCGCATCATCAACGTCATCGCCGATGCGACGTTGTTGTTCGCGTACGGCGTGGATCGCCGGGACATCGATCTGGGCATCGCCGAGGAGGCGCTGGCTGAGCTCGATGTGACCGGCATTCTCGCGTCGTACGATGCCGAGGCGGCGGAGGCAGCCGCGGCGACAACGGTGTCGGTCGCTGAAACCGAAGAAGCGCTGCGGATTGCCGACGAAGTCCGCAAGAAGGAACAGACGCTGGCGCAGCGCGAACGGCAGCTGGCACAGCGCGAACAGGCCATCGCCGCGCAACAGCGCATTCTCGAAGAAGAGACGCGCCTGCTCGAAGCATCGCGACGCCTCGCCAGCACACCCGCGGCGACAGCGAGCGCGCCGCTCTCGGGCGGCGCCGCCGCGCGCCCACCGGTTCCTGCGGCAGCCACGGCGGCGAGCGTGGCGCCGCCACTCGGGCTCGGCGGCACCCTCGCCGCGATGCCCATCGCATCGTCCAAACCGGGCCCGCGTCCCGGAGTATCGACCGCAAGCCATGCCGGCCTGTCGCCCGTGGTCAACACGTTCGCCGCCCCAACGCAGGTGCCACCGGCGCGCATCATGCCGGACACCGGTATTCGCGTGCAGGCGTATGAACCGCGGCCACCGGCACTCACGGTGTGGGAACGCGTGCGTCGCGTGCTGTTCGGCGCATCCACCGCGCAGCCCGGAGCGTGATCTCGAGGGGATGAACCAGCTGTGATCGAATCGGTTTTCTGGGTGTCGGTGGCGTTCATCGCCTACGTGTACATTGGCTACCCGCTGTTGGTCGCCGCGTACGCCCGCCTGGTGAAAGGCGAGCGGCAAAGCCCACAACTGCCGCCGCTCCAGCGGCGGGACGATTTGCCAGGTGTCTCGATCATCATTGCGGCCCGCAACGAGGCGCACCGTCTGCCGGCGCGCATCGCGAACCTGGTGGCCTCCGAGTACCCAGCCGACCGATTGCAGATCATCGTCGCCTCGGACGGCTCGACCGACGACACGGTGGAGGCGCTCGCTCCTTATCGCGGGCGGATCGAGGTGGTGCTGCTGCCGCCGCTCGGCAAAGCCAACGCGTTGAACGCGGCGGTGCTGCGCGCCGTGCATCCCATCCTCGTGTTCGCCGACGCGCGTCAGCGCTTCGCGCCGGATGCGATTCGACGTCTGGTCGCGCACTTCCGCGACCCTCGAGTCGGCGCGGTGTCTGGTGAACTGATTCTCGATTGCGAAGAGGCGGCACCAGACGCGGCGGCGCCCGGGAGCACGTCGTCGACCATTGCCGAGGGCGTCGGCGCCTACTGGAAATATGAGAAGTGGCTGCGCCGCCACGAAGCGGTGGCTGGCTCGATGGTCGGCGTCACAGGCGCGATCTACGCGATGCGCCGCTATCTGTGGCAATGCCTGCCGACCGACACGCTCCTCGACGACGTGCTCGGCCCGCTGCGGCTGGTGATGCGCGGCTATCGGGTGACGTTTGAAAGCGGAGCGCGCGCCTTCGATGAAACCGCCCCGGACGCGTCCCACGAGCTGCGCAGGAAGATGCGCACGCTCTCCGGCAACTTCCAGCTGCTGGCGCAAGAGCCGCGGGTGCTGATTCCCGGCACCAATCCCGTGTGGCTGCAGTTCATGTCACACAAGGTTGGTCGCCTGCTCGCGCCCTACGCGCTCATCGCGATCTTCGTCGCCAACGCCGTGCTGGTGCTGACGTCGCCGAGTGTCTTCTACGTGACGGCGTTCATGGCACAACTCGCCTTTTACGGCCTGGCGATGTACGGCGCCGCGCTCGACCGGCGTGCGCGAACCAACGGCGTGCCGACGTGTGAGGTGAATCGTGAGGCTGCTTGAGCGCGCCTCGCGCGTGGCCCTCGCGTTCGTGATGATGAATTACGCAGCGGTCGCTGCCCTGCTGGCGGCCGTGCGCGGCCGGCGAGTCTGGCGATGAGCCCGCGCGAGCGCCTGACGTTCGGGCACGGTGCGTTCACGGCGGTGCCGGCGCGTCCCAGCGTGATCGCGGCCGCCCTTACCGAACCGAAGCCAGTTCGTTTCAGCCGGATCGAAACCTGGGACTGGGGATGGGGTGGGCTGCTGCTGTTTTCCATCACCCTCTTCTTCCGGCCGCAGGACCAGATCCCCGGGCTCCAAAACGCGCACATCTCCGAGCTGGCGGCGATTATCGGCCTGACGGCGATGGTGTTTCTCAACCTGTCGCGCCGCCAGCCGATGATGCGTTTCACGCCGGAGGTGGCCGGCGTGTTCGCCCTGTGGGGCGTGATGCTCGCGACCGTCGTGACGTCGCTCTGGCCAGGCGGATCGTTCCTCATCGCGCGACGGGACTTCCTGCCCATCGCGTTCGTGTTCCTGCTGTTCGTGAATTGCTGTACGTCGCCTCGCCGCATCGAGCGCATCTGCCGCGTCATCGTGCTGACGTTCGGCTACATGTCGGTCCGCGTGATCATGAATTACCTGCGCGGGATCGGTTTGATCGAAGGCGATCGCGCCAGTGGACCTGTCGGTGGATTTTTCGAGAATCCGAACGATCTGGCGCTCAACCTCGTCGCGTTCCTGCCGCTGGCGCTGATGTACGTCAAGCGCCCCGGACCGGTGCTGATGAGGCTCGTCTCCGCCGGCATCGCCTGCCTGATGCTCGTCGTCGTGGTCCTCACGAAGTCGCGCGGCGGCCTGCTCGGAACGGTTGCGATGCTCCTGGTATTCCTGCTGGTCTCGCGCAGCTTGCGGCCGGCCACCTTGCTGGCGCTGGTCCTCGGCGGGGTGCTGATTGCGCCAGTGTTGCCGGCGTCGTTCGTCAAGCGAATGGCAACGATCACCGACGCAGAAAGCGATCCCGGCGGCTCGCGTGAAGAGCGGAAACAGTTGTTCAGGAACGCCTGGGCCGTGTTCCTCGAATACCCGCTGACCGGCGTCGGCGTCGGACAGTTTCAGACGGTCGAAATCAACGGGCAGCGGCTGTGGAAGGAAACGCACAACGCACTCTTGCAGGTGGCGACAGAGCTGGGTGTGTTCGGCGCGCTGGCCTTCCTGTTTCTCGTTTACCGCGGCTTCAGCACCGCGCTCTGGACCAGGAAGCGGTTGTCATGGATCTACCGACGTCGCTCCCGCAAGCGCGCGCGGGAGAGCAGCGACGACGAAGATGGTCTCGACGATCGCGAACGCGTGTTTCTCCAGACGCATGCCGCCGCGATGGTTGCCGCGATGACCGGGTGGTTCATCTGTGCCATTTTCGCATCTGTTGCTTTTAACTGGACTTTCTACTACGTGCTCGGTCTCTGCGTGACGGCTCGGGACGTGGTGCGGGCGCGTGCCGCCGCGTACGCGCGTGCGAAGGAGCTCGTCGAAGACGAGCGCGTGGTGGCGTGACAGCCTCGACACACGGCTCCGCAGCGCTGGAGTACCTATGATTGCAGCCCGCCTGCTCGACCCGGTTCGCCGCCAGTGGTTCTCTGAAGAGTCGTCGTTGGCTCTGCGCGGCAAACAGTTCATCGCCACGATGATGCCGGAGAGCGTGCTGCTGCGGTTGAAGAAACGGTACTACGTTGGCCTGCTGCGTCGGGATGCCGACGACCGCATGGAAGCAGACGCCAAGGCACTCCCCCTGCTGGTGCATGCCGGCGACTTCGTCATCGATGTCGGCGCGTTCGTCGGCTTTTACACGCAGCGGTTGTCGCGGCTGGTCGGCGCCGGCGGCCTGGTTTGGAGCTTTGAGCCGGTACCACAAACCTTCGACATCCTTCAGGCGGCGGTGCGTGACCTCGGTCTGAGCAATGTCCGCACCTTCCCGTATGCCGTCAGCGATTGCGTCCGCGCGGCAACGATGGAGGTGCCTCGTTATAAACGCGGCGGCGAGTCGTGGTGGGACGCGAGGATCGTGGACCCGAGCGAGCGAGCAGGGTATCGGCAGATCGACATCGCCACCAAGACGCTCGACTCGCTGCTGTCGGACGTCTGCCGGCCGGTGACCTTCATCAAAATCGACGCCGAGTTCCACGAATTGCACTGCATCCGGGGTGCACTGGAATCATTGCGGCGCTGGCACCCGGCGATTCAAGTCGAGATGCTTGGAAACGCTGATGATCCGCGCTCGCATGTGCACGCAACTGTCGAACTCCTCGCGTCCGTGGGATACACGCCGTATCACTTCGACGGCGACCATTTTCATCCGCGTCGTCGTGGCGAGACTCCGCAGAACCTGTTCTTCCTGTCCGCTCAGCACCGGAAACTGCTGTGACCATCTCCCCGCGGCCCATGGTATTGACGATCGACCGACACGCGGAGGAGGTCGCCGACGGCGAGCGATTCGAGTTCGGGAAAAACTGGAGCCGTTTCCTCGCGCTGCTCGACGATCGACGCATCGCCTCGGCCGAGGCGTCGCTTCAACGAATGCTCGACGTCGAGCGTTTGGACGGCGCGAGTTTCCTGGATATAGGTTCAGGGAGCGGACTGTTCAGTCTCGCGGCACGGCGACTCGGCGCACGAGTGCACTCCTTCGACTATGACCCCGCGTCTGTGGCGTGCACCACCGAGTTGCGTCGTCGTTATTACGCCGACGATCCGCATTGGGTCGTCGAAACGGGATCGGCGCTCGATGCCGACTATATCCGGTCGCTTGGCGCGTTCGACGTCGTCTACTCGTGGGGTGTGTTGCACCACACCGGCGACATGTGGCGCGGATTGGAGAACGCCCAAATCCCAGTGAGCGCGCATGGGAAGTTGTTCATCGCGATTTACAACGATACGGGAAGTCAGAGCGCGCGCTGGCGCACGATCAAGCGCACGTATAACAGGCTCCCGCGCCCGCTGCGTCCGTTGTTCGCCGTGGCTGTGAGTCTGCCGCAGGAATTCAAATCGCTGGCGCGCGCGATGCTCCGGCTTCGCCCTCAGGACTACGTACGGACCTGGACGAACTACAACGCCTTGCGCGGCATGAGTCACTGGCACGACGTGATCGACTGGGTTGGTGGATATCCCTACGAGGTGGCGACCCCCGACCAGATTTTCGAGTTCTACAAGGCAAGGGGCTTCACGCTCGCGGCCATGAAGTGTGGCGGCGTCGGGCTCGGTTGTAACGAATTCGTCTTCGTTCGATCGCCGCGGTAACGCGCGTCCAGCCGCACGCGTATCAGTTGGGTGGAACACTGCTCCGCCGCTTCACAGGTTGCGGCCGGAGCGCTCAGTGCTGCTGTTCGAGACTGCGAGGTAACTTGGATGGTTGGCGGATGCCGTCGCATTTCGCCCCGCGACGACACTGCGGATCATCGTTGTCCTGACCGCCAGAGGGAGGCGACGGCGTTGTCGATCCGCTCATTTTTGCGTTGAGCCTGACCACGTCGGCACCGAGAGCTCCTCCATCGGCAGCCGCTCTGGCGAATGGGCTGGCCGGGACGATCGAGAAATCGCCAGCCGAGGCGTTGGCGAACAACGCGTCGAACTCCGCGGCCGCCGGGAAATAGTTGCCGGAGGGGTACAGCGCGGGATTAGCGCCGGCAAGCACGTTGCGGTCGAACACGAGACGCTGAAAATACGCGGACAAGGTTCCGACGCCCGGCGCCAGCCCGTCTCCGATCACGCCGTAATCGTTGTGTCGGACGACGTTCTCGCGGAAAACAAACCCCTCGACCGGCGATGGCTTGCCATTCTCCGTTCCATACACCGTGATGACGTTGCCGCTGTGCACGACTGTATTCCGCTCGACGACGACGTCGCGAGGCGCGAGGCCCATCTGCAGGAAGATGCCCGTGCCGGCACCACCCCACCGCGAATCGATGTCGTAGAAGACGTTGTTCGTGATCTGGATTCGCTGCGTCCGGCCGCTCCCGCTGACATGATCGATGCCCGTGATGTTGACGCCGCCGCCGGCGTGACGGACGATGTTGTCGCGAAACGTGACGTCCTCCACGACACTCCATGGGGCACGTCGGTCCTGATTGGCCGGAGTGAACAGAATCGCGAACCCGACCTGCCCGGAGAGCCAGACGTTTTCGAAGAGATTGCCTTCGATGACGACGCGACGTGCGTTCTTGAGTTCGAGGGCGTTCTTCACGGCCCATCGCTCGGCGCGCCAGCTGAGAGGTTTGCTGAGCGTGTTCCGCCGGACAACGATGTCCGACGGCACGAGATCCCGGATGCTCGGGTCGGCACCGCCAAACAGCACGTTCTCACCCGATGCTTCGAGATAGTTGTTCTCGATCAGATACGGGCCGGCGCCATTCCAGCCGCAGATGGCCTGCGAATCCTGCTCGCGCGACTTGATGTCGGAAATGTAGCTGTTGATGATTTCCGTGTTGCCGCTGTTGAGGGCGATCCCGCGCTTCTGCCCGAGGACAGCGTCGCCATGAATGTAGACGCGGTCGAGCACGATGTGGTGCGGCATCTGTGACGCGAGCGTCTGCGACTGGCTGCCTCCGAGCACGATGATGTCGTTGAATCCACCGGGATTGGCTCCGAATTCCACGTTCTCGATTCGCCAGTGATGCGCGCCCGGTGCCGCCGTCAGCGCGCCGCCGCCACCGATGCCCGCTTTGAGCTTCGCCAGCACGGGAGCATAGGCCGGGGAGGTGCGCGTGCCGACACCGGGCAGCGCGTCCGCCGCGGCCCCGGTTCGGATGACGATGACCTGATCTCCTGATTTGGCCGGCAACGTAAAGTTGCCGGTGTACGTCGCGCCAGGAGTCAGAACGATCTCGTCTCCAGGTTGCGCAGCGTCAAGGATTGCTTGCAGATTACCGTCTGCGGCAACAGTATGAATCGCCGCGGCCGCCGGCGCTGGCGACCCGACGCATCCGGTCGCCATGGCGCAGATCGCGAGGGCTGACCAAGAGCGCAGATTCAACGTCACGATAGGGTCCTCACCGGGGAAAAGCGCATTGTGTCACAGGGTGCCGAACGCGGGGTCGCTGCACTTCTGCTTGTGCTTTAGAGTCGATGGTTCGGGCGTTTTGTAGCAAGAGCCGCTCCAGCCAGCGAAACCCACTGTCACCTGCGCACGCTGTTTGCATCGCGTAGGGGCCCCAGATGATCAAAAGCCCAACGGCAACCAACATGACCAGGACGGCATTGTGGATAGCGTTGCCGTTGATTGCGTGGGTGTTGGCGACAGCATTTTTCTGGGTCGGCTTTACGGGAGACGACGACCTGTTTTATGCCCGCTACGCCTACCTGTTTCACCGGCCGCCGATCGTGTGGTGGGAATTCCGGATACCCGCGATTCTGGCCATGCGTGGCAGCTTCCTGATCTTCGGGCCGACCGAGTTTGCTGCGGCGCTCCCATCGCTGCTCGCATCACTGGCGATCATGGGATCAGTGGCCTGGATCGTCGGCTGGCCGCGAAGGCGCTCGTGGCACGCGCAGACCGCCATGTTGATTGCGGCGGTGATTCCGATCGATGTCGGCTTTCGATCGTATCCGTCGGCAAATCAGATCGCGGCCGGGCTCCTGGCGCTTGGGACCGCATGCATCCTCAAAGGCGGCAGACGCGTTCAGATCGTCGGCTCAGCCCTGCTGGCCGTGGCGTTCATGACGCATGAGATCTCGTTCTTCTACGTCGCGCTGTTCTGCCTCACCCTGCTGGCGTTCGACTGGAAGCGATTCTGGCGTCCGGTCGGCTGGTGTGTCGGGCTCGCTGCAGTGTTGGTCATCGCTGAATCGATCACCTATGCTTCGCTGCTCGGCGATCCGTTGGCGCGACTGAAAACGTCGGCATCGACAACGGCGACGACCCAAGTTGGCGTCGATCCGGACACCGGTCTGCAAGGCGTTCGCTTCTTTCTGTGGCCGGTGCAGAACCTCATCGCGAGCAAGCAATTCGGCTTCGATCTCATCGTACTCCTTCTGACCGGGGCCGTCGCCTGGCGGCGGTTGACACGTGAACAACGGCTGCTGCTGGTGGCGACGTTTGCCGTGTTTCTGTGGCTCGGTTATGGATCCCAGGTGCCTTGGGCCTATAAGCCGCTCTATCGGCAATTCCACTACTACAACTGTCTGACGCTGGGCGTGGCCGCGTTGCTGCCCTTTACCATCGGTTACGCGCTCGCCCACCGACAGCTCCTCGCCAAGATTGCGGTGGCGGGATTAGTGGCCGTTCACGTCCTGAGTCTTGCCGTAACCGGTCGGTGGGGCACCAACGTCGACGTGTCGCGCGACCTGTTGCGCTATGCCCGTCACCACCCGGACCAACAATTCGTTACCGACGTGGGCACGATGAATCAGATGTATGTGCTGAACGGGTTTCGCCTGCCGGACAACGTGGTCTGCGTCAACGGCGAGGCGGTGGAGCAGGATCTGCTGGTGAACAAGGAACCGCCAGCCACGCCGCGATTCCGCTTTCCCGAGAGGAATGTGGATGCGGCGCTCGTCAATCGCGAGGAAGGTGAAGTGCGCGAGTTCGAGCCGGAGTTCTCGCGATTCGTGCGCGTTCACGGCGGCGAACGCGCGACCGTTGTGGGCGAGCGTTATCGCCGGGCCTTCGCTCCCCTTGTTCCCGTGCTCGGGCCGAGGGGATTCATGATCATGAGCGCTGGCGGAGATGTGGTGTCGACGATGAGGGCACCAGCTGAGAGCGCCGTCGCGCCCGCCGCAAATCTTCGGTAACGCAGACTCCCCCCTCACAGCGCCGACCGGTGGCGTAGACCGTGTCAGGTCCGCCCGGTGAGCTTTCCTACACCGAAATTCACTTCAGTTGATCAACCACGAAGGCCTGACGGCAAGCACGAAGAACACGAAGAGGAAGAATTCAAAGAGTACTCAACCGAAGCGAACCGCGCGTTTAATGCCGCCGCCAGTGCACCTCAAGGTTCGAGGGACAGCCTACGCTCCAGAGCAGCCGGATGTCGGCGCGCCCGGGCGGCAACAGCCGCCGAATCGATCGCACGGATAACAGGTTCAGGTTCTGTTCTTCGGCCCAGAACGTCATGCCAAGGCGTCGCAGGATCGAGCGGTGCCACTTCACCGGCAGCCAATGCAGCAACGGAAGCAGTGTGTGCATCTCCATCGGAAAGTAGCGATACGGCGTGTAAAGGATGAACGCATCGGCCACGCGCGCGAGCTCCGTCAGGAATCGCCGTTGGCTTTCCGCGGAACCGACGTGTTCCAGGACGGCGAACGAAAGCGCCAGATCGAACTCGCGATCGTCGTACGGCAGCCGCTCACCCGTAATCAACCGGAACGACAGGCCGGGAAACTGCGCTTCCAGGCTGGAGCAGTCTTCGATGCTGCACGCGGACAGACGATGCCTATGGGGATACCAACGCTCGAAGAAGTTGTTGTACGGCAGTGCGAGATCGGGCGTAGTGCCGACGTCGACGATGCGCGTCTGCGCGTCCGGCCGGGCGAGCTCCAACACCCGCTCGTACATGCGTCGGCGAGCGCCAAGGGCCGCGCGTTCCTTCAGAACGTGCAGCGGATGATGCGCGTTGAAGTAGTCGATCGTCGGCGGCGCAGCCGGGTCGGCGCCTGACAACGGGAACTCAGACAGCGGCGGCGTGATCGTTGGCATTGGCTGCATGCGCGGCGCGCACACTGTCGCCGGCGGCGCTGACGAGCTGCCCGTGCCACAGCGCGACGATCTTTTGCAGCACCGCGTTGACGATTGAAAACACGGAGAGCTGCAGGAGGAACACGGCGGCCATCGCACGCGACCAATGCAGCGTCACGTGACCGGTTCGGACGTACTCGACCAGGCCAGGCCAGATGAGAACCGTCGCACTGATGGCGAATACGAGCGCCGCGATGATCAGCCGGCGCGCCGTCAACGTGCGATCCAGCAGCTCCGAGAAGAACGACTGCTGTCGCCGCCGATAGACCAGGGCCAGAATCCGATCCGCCAGGACGCCTCCTGTCGTCAGGGTGAATGCAAACGTAATCAGAAACCCGCACAGCAGCAGCCGGTAAATCATCCATTCTTCCAGGCGGCCGTTTCGAAGGTAGAACTCCAGCGGGAACGACCCCCAGAACAGGCCGATCAGGACCGCGGTAACCGCTGCGAGACCAAAAATCCGGCTCGGGCGATACAACATCGCCGCGTCGCGGATCGCATACAGAAAGCGGACGCCATCGCGAAGAACGTGGAGTTTGCTCTCACCGACCCGCTCCGCGTAGGACATCGGCACTTCCACGATGCGCACGTCACTCATGACGGCTCGCGCGCTCATCGCCGGGGTGAAGTGCAGACCGTCTGGAAGCGGATACAGGTCCGGCAAACAGTCGCGGCGCAACACGCGCATGCCACTGGCCGTATCCGTGACCGCACGACCGCTTAGCGATCCGAGGAGGAGCGCGTACAGCCGGTTGCCCAGCCGCCGGACGCGCGGCATCTGATTACCCGGTGCCATGCGCGATCCAAGGACGACCGCCGCCTGCTCGGCCTGCAACGCAGCGCACAGTTCGCCGAAATAATTCGGGTCACAGGTACCATCGGCGTCGAGGAACGAGACCAGTTCGCCAGCGCTCTGGCGAAAACCCTCTTTGATGGCTGCTCCGTATCCGCGGTTCTTCTCGAACACGATGACACGGACCGACGGTTCCCTGGCCGCGATCTCCTCGGCAATCGGCGCCGTGCGGTCGGTCGAACCGTCGCTGACGACGATGACCTCGATATCACGGACGAGACCGACGCGTTGAATCCGTTCCCGCGCGTCGAGGCAGCGTTGAACGGTGCTGGCAATGCTCTCTTCTTCGTTGAGGGCGGGGATAACGATGCTGAGCAGCGGCGGCTCGCCGGCGACGGCGGCGTTAGGGCGGCGAACTCGTTCGTGTACAACAGGAGTATCTGCGGCCGTCATGAAAGGCCTGGTGATCGTCTGCTCGATCGACATATTGTGCCCGCCTCACGTTTGAAGAGCTTCGCGTTCGACTGCCGCGCTGCTTGCGAGCAACATGCCACGTCCGAGCCGGTAATACGCTCAGCTTCGAGCGCTTACGGTCGCTCGGCAGTGGAAAGGCGCTACCGTTTTTTGCCTGGATATTGCTCAACCGGGAGGAGGACAGAACGATGGCTGCGGCGCGAGCCCCGCAGCCATAAGGAGGGTGGTTTAGGACCGGCTACCGCGGCTATTGAGGCAGCACTGAAGGATCGGCGCCCACCGGTACAGCATCGCTGGTGGAAAGTCCCGCCAATGGAGAACCGGGTTTAATCGCATAGCGCGCGTCGAACTGATCCGACACATTCACATCGACGGTGAAGTTTCCATTCGGCCACTTCAGCCAGTAAGCGTCCGGTCCCGTAAGCGCGTTATCCGAGAACCGCCCGCCGGGCGCCATCACGGCGAGGGCATCGGCGGCGAGCCCGCTCGTCGAGTGAACTCCGTAATCGCGGTGCTCGACAACCACGTGGGTCATCGCGAAGCGTTGCAGCGGGACGCTGCCATAGAGTCCCAGGAATTGATTGCCGGTGAGGCCGAGAACGGTGTTCCGCTCGAGGACGATGTCATCGGCGCCGTAGACCCCCGTCTGAATGATCGCCCAGCGCCCATCACCACCCCACGTGTTCATATCGATATCCTGCCAGACGTTCTGCTCGACGCGCACGCGCCTGACCGGCCCCTCGACGGCGGCGATATTGAGTCCGTTGGCAACGCGCCGAACGATGTTCCTGGTGAACGTCACGTCCTCGACCACCGTCCACGCGGTGCCGTCGATACCCTTGGCGATGAATAAAATGGACCAGCCCGTCTGTGCCTGCAGCCAGTTGTACTCGAACGTGTTGCCGGAGATGAAGACCCGACGCCCGTACTTGATCTCCAACAGATTCTTCACGGTGGGCTGCTCGGCCATCGTCCGCCACGCGGGATCCTTCCGCACGGTGTTGCGCGTGAAGATTACGTCCGTCGGCACACAGCCGCAGGTCGGGATCGCTCCGCCGAGCAGGAAGTTCTCGCCGCTCGCTTCAAGATAGTTGTTCTCGATCGTGAGGGGACCGGGCGTATCCCAAGCGGCTGCTGCCTGTGCATCGCGCCCCACCTCCCACATGCGGTCGATCCATGAATTGGTGACCGCGATATTGACGCCGTTCATCCCCACCCCGCGGTGGCCGCCGGTGGTCTGGTTGCCGCGAATCAGCATCTGATCGAAGGTCACATTGCGCGGCAGGTTTCCGCTCGTATCGCCAACGACGTCGATGGTGGTGACGCCAACACCCGGCGTCTCGACCTGCAGACCGCGTAACGTGTAGTTGTCGCCAGTGACCGTCAGTGTGGTCGTGGCGAGCTGCGTTGGCACCAGACGCGGGAGCGATCCCTGGTAGGCAAGCGTCATTCGCGCCCCGGCAGGCGGCAGCTGCGCCGCGGCGGCAGTAATGGTGATGCCGAACGACGACCCGGTCCGCGGAAGGACGAAGTTCCCTGGATAGTCACCAGGCGCGAGAACTACCGTGACCGGCCCTGATCGCACGGCAGTGACGGCTTCTGCCAGCGCGGTTTCGAGCGCGCCCGGACCGGGCGTCACCGATATAACCGCTTCACCTGTCGCTGATACTGGCGTGGATGTCTGCGGCGCGGGCGCCGGCGTCGGCGTCGGCGTCGGCGCCGGCGTCGGCTCCGGCGCTGTCACGGCGATTATGGCCGGTGTCGAGGTGACGGAATCGACGGTCGCGGTCACACCACACGTGGCTGCCGACGCCGGCGCCGTGTACCGACCGCGCGAATCGATCGTGCCGCAGCTGGCTCGCCACCTCACCGGACTCCTGGACCCAACGACCGTGGCCGCGAAGGACGTCGACTGACCAGGGTCGAGCGTGGCCGCCGTTGGGGAGACGGTGATCGAAACCGATCGCGTCTTCGCTGAGGAGAGTGAGAGCTTGGTCGACTCGCCCGCAGCGAGGCGGGCTACACACAGACACACGATCGCCGTGGCAATAACCTTCTTCAAGGATCGTCTCCTGCCGGTGAATTGGGGGGCCTACCTGCGGTCGGTGGGGAGGGAGACCCCGACGTCTTCTTTGCTAGCGCAGTTCCGTATGCAGTTGCGCGCGATGGCGAGTGTTTCCGGTCAGGACGATCGTCAGAATTCCGTCATCAGTTCACGAATCCGTCGTCCGGCCTCTCGTTCGCGCTGGACGAACAGCCGTGGGAAAAACGAAATCGGCGATCGTTTACGAAACTGAATCGATCCTTTACAATCGGCCACCCCACCGCCGGTTCGTCGCCTCCGGCGGGCTGCTCCAGACAACCGATCCCGGCGTCGGATCCACACGGATCCAGGAGCTCACAGTGGTGGTGTGCCATTCCGCATCGAGGACGAGCGGCCCGCATCAGCGCGGCCCCTTCATCGCAACGCTGACGATTGTGTGCCTCGCGCTGCTGGCCTGGTACTCGCCACCATTGAGCAGCCAATCGTCGGTGCTCGTGCCGGTCGGCAGCACCTGGCGGTATCTCGACGACGGCTCCGATCAAGGAACGGCCTGGCGGGCAGCGGCCTTCAACGACAGTGCGTGGGCTTCCGGCCCTGCCCAATTGGGGTACGGCGACGGCGATGAGGCCACCGTCGTCAGCTACGGCAGCAATGCGATGGCGAAGCCGATCACGACCTACTTCCGCCGATCGTTCTCGGTCAGCGATCCATCACAGTTCGCCACGCTGAATCTCCGGCTTCTGCGTGATGACGGCGCCGTCGTTTACCTGAATGGCGTCGAAGTCTTCCGCAGCAACATGCCGACGGGTGCAATCACCTACACGACGCCGGCGTCGAGCACGGTGACAGGCGCGGACGAATCCGTGTTCGTCTCGACGTCGGTCAGCGCATCCGCGCTGGTTGCGGGCACGAACGTGCTCGCGGTCGAAGTACACCAATCGGATCCCACCAGCAGCGATATCAGCTTCGACCTGGAGTTGGCAGGCGGCGCATCAGTGGTCCTCACGCGTGGTCCGTACCTGCAGATGGCGACTCCGTCGAGCATCGTGGTACGCTGGCGGACGAGCGCGCCGGTCATCGGCCGTGTGCTAGTGGGACCGTCACCCGGCATGGTTTCCGGATCGGCTCAAGAGACCTCGTCGCGCGTCGATCACGCGGTGACGCTGACGGGATTGGCACCGGAAACGCTCTACTACTACACCGTCGGCACACCAACGCAAACACTGGCGGGCGATTCGACCTTCCACTTCCGCACGTCTCCGATCGCCGGCACCGCGCGTCCGACACGCGTGTGGGTGATCGGCGATTCAGGTACCGCCGACGCGAACGCGCGAGCCGTGCGCGACGCATATACGGCGTATACCGGGGCGCGCGATGCCGACCTGTGGCTGATGCTCGGCGACAATGCGTACGCCAATGGTCTGGACGCGGAATATCAAGCCGCCGTCTTTGACATGTACCCAGCGCTGCTGCGCAAGACGCCCCTCTGGCCGGCGTACGGAAACCACGATGGCTATGGCTCGGACGCGGCGACGAACACCGGGCCATATTTCGACATCTTCACGGTGCCCAAGCAGGGCGAGGCCGGGGGCATTGCTTCGGGGACCGAAGCGTACTACTCGTTCAATTACTCCAACATTCACTTCGTCTGCCTCGAATCGTTCGAGACGGACCGCTCGCCCACCGGGCCGATGCTGACGTGGCTGCAGCGGGATCTCGCCGCGAACACACAGCCCTGGGTCATCGTGTACTTTCACCATCCGCCGTACTCGAAGGGGTCGCACGATTCCGATACCGAAATCGAACTGGTCGAGATGCGCCAGAACGCGCTGCCGATTCTCGAGAACTTCGGCGTCGATCTGGTGCTCTCCGGTCACAGCCATTCCTACGAGCGATCGTTTCTTCTCGACGGTCACTACGGCGTGTCGACGACGTTCACCGATGCGATGAAGAAGGATGGCGGTAGTGGACGCCCGGACCAGTCTGGCGCGTATGCGAAGCCGTCGTTCGCAATGGCCCCTCACGAGGGCGCCGTGTACATGGTCGCGGGCGTCGGAGGACAGACAAGCGGCGGCACGCTCAACCACCCTGCGATGTACGTCTCGCAGGCGACGCTCGGATCGGTGGTGCTCGACATCGACGGCAGCCGCCTGGACGCCGCGTTCGTCGACACGACGGGAGCGCGGCGCGACTACTTCAGCATCGTGAAGGGATCCACGCCGACGCCGACGAATGGACCGTATCGGGGAACGCCTGCCGCGGTGCCGGGCACGTTCGAGGCGGAGAACTTCGACGAGGGCGGTCAGTACGTCGCCTATTACGACACCAGCTCAGGGAATCGAGGCGGTGCGTACCGGGCCACCGACGACGTCGATATCGCTGCAACGCTCGACGCGGGCGGCGGGTACTACGTCGGCTGGACGAAAGCCGGTGAGTGGTTGAAGTACACGGTCAACGTCGCCAGCACCGAAACGTATACGCTCGAAACGCGCGTGGCCAATCTCGGCACCGGGGCGTCGTTCCATGTCGAAGTCGATGGCGTCAACGCTACTCAATCGATCGCCGTGCCCGACACCGGCAGCTGGGATGTCTACACGACGATCCCTACGCCGAACGTTTCCTTGAGCGCCGGGCAACACGTGCTTCGCGTCGTGCTCGACACGATCGGCACCGGCGGCGCTGTCGGCGGATTCAACTGGTTCAAACTGTCGACAACGACAACGACGCCACCGCCGCCACCACCACCGCCGCCATCCGGCTCGACACCTTACCTTGGGACCCCGGTGGCGCTTCCAGGCATTATCGAGGCCGAGAACTTCGACAAGGGTGGGCAGAACGTCGCCTATTACGACAACAGCGCTGGAAACAAGGGCGGCTTGTATCGCCCGACCGAGGACGTCGATATCGACGCAGCCCAGGACACCGGCGGCGGCTACTACGTCGGGTGGACGAAAGCCGGCGAGTGGCTGCAGTACACCGTCTCGGTGGCGACGACCGGCACGTATTCGCTGCTAAGCCGAGTGTCGGACAAGGGCACTGGGTCGAAGTTCCACGTCGAAGTCGACGGCGTTCCTCTCGCATCGGGACCGATTGCCGTGCCGAACACGGGCGACTGGCAGGCCTGGCAGACGATTACCACGCCGGGTGTTTATCTGACCGCGGGCCAGCACGTCATTCGCGTGGTCATGGACGCGCAAGGAACCGGCGGCGCGGTCGCGGGTTTCAATTGGTTCAAAGTGCAGTAACCAGATCGTGGAATTCTCGATCATCATTCCGACCTACAACCGCGCCGATGAACTGCGAGAGACGATTCGCAGCATCGCGCGGTTGAGAGTCACCGGTGACTGGGAGCTTCTGGTCGTCGACAACAACTCGACCGACCACACACGCGTGGTTGTCGAGCAGGAGCTGGCGATCTTCCCGGCCTCGCTCCGCTATCTATTCGAGCCAGAGCAGGGACGCTATGCCGCCATCAATACCGGAATCCGCGCCGCGCAAGGCAAGATCGTCGCAACGACTGACGACGACGCACGCGTCGAGCCCGACTGGCTGACGCGCGCCGCGGCAGGACTCGAGGCTTTTGGCTGCGACTACGTGGGCGGAAGGGTCCTACCGATCTGGAAGGGTGCGCGCCCTGCCTGGCTACCTAATCGGCCCGGGCGACACTGGTCGGTGCTGGCGCTGCAGGACCATGGCGAGACGCCACGCGAGTTCGGCGTCAACGGTCTGCCGTGGCCGCTGGGCATCAACACGGCGACCCGGCGAGAAGCGTTTGACAAAACGGATCTGTTCGACAATCGCCTCGGTCGCAAAGCGGGCACCTTGCGCAACCAGGCGCAACGCGAGTGGCATCTGCGTGCCCGGGCAGCCGGCCTTCACGGCTTCTACATTCCGGACATGGTCGTACACCATGTCGTCGAAGCCGAACGACTGAAGAAACAGTACTTCCGGCGCTGGTACTACTGGCACGGCATCAGTCGCGCGATTCTGTTCACCAAACTGGGCGTCGATATGGATGCCCCCGATAATTCACAACTCGACTTCTCGCAGGTGCCGCGTATCGCGGGTGTGCCCAGGTACATGTACCGCAGCTTGGCGGGACACGCCCTCGATGTGATTCGCGCGTTTATGCGCGGTGACCAGGTCGGCGCGTTCGAACACGAACTGTGGCTGTGCTTCTTTGCTGGCGTTGTCAAACAACGATGGTCGGAGCGCCGCGTCCCGATACCACCGCCGCAGGTGTCCTTGTCATAGGCGCCATTTATAGAGGGCGCGACGTACCCACGCGCGGGGCACACGCGCTTTGACCAGAAGTTGGTAGGTTCGGCTGTTCGTGCGTTCCGGAATCTGCCGCCACAGCACGTCGATCCAGCGATCAATCAACCGCTCGGCCTGGAACTCGCGCGCGCGTTCGAACCCGTTCGCCACCATTTCTGCGTATAACAACGAATTGGACCGCAGCCGATCGATCGCCTCCAGCGCCTCCGCACTGTTACTCGCCTCTAAATAGTCAAGCGACGAACGCCACAACTCGCGATAGGGAATCTCCGGACTGACAATCGCCGGAACACCTGCCGCCCACGCGTTCTGCAGCTTCGCGGCAGGCTTGGACCGGACGTCCCGCGACGCGGGCGGTCGCAGCGCCACAATCACGTCGGTCGTCGAATAGTCGTTCCATCGTAAGTCGCGATACTGGTGATCGCTGCTCGTGAACGCGATCGTCCGCAGATCCCAGTGCAGTCCGCGCGAGCGCAGCGCCTCCTCCCATTGCGGCGACGTCAGCTCGGGATCGAGCTCCTTAATCGCTCCGACATAGGCCACCTGCTCGATTCGTGTGCCTCGCTCGCGGGCGCGTGCGACGAGTCCTGGTTGCGACCACGACGGGATGAAGAAGTCGGCGCGGCCCGCGCTCGATGCGTTCTGCACGATGACGAAATCGGCCAGCCACTGCGGACCGCGATCCGAGCGGGCGACGACGATGGTGAGCGCCGCCGGCGAGCCGGCATCGGACAGCAACCGCCGGAGGTGGTCGGCGTGGGTGACGACGATCCCGCTGTCCGGAGGGCGATCGACGAGGACCACCGGTGCGCCGGCGAGCCGCAGTCGAACGAACGTCTGCAGGATCCACACATAGACGCCCGTCCCGAAGACTGGCCAGTCGAGGTCCGGATGGAGCGTCAGTGGATCTCGCCCCCGCAGGGCAGTCCGGTCGGGGAGGTAGAAGGAAACGGCCCAGTTGGACTCTGTCACCATCTAAAACTCATCAATAAACTTTCTGGTCGAATTTGACGCATTAACGCTTGACACATCCTTTATCGACCGCTAGTCTGCGGCATCCTCCCTCCCGGTTGGATAGAAACAAGACACAGGGTTCGTTCTTACGCTGTCGCCGCCGTATCAATTTCGGCCTAAACAGCGGTGTGCTCAACCGCGAGTGTAGAACTTACAAATAGCAGAGTTGCCGATGGGTTCAGCTAGTGGGTGCCTTTCCGCCCTTCCGGCGATCCGAGCACGAAAACACTCGCAAACCTGGTGCTCTCGCCTGATGGCAGCGACCTTGCCCATCAGCGGGCCCGGCGGAAGCGCGAGTTCACCTGCGCATTCCGATCAAGCCACATCCGATTTGGCAATTACGGCGCTCGGACGGTTCTGCGAACTGACCGAGCGCGACATCGCGAGTGTGCGCGTCGTTGCGCGCGCGCCGCGGGTCTCCGTGCGGTGCAGCTTGATCACGAAACCGCCGATAGCACGGCGGGGGTCCCGCTCCCCGAGACAGTACCCGCAGCCCTTGGTCAAAAAGACACGCGATTGCGCGTGGTGAACATCTGGAGGTCCGTTTTATGCCGCTTGCCGTGTGCTCACTCGGTCGTCCTGTGCGACTCGTTCGGCACCTGGTTGCAATTCTGCTCGCGATCGGGGTCGGGTCCTCAATCGCCAGTGCCCAAACGAGCGTGACGCTCAGTGCGCCAGGCACACAGATCAACGTCGATACGACGATCCAGGGTGGCACTTCCTCCTTGACCGACTTCGGGTACAGCGACACGTTAGCCACCAAGGTCAGTTCCGACAACTTCACGCGCCGCATCATGATGAAGTTCGATACGCAGAACTTCATTCCGGCCAACGCGGTGATTCAGAGCGCGAAGCTGTATCTGGTGCTCAGGAGTGCAGAGAGCAGCGAAGAACGGCCGCTCACTGCGTATTACGTGACGCAGTCGTTTGCCGCGAACCAGACCAACTGGTCGTACTACCGTTCCGGTCTGGCATGGGGCACGCCTGGTGGTGACCTCGGTCAAAGCTTTGGCACCACCTATGTCGGGGGCGCTGTCGGATCGACCTACACGTTCGATCTGACGGAGATGGTGCAGCGGATTGTCAACGGCGAAATGGGGTCTCGCTACACGCGACTCGCGCTGATCGACACGGGATCACGTGGCAACGGCAACTATCGCGCCTTCTATTCGACGCGCGCCGGCGACGCATCGGTCCGTCCTCGCCTGGTCATCACGTATGGCGCGACGACGGCGGCCACTTCCACCACCACGGACGACCCTGCACCGCCGCCACCGCCCCCACCGCCGCCGCCCCCCCCGCCGCCGCCGTCGTCGGGCACGACGCTGCGCGTGATGCAGTGGAATATCCACAAGACAAAGAGAACCGACGGCGTGTGTGACCCGGATTTCACCGCCAGTACGATCGTTGCTCAGAACGTGCAGGTCGCCAGCCTCAACGAAGTCAACTTCTATTCCGGCACCTGTGCGTGGAGCTTCGACATGGGCGAGAGGCTGGAGACGCTGCTCGAGCAGAAGACCGGCGTGCAGTGGTACCGGCAGGCGGTCAATGCTGGCGGCATCGGCAACGTTATATTGTCGAAGATCCAGCCGGTGTCCTCGACCTACTACCTGCTCGACTACACCCGCGGCGTGGCGATGATGACCATTCCCGTCAACGGGCGATATGTGAGCGTGTTTTCGACGCACGTCGACTACGACAACGCGTCGTGGCGAACCGTTCAGACCAGCGAAGTCGTCGGTTGGGCGGCCAACTTCGCCGACCCGCGAATCGTCATGGGTGACTTCAATACGTGGCCGGACACCAGCGATTACTACATCATGGCGGTGCCCTATCAGGACGCCTGGATCGCGGCCCAGAACGCCGGAATCGCCAGTGCGTACAACGGCACCGGGACGACCAGCGGCAGCTCGCGATTCGACTACGTCTACCACACGCGAAGCGGCGTGCTTTCGCTGCAGAGCGTCACCGTGCCGAACACGATGGTGAATGGCCTTTACCCGTCGGACCACGACCCGGTCATCGCTGTCTACGATGTGAACTGACCGTACTGCATGGCGTGCGGTCGCGGACCATTGCCGCGACCGCACGTCTTGTCGGCCCGCCTCGCACCGATCCTCATCACCACGCCCTCCCTGGTCGAGCTGCACGGAACACAAGTTGCACGGCAGAGGCGAAACGAGCCTTAACGCCGATGATTTCTGCCGGCCCCGCGGCGGTGACGGTGGTTATTCCCTGTTTCAATCAGGCCCGCTTCCTTCCTGCTGCGGTCCGGAGCGTTCTTGCGCAACGCGGACCGGCTGTCGACTGTGTGGTCGTCGACGACGGGTCCTCTGACGACACCGTCGCGGTGGCAACTCAGCTGGGTGTCAGGGTGATCCAGCAGCGAAGGCGGGGAGTCGGTCAAGCGCGTAATACGGGGCTCGCGTCCGCGCAAACGGACCTCATCGTATTTCTCGATGCCGACGATGAACTGACACCTGCCGCGCTCGCTCGAGGCGCCGCGGCTCTCCACGCGGATCCGGCCGCTGCAGCTGTCGTCGGACGATGTCGCCCGATCACACCCGCGGGCGAGCTGCTGCCGGTCCGGTTTCCCGATGTCGACTCCTCCGATCTGTACAGCGAATGGCTGTCCCGGAATTTTGTGTGGACGCCAGGGGCGGCGATGTTCAGAAGACAGGCACTCATCGAGATTGGCGGATTTCCAGTGGGGCTTGGTCCGGCAGCGGACTACGCGGTGTACTTACGGCTGGCGCGAGACGGCCGCGTCCGCTTCATTGCCGAAGAGTTGGTGCGCTATCGCCAGCATCAGGGCAGCATGTCCCGCAATCCGGCGATGATGCTTCGCGCAACGTTGGCGGTGCTACGCCGCGAGAGTCGTGAGGTCGGGGCGCCGTTACGCGACCGCATACGGCGCGGCCGCCGATGCTGGTGCGAATGGTATGGGGAGCAAATCGTAGACGCCGTCCGCGCCTCCTGGCATGCTGACCGATTCGGCGGCGCACAGCTCTTCGCCTTGATCACGCTGATACGACACTGCCCGCGAGTCGCCCTGCGCCACGCCGCGCACAAGGCTCGTCTCGTGGTCGCGCGATGAGTAGTCCCGTGAGCGCGACCATATCGGAACACCGCGGCGCCTCACGAGGATCGCCCCAGACGACGCCGGCGCGCGAGACTCCATTACGCGTCCCTGCATTAGCCACCACGGTCGGCGTCGTCATCACCACCTACAACCATGCTCACTTTCTGAGGGAAGCGCTCGAGAGCGTCCGCGCGCAGACTCGCGCCAGCGACGCGGTGGTCGTGGTCGATGACGGGTCGACCGACGATGCGGCCTCTGTCGTGGCGCCTTTTGCCGACGTGCGCCTGATTCGGCAGGAGAATCGCGGTCTGGCTGCGGCGCGGAATGCAGGCCTTGCCGCGCTGAACACGACCTACGTCGTGTTCCTCGACGCCGACGATCGCTTGCAACCGCGCGCGATCGAAGCCGGGCTGGCGTGCTTCGCACGAGTGCCCGAGAGCGGTTTCGTCTATGGCGGCCACCGATACATCGATGCGGCGGGCGACGAGATTGGGCAGCGCTTCGAACCGCCCGGTGCCGAGCCGTATCTTCATCTGCTCCGGCGCAACTTCGTGGCGATGCACGGGACAGTGATGTACAACCGGGAACGGCTGCTCGCGGCAGGCCGCTTCGACGAGCGGCTGCGTCGTTGCGAGGATTACGACGTGTACTTACGGATGGCGCAACGGTATCCGGTGAGCGGTTACCCCGATCTCGTTGCCGACTATCGCCAGCATGCCGGCAACATGTCGGCAAATCACCTTGCCATGTTACGCAGTGCGCTGCAGGTGCACGCGCGACATCTGCCGCCGCCGCGCCTCGGGCTGGCGGCACGACGCGCCTGGCGTGCGGGGAGGCGGCACTGGCGCCAGTGTTACGCCGAGGAGATGGCCGAGGCGAGATATCGCGAACGCCAGCAGGGCGGCTCGCTGTGGCGTTCGCTTCCGGCGCTCGGGCGAATTGCGATCGCCGCACCCGATGTGGCCGTGCGACAGGCCTGTGGCGCGGTCCGGCGTCGCATCGCCGACGTCCTGCCGACGACGCTGCGCGAGCGGCTGTTGAAGGGCTCCGGATATGTGCCGCATGTTGGGTCAATCCGCTTCGGCGATCTGCGCCGCACGCGTCCGGTCAGTGCGCGATTCGGGTTTGACCGCGGGCGGCCGGTGGATCGCCACTACATCGAGTACTTCTTGTCGCGCCATGCCTCGGAGATCAGAGGGCGCGTGCTCGAGATCGGCGACGACAACTACACGCGGCGGTTCGGGGGCTCGCGCGTCTCGCGTAGCGACGTGCTTCATGTCTCGGCTGGCAATCCGCGGGCAACCTTCATCGGCGACCTCGCGGATCCGTGTGTGTTGCCGGAGCAGGCGTTCGATTGCATCGTATTGACCCAGACGCTGCAGCTTATTTACGACGTGCCGCGCGCGATCCGATCTCTTCACCGCGCGTTGGCCCCCGGCGGCGCGGTCCTCGTAACAGCACCGGGAATCAGCCAGATCGACGGGGGCCAATGGCGAAACAGCTGGTTCTGGTCGTTCACGCCGCTGGTACTCGAGCGATTGTTTGCGGAGGTGTTTGCGGCAGACGCGGTGCTGGTCGAACAGTACGGAAATGTCTTCGCCGCGACGGCATTTCTGCAAGGCCTCGCGGTGGAGGATGTCGACATCAGCGATCTCGAGCCGATCGACCCTTCCTACCCGGTCATTGTTGGCGTTCGCGCCACGAAGCCTGTCCGCTGATGTGGAGCGCGAACCGCGGCCTGCGACGGCAAGCGAGTCGCAGCCAACCACGACCACTCATCCTCATGTATCACCGCATCGCGGTCCCGCGAGTCGATCCATGGGGCCTTGCCGTGCACCCGGATCGATTCGAGCGCCACTTGGAGACACTGTGTCGCAGCCGCTGCGTGCTGCCGCTATCGGACCTCGCCTGCAAGTTGGCGCAAGGCACGCTACCAGCCAACGCCGTCGCCTTGACGTTTGATGATGGTTATGCGGACAACCTGCACACGGCCAAGCCGCGGTTGGAGGCAGCGGGTGTTCCGGCAACGCTGTTCCTGCTGACCGGTACGGTCGGGGAGCAGTCGGAATACTGGTGGGACGAACTGGCGCGGTTGATCCTCTTGCATCGAGGCACTGCCGATCACGACATCACCGTTGCCGGCGAGCCATTCCGTTTGCGTTTGGTGGCGAGTGAGTCACGACGGTCGCTATGGAGAGGCTACCGAAGACCCGGTCGGCAGCGAGAGAGTATCTACTCTTCGCTGTGGCACCGTCTTCGGGACAGGTCCGCTGACGAGCGCGCGTGTGTGCTGCGGCAGTTACGCGAACTGCTCGATCCGCCACCGGCTGACCCCGCCGATTTCCCGCTGACCGGACAAGAGGTGGATGCACTTGCCACCGGCGGCGTTTTCCAAATCGGAAGTCACACGGTATCGCATGCCGTGCTGCCGTCGTTGACCGCGGCAGAACTGCGGCGGGAGCTGCGCGAGAGCCAGCTTGCATGCGAGCGCCTGGCGCGGAGGCGCATCGACGGGTTCGCCTATCCTCATGGAGAACACGACGCGGCGTCGCGCGCGGCGGTCCGCGAGTGCGGGTTCAGTTGGGCGTGCTCCACTCGAGGCCGCCCGCTGGCGCATCCGCAGGTCGATCTCTTTGCCATGCCACGTCTGACCATTCGCGACTGGGATGGGCCCGCGTTCGAGCAGGCGCTGCGGGCGGCAGGTCTCCCGTGACCGACCCCGTTCGCGTCTCGATCGTTACACCCTTTCTGAATCCGGGACAGTTCTTCGAGGAGTCCATCGAGAGCGTCCTGAAGCAGACCTATGACAACTGGGAACTGCTGCTGGTGGACGATGGGTCGGTTGACGGCAGCACTGAGATTGCGCAGCGCTACGCCGCCCGGCACCCACAGAAGATCCGCTATGTTGCGCACGCCGGCCGCAAGAACAACGGCGCGAGCGCCTCACGAAATCTGGGTATCCGGCACGCGCGCGGCGAGTATCTTGCCTTTCTCGACGCAGACGACGTGTACCTGCCACGAAAACTGGAGGAGCAGGTACCGCTGCTCGATGGATCGCCACGCGCGGCCATGATGTACGCGGCCACGCAGTATTGGTACAGTTGGAGTGGCCGTGCCGAGGACGCTGGCCGCGATTGGATCTGGCGCAAGTACGGCGTGCCGGCGAACACGCTCATCGAGCCGCCGCGCATGCTCATCACCTTTCTGCAGGACGGAGGGACCGTTCCTTGTATGGGCAGCGTGCTGGCGCGCCGCGACGCGGTCGAACGGGTCGGTGGCTGGGAAGAGTCCTTCCGGTATGTCTGCACCGACCAGGTGTTTCACGCCAAGATGTGCCTGCACTTTCCGGTGGTCATCGCCGATGCATGCTGGGATCGCTATCGGCAGCACTCCGATTCTGCATGCCACAGCGTCGAGCGAGCCGGCCGAACGGGGGTCACGTTCATCGAGTATCTCGAGTGGCTGGAACGCTACCTGACCAGCCAGCGCGTCGATGACCCAGCACTCTGGGCGGCGCTCCGGCAGGCGCTGCGACGGTATCGTCACCCGCTGCTGGACCGTCTGACAAAGCGGCTTGGCGCCGTGTCGCGATTGTTCGAACGCAAGGTTGCGCGCGCGCTTCGGTTCACCCGCCCCGAGCGAAGTCGAGGGGCGCGGCCCACGGCATGACGATATCCGCTCAACCGCTCGTGTCGATCGTGATCCCCTGCTACAACCAGGGCCGATTCCTTGCCGAAGCGATCGAGAGCGCGCAGCGACAGACGCATCCGCACATCGAAATCGTCGTGGTCGACGACGGATCGACCGATCAGACCGCCACGATTACGCAACGGTATTCCGCCGTGACCTGCGTTGCGCAGAGCAATGCGGGAGCCGCGGCGGCACGCAACGCGGGCCTCGAGAAGAGCCGAGGCGAACACGTCATCTTTCTCGACGCCGACGATCGACTGCTGCCGCACGCGGCGGCGTTGGGCGTCGACTATCTGTCGGTCTACCAGGACCGCGCATTCGTCAGTGGTCACGTGCGGTTGATCGCAGAGGACGGCAGCGATCGAGGGGTGCCGCCACAGATTCATGCCGAGGGCGGCGGATATCGGGAACTGCTCCTCGAGAATTACATCTGGACCCCGGGTGCCGTCATGTATCGGCGATCGGCGCTGGAGCTGGTCGGCGGTTTTGATCCGGCAGCGGGCGGATCGGCCGATTTCGAGCTGAATCTCCGTCTGGCACGTCGCTTCGCGTACGGCTGTCATCACCAGGTGGTCCTCGAGTACCGGCGACACTCCATGAGCACGAGCGCCGACGCTGCCGGGATGCTGCGCTCGGCGGTTACAGTGCGTCGCCGGCAACGGAGGTTCATTCGCGGCGACCGCTCCGCGACCGATGCCTGGCGACGCGGCATCGCAACGGTGCAAGCCGATTTCGGCGGGCGCGTGGTAGAGCAGATCGCAAGCGATCTCGTTCAGCGGCACATGTTCAACGCGGTTCGAGGGCTGCGGTGCCTGCTCGCGTATCACCGAGCGGGCTTGTGGCAGCTGGTCAGAGCGAGCCTCCGTCGGTTGAGCAAGGCGTCGTCTCGACCGGCAATGACGCGCGAGCAGGTTGCGCGGCGTGGGTGATCTGCCACGTGTGCGGAATATAGAACTGCCCCTCGATCGGTGAGCCGGAGCGCACGTACAACCTGGTTTCACCATCCCACCACGCGAGGATCGTTGCGGTGACCACGTCGCGAACGACGGCACCGATGTAGTAGTGCCCGGTCGCCAGTGGCAACGCGGCGCAGGTAAACTCCACGACTCCACCGGGCGGGTGCAGGTGGATCGACTGCGTACGCGCCGTTGCCACGCGCGTTTTCGCATTGGCGGCATAGTAGCGAAGCTCGAATTCAACGTTGGGGATCGCCCTCGACACCGCATATCGAATCGCAATGGTCAGTGGCGCCCCCGTCGTGAAGGCGACAGCTCCACGGTCCTCTGGCGTCGTCAAGGCGATGTTGGTCAGCGTCACGCCGCTCGCCGACGCATCGATCGTCTTCAGTCCCGAGGAGGGATCCCACAGTGCCAGCCGCTGGTGATAGCGGGAAACGACCTCGGATGGCTCCCCTTGCGTCGCGATCATTCCATCCTCGAGCAGGAGCACGCTGTCGCACAGCCGCTCGACGGCGGTCAGATCGTGCGAGATGAACACGGTGGTGGCGCCGTGCGCTTTCAGCTCCTGAATCCGTTGCAGGCACTTCATCTGGAACTCCGCATCGCCGACGGCCAGCACTTCATCGACCAGCAGAATGTCCGGTTCGAGATGGGCAGCAATCGCGAATCCCAGGCGCACATACATTCCTGACGAGTACCACTTGACGGGTGTATCGATGAACTGGCTCACGCCGGCGAACTCGACGATGCGTTCGAGCTTGGAGGCGATCTCACGACGCCGCATGCCGAGAATGGCGCCGTTGAGGAAGACGTTTTCGCGTCCAGTGAGCTCGGGATGAAATCCCGAGCCGACCTCGATCAACGCGGCCAGCCGTCCGCGAATCAGAATGCGGCCGCGCGTCGGAGCCGTGATACCGGCCAGCAGTTTGAGCAACGTGCTCTTGCCCGCCCCGTTGCGACCGATGACGCCGATGGAGCCGCCGCGTGGTACTGCCAGGCTGACCTGCTGCAACGCCCAGAACCTCCGGGCGTGGCGTCGCGCGCTCAGCCGGTACTGTTTCCAGACGTCCTCGACGGCGATATCAATCGTGCCGTCGCTCATACCACATCGGCCATCGTCAGCTCCGCGTACTTGAAATAGAGGTAGGCGGCGGGAGCAAGAACCGCAACGACAACGACCCCGGCCGCCAACGCGGAGAGGTCCGGCGATTGGTGCAACACCACTGCGCGTCGGAACGTGTCCACGACAGTGGCCATCGGATTCAGTGTGTACACCGTATAGAGCGACGCGGGCAGGGCACTCCTGACCGCGTCGAGGGGGTACAACACCGGCGTGGCGAACAGCCATACCTGAATGATGACCGGCATCGCCAGGGCGACGTCACGATAGCGAACCTGCAGCGCCGACAGGAGCAGTCCGATGGCGACCAGGAATGCCGTCAGCAGGGCCAGCGCAGGCAGGCACCAGATCAGCGTGAACGATGGGGCGACACCAAACCACAACATGAGCGGCACGAGGACGAGCGACGCCAACGCCATGTCCGCAAGTGCCGCGACAATGTAGGTGAGCGGCAGGATCTCGCGGGGAAACGCCACCTTCGTCAACAGCGCCGCGTGGGACGTCAGCGCCGTGGCCGCGGTGCTCAACCCGCTGGCGAACATCGTCCAGGGGATGAGGGCGGAATACGCGAAGAGTGGAAACGGCACGTCACCGCTCGGTGCCGCGCGGAGAAACGTGAACATCAGCGTGAAGACGAGCATCATCGCGAGCGGTTGAAGGATCGCCCAGAGAATGCCCAATCGCGACTGCTTGTAGCGTACCCGGATGCGATGGATGCTGAGGGTGGTAAAGAGATCACCGAACTGCCAGAGGCGTGCGATGCCGACGAGCGGACGAATGCGGCGCAGCGCAGGAGGCTCGAACACCGTCGTCGGCCTGGACATGCTCAATGGTAAACCGGTCGCGGGTGCGCGACTCGCGGGCGCTCAGAGGACAGGGGGTTTCCGGCCGATCGTCACGATATCGAAGGCGCGCTCCACCGGGTAGCCGATCGCGACGAGCGCGCGGTTGATCGCTTTTGTCTTCCACCCTTCTTGCGCGTTCAGCGCTGTCTGCGATCGGCCGGGGACGCTGCGTCGCACGTGCGCATCGGCGACCGCCTCCCACTGCGACACGATCACTTCCAGCCCGCCCTCTTCGTACAACGCACGCATTCCTTCCGGGTAGGCTCGCCAGCAGTCGATGGGGATGGCGTGATACGGCCAGCTGACCGGATTGACCGTGATCACGTGTCCGCCGGGCTTACAGACTCGGCTCAGTTCCTTGATCCAGACCCAGATCTTCCGCACGTGCTCGAGGACGTTGGCGGCGACGACGACGTCGTACACGTCGTCGGCGATGGGAAATGAGTACTCGCTCGACGCAGTGTAGGTCAGCTCCGCGTGCGCGAAGATATCGACGCTGTGCCACTCGATCGACGCGTCGTTCACCAGCGAACGCAGTGTTGATGGGTGGTCGGGACCAACTTCGAGAACGCGATCCGCGCTCTTGAAATATGACTTCGCATACTTGCAGAACAACAGCCTGCTGTTTGGATGCATCGTCAGCCGGACCGCCTACACCCGTGACGAACCACAGAGACCCGGAGACACAGAGGCACGATTCATTGATTTTAAGAAATCTCTGCGTCTGTGCCTCTGGTTTGCGCTGAGTGAACGTCCGTCCCTGTTAGTACTGAGTCCGAGCGTTCGTGTCGCAGCTTGCGAGCAGGTGCGGCGCCAAATATGCTGGGACCACCGATGTCCGCCAACGGTTTCACGCGATCGGTTCGCGCCGGCGTCAAGCGTCTGGTCCACGCTGTTCGAGCTCGGGCTGGCGGCTCCTCTCCGGCCGCTTCTTCTCCCGCGCATCCGCTCGCCGGTGATCTCGAGCGGCTGTTTCCGGACGGAGCTGCCACCGTATTCGACGTCGGCGCCTATGTCGGCGAGTTCGCCGTCTTGACGCATCGCGCATTTCCGACCGCTCGCGTCTGGTGCTTTGAACCATTCCCGGCAAGCTACGAACGGATTCGCGCGCGGTTCTCCGCCGCTGATTGGGTTCAGGTCCATAACTTCGGTCTGTCAGACCGCGATGGCCGTGCGGAGCTCATTATCGGGGCCGATCAATCTACCAATTCGATTGTTTCTCCTGTCATTACCAACGGGGCGTTTGCGTCAGGGTTGCCGCGGACGACGATCACGCTCAAGACGCTGTCGGCCTGCGCACAGGAATTCCTCGGTCGGGATCCACAATTATCGATTCTCAAAGTGGATACCGAGGGCAACGATCTCGCGGTCCTGAAAGGGGGCGAGGAGTTGCTCCGCGCAACCTCGATCGAGGCCATCCACGTCGAGGTCATGTTCCTCGAACATTTCAAAGGCGCTGCCGGATTTCTCGAGATCGCGCAATACCTTCAGCAGTTCGGATACCGGCTGTTCTCGCTGTACGATTTGAAACGAAACCCGCAGGGGCAGCTGCGATACGGCAACGCGCTGTTCTTGTCACCGCATCGACAGGAATTCGCCGGAATCGCGCGTTAATGCCGAGGCCGCTTGTGAGCACAACCACGGGGACAATCGCTCCGTGGTTCATTGGCTCGTTAGGCGGAACCAGTTGAACCCGGCGACGGCGCCGCCGGTTCCCATGGTGTCCATCACCACGCGAATGACGTGCTGGCCCGCCGTCAGAGAAATACCCGGCGTCGTGGGCGTAGTGATCGTCTGCCACGCCTGCCAGTTGCCCGTGTTCGGGACCGCGATCGGTCCGGTGCGATCCACTCCGTCGACTTCGACGTGGAACTTCGACCCAGTGCCCTTGTCCGACACTCGGCTTAGCAGCGAATACGTGCCGGTCGTCGCCACCGAGACGGTGTACTGCAGCCACTCGCCGGCTTTCG
>Ga0081539_10000183_pt1 | contig 148051 bp, 130 predicted proteins | sample TabmetS4T2R2_FD_71023 | JGI IMG/M metagenome (GOLD analysis project Ga0081539, IMG submission 71023) | Tabebuia heterophylla rhizosphere microbial communities from the University of Puerto Rico - S4T2R2 | ecosystem: Host-associated > Plants > Roots > Rhizosphere ... | reverse complement strand
CCGGCATCTTCAACTTCGGCCACGGCGCCATCGCCACCGTCGCCGCCTACGTGTTCCACGCACTGCACGAACAACTCGGCGTGGGCTGGGCCCCGGCGCTCCTGGTGAGCGTCGGGGTGGTCGGGCCGGTGGTCGGGCTGGGAATGGAACGCATCGCCGCCCTGCTCGCCCCGCAACGCATCGCACTGCAGATCGTCGGCACGGTCGGCATCGTGCTCGCCGTCCAGGGCGTGGCGACGCTGCTGTACGGCACCAACCCGATCCGCGTGGACCGCTGGCTGCCGGGCGACTCGTTCCGGCTGTTCGGCGCGGTGGTGACCTACGACCAGGTGATCATCGCCGGTGTCGCGCTGGTGGCCGTCGCGTTGCTGTACGGGTTCTTCCGGTTCTCCAGGACCGGCCTGGCGATCCGGGCCGTGGTCGACGACCCTGACCTGCTCACCATGCAGGGCACGGATCCGAGGCGCGCCCGCCGGATCGCGTGGGTCGTTGGCTCGACGTTCACCGCGCTGTCGGGTGTCCTGGTCGCGCCGCTGGTCGGGTTGGACGCGATCGGGCTCACCTTCCTCGTGGTGCAGGCGTTCGGCGCCGCGGCGGTGGGTGCGTTCGGCAGCATCCCGCTGGCGTTCGCCGGCGGCATCGCCATCGGGATCGCCGCCGACGTGTCCAAACGGTACGTCCTGGACGTGCCGTGGCTGTCCGGGTTGCCCGCCGCGCTGCCGTTCCTCGTGCTGTTCGTGACACTGCTCGTGCTCCCGAAACGAAAACTGGCACCACCGTCCCGAGTGGAGAGACGGCCGCCCGTGCGGTACCGGGCGCCGGGCCGGGTGCGGCTCGTCGTCGGCGTGGTGGTCCTGGCCGTGCTGGTGTTCCTGCCGGAGTTCGTGGCACGCGGCACACTGCCGTTCTGGATCGCCGGCCTGATCAGCGTGCTCATGCTGCTGTCCCTGGGGCTGCTGGTGCGGGTGTCCGGCCAGGTTTCCCTGTGCCACGCGGCGTTCGCGGCGATCGGTGCGGTGGCGTTCTCGCAGTTCCATGTGGACATGGGTTTGCCGTGGACACTGTCGCTGCTGTTGGGAGCGCTCGTGGCGGTCCCGGTCGGCGCGCTCGTCGCGCTGCCGGCGATCCGGCTTTCCGGCCTGTACCTGGCGCTGGCGACATTCGGGTTCGGCATCCTCGTCCAACAGCTGCTCTACAGCCGCGACTTCATGTTCACGGCGTTGGCGCAGGGCCGGCGGATGCCGCGTCCCGACTTCGCCAAGACGGTGCCGGACTTCTACTTCGTGGTGCTCGCGGTGGTCGTCGTGGCCGCCGTGGTCGTGGTGCTCATCCAGCGTGGCCGGCTGGGCAGGCTGTTGCAGGGCATGGCCGACTCGCCGACCGCGGTCACCGCCATGGGGCTGAGCACCACCGTCGCCAAGGTGATCGTCTTCTGTGTCTCGGCGTTCCTCGCCGGGGTCGCCGGGGTGCTGTTCGGCGTCTCCCGCCTCTACGCCGTGGGTGCCGACCCGTTCTTCCAGCCCTTCAGCTCACTGCAACTGCTCGCCCAGCTCGTGCTGGCCCCGCTGGCCGAGCCGTGGTACGCGCTGATCGGCCTGACCGGCGTGCTGCCCGGCTACATTCCGGGCGAGGCGACCACCACGGTGCTCGGTGTCCTCTTCGGACTGTTCGCGTTGTTGGTGGCCGTGCAGGGCGGCACACCACCCATGCCACCGCGGCTGCGCAACCTGCTCGACCGCCTCGGCGGCCGACCCCGGACCAGGGAGCCCGGAGCCACGGCCGTGGCCGAACCAGTGCGGACCGGTGGGATCTCGGTGCGGGACCTCACGGTGCGGTTCGGGGGCCTCACCGCCGTCGACGGGCTGTCGTTCGACGCGCCGACCGGCCGGATCACCGGCATGATCGGCCCGAACGGGGCCGGCAAGACCACGACGTTCAACGCGTGCAGCGGCCTCAACCGGCGCTTCCGCGGCACGGTCGCACTGCACGACCGGGACGTGACGGCCATGGCACCGGCCAGGAGGGGCAGGCTCGGGCTGGGACGGACGTTCCAGCGCATGGAGCTGTGCGAGACGCTCACGGTGGCACAGAACGTGATCCTCGGCCGGGAGTGCTCGCAGGCGGGCGCGCACGTGCTCCGCCAGCTCGCCGCCCGGCCGGCGCGGTGGCGGGCCGCCGAAGCGGCGGCATGGTCGGCGATGGAACTGTGCGGTATCACCGACCTGGCGCAGCGGCAGGCCGGGGCCCTGTCGACCGGCCAGCGCCGGCTCGTCGAGCTGGCGCGCTGCCTGGCCGGCCCGTTCGACATGCTGCTGCTCGACGAGCCGTCCTCCGGGCTCGACCACGAGGAAACGGCCCGGTTCGGCGAGATCCTGTGCCGGGTCGTCGCGGACCGCGGCGTCGGCGTGTTGCTGGTGGAGCACGACATGAGCCTGGTGATGCGGATCTGCACCACGATCTACGTCCTGGACTTCGGGCGGCTGGTGTTCCACGGCATCCCGGAGGAGGTGGCCGCGTCCCCCGTCGTGCGGGCGGCGTACCTGGGCTCCGACGACCTGGATCTGGTGGGGGGCACATGAACGCGCTCGAAGTTCACGGCGTGACGGCCGGCTACGACCGCACCACCGTGCTGCGTGATGTTTCCCTGGTGGTGCCGGAAGGTTCGGTGGTGGCGCTGCTCGGACCCAACGGTGCGGGCAAGTCCACGCTGATGCGGGTGATCTCGGGGCTGCTGCCGGTGCGTGCCGGCACCGTGCGGATCGACGGCCGGGACGTCACCCGCGAACGGCCGCACAAACGGTTCGCCGGTGGGCTCTGCCACGTGCCCGAGGGGCGCGGGGTCTTCCGAGGGCTGTCCGTGCGGGACAATCTCGTGCTGCAGTCGTCGCCGGGAACGGAGGCCGACGCCGTCGACCGTGCTGTCACGGCCTTTCCCGTCCTGGGGGAGCGGCTCGGCCAGCAGGCCGGGACGCTCAGCGGTGGCCAGCAGCAGATGCTCGCCGTGGCCGCCGCGTACGTCCGCCGGCCGCACCTCGTGCTGGTCGACGAGGCGTCACTGGGACTCGCCCCGATCGTCGTCGACGAGATCTTCACGTTCCTGCGGCAGTGTGCGGCGCAGGGCGCCGCCCTGTTGGTGGTGGACCAGTTCGCGCGGCGGGCACTGGACCTGGCCACCACCGCGTACGTGCTGCGCCGTGGCCGCGTCGTGCACGAGGGCCCGGCGGACGGGCTCCTCGACTCGGAACTGTTCGACTCCTATATGGGCGGGGAGGAGCGGTGATCGAGTTGGCCGGTACCGCGATCCGCTGGTCCGAGCAGGACGCGGTGGACTTCGAACGGACACTGACACCGGAGAACCTGGCCGCGCTCATGCGTGGCTGCGGCGCGGAACACGACCGGGCGTTGCGGCACGAGCTGAGTGAGCTGCTCGTCGACCTGGCGGTGGCGCACGCGGTGGAGGTCACCTCGCCCGGCTCGGCGCGGATCGCCGGCCCGGTGCGGCGGATGACGCGCCAGCGCAAGCTGGTCAAGGCGGCCAGGTTCCTGACCCAGGTGCTGGGCCCCGCGCTGGTCGCGGACACCGGGCGGCCCAACACGTTCGAGCTGAGCGACGCGGTTCTCGCGGTACCGTCGCTCGGGTTGGTGTCCGGCACGGAGCGAACCGCGTTGCTGACCGTGGCCGACCATCTCCTGACCACCGGCGTGCCCTCGCCTCTCGACGAGATCGAGGCGACGCCGGGCATCGCCGTGCCGAGGGAGTACGGCGGGGACGGCGCGGGTCCCTGTGAGATCGGCGAGGTCATGGAGACCCTCGGTCGGCAGGTGGCGCGGTCCGGCTTCTTCGCCACGTCCGTGCTCGCGACCTGTGCGCTGACCGAGTGGGCGAGCGGTCCGTTGCTCGCGGGCATCGCGTCCGGGGCGATGACGGCGACGCTGGCGACGAACGGCGACTGCCGCGCGACGCCGGCGAGCGACGGCTGGGAGATCACCGGCCGCGGGTCCTTCGTCCTCGACGCCTGCACGGCCGACGTCCTGCTGGTCGCCGCCACGACACCTACCGGCCCGGCCCTCTTCGCGGTTCGGGCCGACGCGCGCGGACTCGTGACGTGGCCGATGACCGTGCTCGACCCGACCCGCCCGCTCGGCGAGCTGGACCTTCTCCGCACCGAGGCCCGGCTGATCGGCCGCGACCCGGCCGGCGAGGTGCTGGCGCGGGTGCTCGACCGGTCGTGTCTCGCGCTGGCGGCCGAACAGGTCGGCGTGGCCCAGAGCTGCCTCGACCTGGCGGTCGACCACCTGACCGACGCCGGCGAGGTCGACCGCCTGGCGATCGCCGAGATGTACCTCCAGGTCACGGCCGCCCGCGCGATCGCGGGTGACGCCGCGGAGCAGGCCGCCCACGGCGGTCCCGACGCCGACGCGGCCGCGGTCCGCGCACACCTGTGCTGCTCCCAGACCGCGGTGTCGGTGGCGAACCGGGCGATGCGTGTCGTCGGCGAGTCCGCCACCGCCGACGACCACCCCCTGCAACCCCGCTACCGCCGGGCACTGTCGTCGAAGCTGCTGTTCGGCGGCCCGCACGACTTCCACGAGCGGTTGCTGAACCGCCTCGGTATCTAGGGGGCGGTCAGGGCGTTGGCTCCGTCGGCATCGGGGCCGGCTCGGCCGGTGTGTTCGGGTCCCAGGGGTCGAACCGCGGTGGGCGCTTCTCGAGGAAGCTGGTGACGCCCTCCTTGAAGTCCTGGTGGTCACGCAGATGTCCCATCCAGAAGCGGATCGCGAGCTGGCGGGACTCCTCCTGGGAGCTTTCCCAGCTCTGGTAGACCTGCCGCTTGATGGTGCCCATCGCGACCGGGGAGCTGTTCGCGGCCAGTGCCGTCGCGTAGGCCATGGTCTCGGGCATGAGGCGGTCGGGTGGGAAGACGCGGTCCACCAGGCCCAGCGTGTGCGCCTCCTCGCCGAGGAAGACCCGGCCGGACAGCAGCAGGTCCAGTGCCTTCGACGTGCCGATCAGGCGAGGGAGCGACCACGCCAGGCCGTGTTCGGCCATGATGCCCCGGTTCGCGAAGGCGGTGGTGAACTTCGCCGTGGCCGACGCGAAGCGGAGGTCGCAGTTGACCGCGGCGATCAGGCCGATGCCCGCGCACGCGCCGTTGATCGCGGCGAGCACCGGTTTGGCGATCGTCGTCGGGATGGTCATCGACTGGCGCAGGTGCGGGTTCGACGAGCGGCCGGTCTCCGCCTGTTCGGCCAGGGCGCTCGTGTCCATGCCGGGGCAGAAGCTGCGGCCCGCGCCCGTCACCACGATGACCCGCACCGCCGGGTCCACCTCGGCCTCGCGGAGTCGCTCGTAGTACCGGTTCTCCAGGGGGACCGACCAGGCGTTGTGCCGTTCGGGCCGGTTGAACGTCAGCAGCGCGACGCCGTCCCGTGTCTCGCGGGTGACCAGGTCGTTCATCGGTTCTCCATTCGCAGTGCGCGGCGCAGGACCTTCCCGGCGGGGTTTCGGGGGAGCGCGGACACGAACTCCCAGCTCTCCGGCACCTTGAAGCCGGCGAGCGAGGCACGCGCGAACGCGCGCAGGGCAACGGGATCGGGCGGGTCGGCCGGGTCGCTCGGCACGACGAACGCCTTGACCACCTCACCCATGCGGGCGTCCGGCACCCCCACCACCGCCGCCTCGGCGATCTGCCCGTGCCGGCCCAGGATCTGCTCGACCTCCGTCGGGTAGACGTTCTCGCCGCCCCGGATGATCAGGTCCCCCTTGCGGCCGACCAGGAACAGGCGGCCACCTGCCACGAAGCCGAGGTCACCGGTGTGCAACCACCCGTCCTCGGCTGGCGCGAACAGGTGCGCCCCGCGTGCCAGCACCTCGCCGACCCCGCTCTCGTCCGGCTCGTGGATCCTCAGCTCGACCCCGTCCACCGGGCTGCCGACCGAACCGAGCAACCGCCCGTCACCGGTCGCCGCCTCCCGGTGGTCCTCCGGCAACAGCCCGGTCAGCGGCGCTCCCTCGGTCTGCCCGTACAGGTTGACGAAGTCCATGCCGGGCATCGCCGCCATCGCCCGGCGCAACGTGTCGGGATGGATCGGCGCCGAGCCGTACTGCAGCAGGCGCAGGGTCGGAACGGCGAAGGCGTTGGCACGCAACAGGATCTCGATGATCGTGGGCACGGACTGGGCGTGGGTGACGCCGAGCCCGCCGAGTCGCTGCCACGCCTCGACGCTGAACTGGGGCGCGGTGACCACCGTCGAGCCGCACGCCATGGCCACCGCGACGTTGCCGAGCCCGCCGATGTGGTGGAACGGCGAGCTGACGTGGAAGACGGACTCGGGGTCGAGCCGCATGAGCCGTCCACTGAGGACAGCGCGGGCGCCCATCCGGTCCTGCCGCACTTCGACCCGGCGCGGCGCGCCCGTCGTACCGGAGGTGTGCAGGACGAACGCGACCGCGTCCGGCGGCGCCGAGAGCGTGGGAGGGCTCGCCGGCCGCAGGTCGTCGACCAGGACCAGCGCGCGGCCGCACGCCCGCGCGAGGGCGTCGCCGACGTCCCGCCACTCGGGCTCGCACAGCAGCACGGGCGAGTCACCGTCCGCGACGCACCGGGCCAGTTCGGGCACGGTCAGCCGGGGCGACAGCGGCGCCAGCGGCCGCCCGGTGGCGGCACCGGCGACGACCAGGGCGAGCGAGGAGGGGCGGGTGGTGACGAGTGCCGGCACGACCTGTCCGGGGCGGCAGCCGGCGTCGTCGAGGAGCCGTGCGGCACCACCGATCCGTGCGGCGAGTTCCTGGCCGGTCCAGCCGACCGGGTCGTCGACCGACCGGAAGAGGACACGGTCGGTGTGCAGCACGTCGGCGACGAGGTCGAGCCACAGTGGCGCGTTCACAGGGCTGCCACCTCCTCCTCGGTGAGGCCCCAGTCCAGCAACGCCGTCCGCGAGTCCTGACCCGGCCGGGGCGGTGGCGACGCGATCCGTCCCGGGGTGCGGTCGAACCGGGGCGCGGGGGAGGGCTGGACCACGCCGTAGGTGTCGGTGTAGGTGTGCCGGGCGACGTTGTGGGGGTGGACCGTCGCCTCGGTGAGGCTGAGCACCGGGGTGACGCAGGCGTCCGTGCCGTCGAAGACCGCCGTCCACTCGTCACGGGTGCGGGTACGCACGACGCCGTCGATCACTTTCCGCAGGGCGGGCCACTGTGCCGGGTCGTCCCGGTCGGGCACGTCGTCGAGACCGAGCAGTCGCAGGAACTCCGCGTAGAACTGGGGTTCGTCGGCCGCGACGGCCAGGAACCCGCCGTCGAGGGTCTCGTAGGTGTCGTAGTAGGGCGCGGTTTCGCCGTCTTCGGTCCACCGGCCCTGGGCCAGGAAGCCGTGGACCATCGCGGTGAGGGAGGCGACGCCGTCGACCATGGCCGCGTCGACCACCTGGCCCCGGCCCGAGCGGGTCCGCTCCAGCAGCGCGGCGGTGATCCCGAACGCGAGCACCATGCCGCCACCCCCGAAGTCGGCGACCAGGCCCGGCGGGGCGACCGGCCGCTCACCAGGGCGGCTCAGCAGGTGAAGCGCGCCGGACAGGGCGAGGTAGTTCAGGTCGTGGCCTGCCGTGTGCGAGAGCGGACCGCCCCGGCCGAAACCGGTCATCCGGCCGTACACCAGCCGTGGGTTCCGTGCCAGGCAGACGTCGGGCCCGGCGCCGAGCCGTTCCATGACGCCCGGCCGGAAACCCTCGACCAGCACGTCCGCCCGGTCGGCCAGCCGCAGCAGGGTGTCCACGCCGGCTGGAGCCTTGAGGTCGAGGACGACGGAACGCCGGCCGCGGTGGAGCACGGCCTTCGCCGGGTCGCCCTTGAGGGTGGCGGTCGGGCGGTCTACCCGCAGGACCTCGGCGCCCATGTCGGCCAGCATCATCGCCGCGTAGGGCGCGGGCCCGAGCGCGGCGACCTCCACGACCCGGATCCCATCCAGGGGCCCCATCAGCCGAGCCGTTCGATCAGCGTGCCGGTGCCGAGACCGCCGCCGCAGCACATGGTGACGAGCGCGTACCGGCCGTCCCGGCGTTCGAGCTCGTGCAGTGCCTTGGTGACGAGGATGCAGCCGGTGCCACCCAGCGGGTGCCCCAGCGCGATCGCGCCACCGTTGACGTTCACCCGGTCCAGGTCGGCGCCGGTCTCCCGCTGCCAGGCCAGCACGACCGAGGCGAACGCCTCGTTGATCTCGACAACGTCCACATCGGACATGGCGAGCCCGGTGCGGGCCAGCAACGCGGCCGTCGCGGGGATCGGTCCGGTCAGCATCAGCACCGGGTCGCTGCCGACGAGCACGGAGTCGACGACCCGCGCCCTCGGCCGCAGCCCCAGCTCGCCGGCACGCTTCGCGGTCATCAGCAGCACGGCGGACGCGCCGTCCGCGATCTGGGACGACGAGCCCGCCGAGTGCCGCCCGACGGGGTCACGGTCGGGCAGGTTCGGTTTCAGCGTGGCGAGGACGTCGAGCCGGGACGGGCGCGGGCACTCGTCGGTGTCCACCACCCGGGTCCCGGTCTTGACGCCGTGCTCGTCCACGACCGGCGCGGTGATCGGCACGATCTGGCCCCCGAAGCGGCCCTCGGCGATCGCGTGGGCGGCACGTTCCTGGGACGACAGGGCGAACTCGTCGAGCGCGGCGCGGTCGAGGCGCCAGTGCTCCGCGATCCGCTCGGCGGCCTCGAACTGGGACGTCTCCTCCCAGTGTTCGGCGTACCGGCCGGCGCGGCCGTTGCCCAGCTCGGGCAGGGCACTGGCACCCATCGGCACCTGGTCCATCGACTCCACGCCACCCGCCACCGCGATGTCGGCGATCCCCGAGCCCACCAGGCCGTGGGCGAGGGTGAGCGCCTGCTGCGACGAGCCGCACTGGGCGTGCACGGTGCTGGCCGGCACCTCGAACGGCAGGCCCGCGCCGAGCCAGGCGTTGCGGGTCACGTTCCCGCTCTGCTGGCCGACCTGGCTCACGCAGCCCCCGACGACCTGGCCGACGAGCCGGGGGTCGAGCCCGGTGCGGTCGAACACCGCGGCGAGGACGTCGCCGAACAGGTCGGGCGCCCGGTAGTGGGCCAGCGAGCCGCGCCGCTTGCCGACCGGCGACCGAACCGCCTCGACGATGACCACCTCGGACACGGCAACCTCCGGCAAAGTAGGCTAATCCTTTAGACAATTTAACTGATAAGGTGTCGGTGTGCGAGAGCCGCTGGTGCGTTACGAGGTCTCGGCGCGGGTCGCGACGATCACGTTGCACCGCCCCGAGGTCCGCAACGCCCTCAGTTCGGCGCTGTGCCGCGAGCTGCGTGCGGCGCTGGCGAACGCGAACGGGGACGACGGCGTCGACGTGCTCGTGCTGACCGGCGCCGACCCGGCGTTCTGCGCCGGGCTGGACCTGCGGGAGTACGAGCGGCTCGGCAGGGCGCCGGAGGGGACGGCCGAGACGATCCTGTTCGCCGGGCAGCTGGCCAAGCCGTTGATCGGCGCGATCAACGGCGCCGCCGCGACCGGCGGTCTCGAACTGGCTCTGGCCTGCGACTTTCTCGTCGCCTCCGAACGTGCCTCGTTCGCCGACACCCACGCGCGAGTGGGTGTGCTGCCCGGCGGTGGCCTGTCCGTGCGGCTGCCGCAGGCGGTCGGTCTGCGCAAGGCCAAGGAGATGTCCTACACCGGCACGTTCGTCGACGCACGGGAGGCGTCGCGGATCGGCCTGGTCAACCACGTCGTGCCACACGACGAGCTGATGACGGCCGCCCGTGACCTCGCCAGGGCCGTCACCACCAACAAGACCAGCTACGTGAACGCCATGAAAGCGTTGTACGAACACGGTTCCCGCCTGCCCTTCGGGGAGGCGTTCGACCACGAGCTGGCTCTGGCGGCGGAACGGCGCTGGCGGGGTGGCACAACGGTCGCCGCCGACTCGGTACTGGGCGGCAGGTCATGACGTATCGCGTCTTCGCCATCCGTTACGCCCACCGCGACGGCGTCACCGCCGCCGAGGTCTTCCACCACGCGCTGCCGGAGGACGAACCTCGTGCCATGGCGTACTACCTCTGGCTCGTCACGGGTCCAGCCGGGACGGTCCTCGTGGACACCGGGTTCGGTCGCGACGTCGCGCGTCAGCGGGGCCGGGAGAACGTCCTTCGCGACGACCCCTTGACCGCGTTGGCGGCGCTCGGCGTCCCGGCCACGGAACTGACCGACGTGGTCCTCACCCACCTGCACTTCGACCACTGCGGCGAGCTGGACCGCTTCCCCCGCGCCAGGTTCTGGTTGCAGCGCGAGGAGATGGCGTTCTGGACTGGCCCGTACGCACACCGGCCGTCCTTCCGCCGGGTGGTGATGACCGAGGACATCACCGCCGTGGTCGAGCTCAACCTCGCCGGCCGGATCCGCTGGGTCGACGGCGACGACGTCGTCCTGCCCGGGATCTCCGTCCATCACGTCGGCGGCCACACGGCCGGCATGCAGGTGGTCCGGGTGGAGACGGAACACGGCGTTGTGGTGCTCGCCTCCGACGCGGCCCACTACTACGCCAACCTCGACGGCGACCGGCCCTACTCCGCGGTGGACTCGGTGAGCGGGGCGTACGGCGCGTTCGACCGGTTGCGCGGGCTGGGCACACACATCGTGCCCGGCCACGACCCGGAGGTCATGACGCGCTACCCCGGCGTGCCCGGCCTCGAGCCGACCGTGGTGGAGCTGAAGGAGGACACATGAGGACAGCGGTGATCGGGCTGGGCGTCATGGGCGGTGCGGTCGCGGAGCGGCTGGTGTCCTCCGGTTTCGACACCCTGGTGTACGACATCTCCGACGCGGCGGTCGAGCGGCTCGTGGCCACGGGCGCGTCCCGCTGCACGGCGGAGGGCGCCGGCGACGCCGACGTGATCGTCACCAGCCTGCCGAACGACGGTGTCGTGCTGGACGCCATCGTCGGCAGCGGTGTCCTGAAAGCGTGGCGGGGCCGCGTGTTGGTGGAGCTGAGCACCACGTTGCCCGCCACGGTCGTCCACGTCGCGGAGCAGGCACGCGAGCACGAGGTCGCGGTGGTGGACTGCCCGGTGAGCGGCGGCCCGAACGAGGCGCTGGCCGGCACGCTGGTCGAGCTGGTGGGCGCGGACGAGGACGCGCTGGACCGGGCCCGCCCGGTGCTGACGGCGCTGGGCACGATCGAGCACGTCGGCGCCGTCGGTCACGGGAAGACGGTGAAGCTGCTCAACAACCTGATGGCGATGGGCAACATCGTGGTCGCCGCCGAGGCGTTCACCCTCGGCGTCAAGCTGGGGCTGGACCGCCACGAACTGTTCGACGTGCTGAGCCGCTCCGGTGGCCGTTCGTTCCACTTCCTGAAGAGGTTCCCGTACGCCCTTGCCGACGACTACACGGCCCGGTTCGCGGTGTCCCTGGGGGAGAAGGACATCCGCCTCGGCCTCGAACTGGCCCACGAGGCGGGTCACGTGATGCCGGCCGCCAGCATCGTGCACCAGATCTTCGAGATGGCCCGCGCGAAGGGCGTCGGCCACGAGGACGTCGTGTCGGTGCTCAAGGTCTACCAGGACTGGGCCGGCATCGACGACTCGGCGCGGACCTGACCTGAGTGCGTCCTCAGCGTCGCGGACCGCCGAAGCGGTGGTCCGGGTACGTTGTGCGGGTGACCGTCGCTGTCCGGGAGAAGACGTCCTCGCGGCTCTACCTCGCTGTCGAGTTCGCGGCCGTGTTCTTCGGTCTGGTCGTGGTCTACGCGGTGTTCTTCCGCGGCACGAGCCCGATCCCGGTGCTGATCGTGCTCGGCGGGGCGGCGGTCGTCTACCTGGTTCGCTCGCCGTCGTTCGACCGGCGGTCGCTGTGGCGAGCCGAGGCGCTGCCCGGACAGGTGCGCTCGATGCTCGTCCTGTGGCTGGTCACCGCCGCCGGCTGCGTGGTGGCCGTCGCGGTCGCCACGCCGGACCTGCTGCTGGTGCTGCCCCGTGAGCAACCCGGCCTGTGGGCGTTGATCATGATCGGCTACCCGCTGGTCAGCGTGTACCCGCAGGAGCTGCTGTTCCGTGCGTTCCTGTTCCACCGCTACCGCCCGGTGTTCGGCGAGGGTGCCGGGATGGTCGCGGCCAGTGCGACGGCGTTCGGGTTCGTGCACATCGCGTTCGGCAACTGGATCGCGGTCGTGCTCTCCGCGGCCGGGGGCGTGCTCTTCGCCAACCGTTATCGCCGGAGCCGCTCACTCCTGAGCGCTTCCGTGGAGCACGCGCTCTACGGCCTGCTCATGTTCACCGTCGGCCTGGGCCAGTACTTCTACCACGGCGCCGTTCAACCCTGACCCACGTACTTGGTCCGCAGGAAGCCGCGCAGGCCCTCGGTGCCGCCCTCGGTGCCGAGGCCGCTCTGGTGGAACCCGCCGAACGGGGTCTCCGGCAGGGACGGGCGCCAGCTGTTCACCGCCACCGAGCCGGCCTCGACGGCGGTGGTGAGCCGGGCGGCGAGGCCCAGGTCCGAGGTCCACACATAGGACGCGAGTCCGAACGGCAGCCGGTTCGCCTCGGCGACGGCTTCGTCGAGGTCGTCGAACGGGCGGACGGTTTTCAATGGGCCGAACGGCTCGGTCGTGGCGGCCAGCGCGTCGTCGGGCACGGAGGTGAGCACGGTCGGGCTCCAGAACCAGCCTTCGCCCGGGATCGGTGAACCGCCGGTTTCCACGACGGCACCGCGGGACCGGGCGTCGTCGGTCATCTCCTGGAGGGCGGCCAGGCGCCGGGCGTTGGCGACCGGGCCCATCTGGGTGCCGTCGGCCATGCCGTCGCCCACCTTCAGGCTGGCCACCGTGTCCACGAAGGTCTCCAGGAAACGGTCGTAGACACTCGCATGCACGACGAACCGGGTGGGTGACGTGCACACCTGCCCCGAGTTCCTGAAGCACGCGGGCACGGCGGTCGACGCCACCCGCGCCACGTCGGCGTCACCCAGCACGAGCACCGGCGCGTGCCCGCCCAGTTCGAGGGTCATCCGCTTCATGGTGCTGGCGCCGAGCGTGTTGAGCTCCACCCCGACCGCCGTCGAGCCGGTGAACGTCACGGCCTTGATCGCGGGCGAGCCGACGAGCATGCGCCCGATCATGGCCGGGTCGCCGAAGACGACGTTCAGCACGCCGTCGGGCAGGCCGGCCTCCCGCAGCATTCCCGCGAGCAGCAGCGCCGCCGTGGGGGTTTCCTCGGCGGGCTTCAGGATCATCGCGCAACCGGCGGCCAGCGCGCCGCCGATCTTGCGGGACGGCGTGACGACCGGCGCGTTCCACGGCGCGAACGCCGCGACCGGGCCGACCGGCTCCAGGACCGTGTGCTGCAGGGTCAGTGGTTCCCGGGACGGGATGACCTGGCCGTAGGTCCGCCGCGCCTCCTCGGCCGCCCATTCCAGGTGCTCGGCGGCCAGCAGGACCTCCGCCCGCGACTCGGGCAGCGGCTTGCCCAGTTCGAGGGTGATGACCCGGGCCATGTCCTCGACCCGCGCCCGCATGAGCCCCGCCGCGTCCCGCAGGACCCGTCCCCGTTCGACCGGGGCCACCTGCCGCCACACGGCGAAACCGTCCTGCACCGCGGCCAGCGCCGCCTCAACGTCGGCGGCGGTGGCGACCGGAAGCTCGAAGAGGGGCTGCCCGGTCGCCGGGTTCTCGACCGGGATGGTCGCCGTGCCGGATCCGCGAGTCCAGCGGCCACCGATGAGCATCTCCGTCATGGCTTCCTCTCCTCGCGCAGCCGGACGACCGCGTCCAGCGCGACGACGCCGTGCCCGGCGGGTCGCACGAGCACCGGGTTGATCTCGGCCTCCGCGACCGTGTCGTCCTCGGCGAGCCGGGACACCGCCACGACGAGTGCGGCCAGCGCCTCGAGATCACCCTGGACGGCGCCACGATGCCCACGCAGGCTGCCGATGCTCCTGATCTCGTCGAGCATCTGGTGCGCGGTGGCCAGGTCCACGGGCGCCATCCGCAGGCTGCGGTCCGCGTACACCTCGGTGAGCACGCCACCGGCGGCGACCAGTACGACCGGCCCCACGTCCGGATCCACGCGATAGCCGACGAGCACCTCACCGAGTCCGCGTGCCATCGACTGCACCAGCACCCGTGCCACCGTGAGCCCGGCACGCGCGGACACGGCAGTCCTGACCGACCGCGCCGCCACGCGAACATCGCCGGGTGCGACGACGTTGAGTACCACACCGCCCACATCGGACTTGTGTGCCAGCTCGGCGGACAGGGCCTTGACCGCCACCGGGAACGTCAACCCCGCGCAGTCCGGGTCGTCCACCTCGGTCACCACGTGCGGCGCGACCGGGACGCCCTTCGACGCCAGCAGGCGGTAGGACTCGGCCTCGTCGAGTGCGACCGTCGCCGCGGGTGCCGGGACCGGGCGGAGATCGCGCGGCGCACCCCGGCCGAACGCGGCGACGACCGCGTCGGCACAGGACTCCGGTGTCCGGAACGCCGGCACCCCCGCTTCGGTGAGCGCGGCGAGTGCCTCCGGGGCGTGCGGGACGAGGAACGCGGCCAGGGCCGTCCGCGAGGCACGGTCCACGATCGGCCGCACCGCGACCTCCGGCTGGTGCCGTGCGGACGACCCGACCACGGCGATCACCAGATCGTACTCACCGCACCCCAGCATGACGTCCAGGGCCGAGGACATCACCTCGTACCGCGTGCCGGCCAGGGTCAGGTCGACGACCGCCCCCGGCGCGACGCCGGGCAGCTTCTCGAGGGTGGCGGCGGACGGACCGGCCACGGTGATGCCACGGACACCGAGCTGGTCCGCGACCATCGCCGCGCCACCGCCGGTGGTCGTGACGACCCCGACCCGGGCCGCCGCCAGGGGTTTCACCGGCGTGCGGCCCAGCAAGGTCAGTCCTTCAATGAGACCGTCGAGAGTGTGGGCCCGTGCGATCCCGCAGTCGGCCAGGAACGCGGCGGCGACGTCGTCCTCGCCGGCCAGGGCGCCCGTGTGGGACACGGCCAGGGTCGCCGCGGCCCGGGACCGGCCCAGCTTGTAGGCCAGCACGGGCCTGCCGCGCCGGGCGGCGGCGGTCGCGAAGGCCCGCAACCCGTCGGCGTGCCGCAGGTTCTCCAGGAACAGCAGGTAGCCGGTCACCGCGGGGTCGTCGAGGCTCGCCGCGCAGATCTCCCCGATCCCGAGGTCCACCTCGCCGCCGACCGACACGAGATGCGAGAACGCCACCCCGCCGGCGATCCCGCGGGACAGCAGCGCGCCGATCATGCTGCCCGAGTGGGACGCGACGAACGTGCCGCCGCTCTGCAGACCGGGCTCGGCGAACGCGGCATTGGCGGTCAGTGTCAGCCCGTTGCGGGTGTTGACCAGGCCGAGGCTGCTCGGGCCGAGCACGCGCGTCCCGTGCCGCCGCGCCGCGGCGGCCAACTCCTGTTGTCTTCTGACGCCGTCCGGCCCGGACTCGGCGAAACCGCCGGCGAGCACGGTCACGACCGGCACGCCGAGCCGCCCGCACTCCTCGACGGCGTCGACGGTGGCCGCGGTCGGCGTCATCAGGAACACGTGGTCGGGGATCTCCGGCAGCTCGGTGACCGACGGCCACACCGGCTCGTCGCCGATACTGCGCCGGCGTGCGTTGACCGGGTAGACCGTGCCGGCGAACCCGCTGCGGCGCAGGAAGCCGAGGGGTCTGGAGGACGCCTTGGTGTGGTCGGCGGAGGCGCCGACGAGTGCCACGCTGCGTGGTTCGAACAGCGCGGCCGCGAGATGGGAGCCGGTGGCGCGGTGCACGTCAACCCCGCTGGCTGAACCGGCGGCCGAAGACGTCCTCGGCGATCCGGTTCTTGAGGATCTCGATCGAGCCGCCCGCGATCATCCAGCCGCGGGTGCGCCGGAAGCAGTACTCGACCAGCGTCTCCGTGCTGTAGCCCATGGCACCCATCACCTGCATCGCGGTGTCGGCGGCCTGGAAGCCGGCCTGGTTCGCGGCCAGCTTCGCGACCGACGTCTCGTACGCGGACGGCAGACCCTTCTCCGCGTTCGCGGCGGCCCGGTCGAGCAGCAGCTGCGCGGCGTCCAGCGCCACCGCCATGTCCGCGAACTTCCACTGGATGCCCTGGAACTCCGCGATCGGCCGGCCGAACTGGTGGCGTGCCAGCACGTGGTCGCGGGCCGTGGTGAAGGCCAGCCGGCCGAGCGCGAGTGACCGCGACGCGTTGCCGAGGCGCTCCACGTTGAACCCGCTGATCTGTTTCTTGAAACCGCCGGGTCCCAGGAGCACGTTCTCGGCTGGGACCCGGCAGTGGTCGAAGTGCAGCTCGGACCACTGCTCGCCACTCAGGTACGTCGACGGCTTGCCGATCCGCAGCCCGGGCGTGTCCCGCTCGACCAGCACCGAGCCGATCCCGGACACCCCGGGGCCGAACCGGACGTAGACGAGGAAGGTGCTGGCCTCGGTGCTGTGCGTGGACCAGATCTTGGTGCCGTTGACCACGTACCCGTCGCCGTCCGGCTCGGCGGTCGTCGCGAGGTCGGTGACGGCCGAGCCGGCCTCCGGCTCACTCATCGCCAGGCCCAGCAGCGTCCTGCCGGCGAGGAAGTCGGGCAGGAACCGGGCCTTCTGCTCGTCGGTGGCGTACTCGGCGAACGTCCGCAGCGCACCGAAGTTGCCTGCCTGGACCACGTCCGCGCTCCTCGGGCAGACCATGCCGATCTCCTGGATGGCGGTGACGGCATCGAGCAGGGAGGCACCCTGCCCGCCGTCCCGCTCGGGGATCGTGAGCCCGAGCAGGCCCTGGGCGGCCAGCAGTTCCGCGACCTCCCACGGGTAGGTCGTCGCGTGGGCTCGTTCCAGTGCGCCGGCGGCCAGCCTGGCCTGCGCGAAAGTCCGCACGGACTCGGCGAACCTGGCGCGGTCGTCACTGGTCTCGTCGGTGGTCACTGAACCTCCCGGAGGAATGCGATGTCGTCGAAGGCCCAGACGGACCGCACGACTCGGGCCGCGGTCGCCGAGCCGAGTACGGGACCGGCGAGCAGGTGGAACTTCGCGGTCAGGTCGTCGTCGGACAGCGGTGTGCTCGGCTCGCCGCGGGGCTGGGCGACCTCGGCACGCAGGTCGGGCCCGTCGGTGCGGCGCACGGTCACGCGGGCCGGGCGTTCCGCCGGGTACCGGGCGTCGAGGTCGTCGGCCGCCACCACCTCGACGCGCTTCGCCAGGTCGGCCACGGCGGGCGAGGTCCGGTGGGCGCGGTCGAACTGGGCCAGTCCCATCCGGCCGTCGAGCACGGCGACCGCGGCCGTGTAGGGCAGGCTCATCTGGGCGTCGAGGAGGCTGTCGAGACCGAGGTGTGCGTGGGCGGCCGCGATCGCGTAGGTCTCGACGCGGATGGCCTGGACCGACGCGAGGTCGTGTGCCGCGCGCAGTGCGAGCAGCGCGTCGACCGGGCCGTGCAGGTGCCGGCAGCAGGGATGGGTCTTCACGTAGGTGTCCCGCAGCGCCCAGTCGGTGCCGAGCCCGTCGAGGAGGTCGGCTGGTCGCCACTGGTCCCGGGCGAACGCGTGGAAGTAGCCGTTGTCGCCTTCCAGCACCGACGCCGGGCCGGTGACGCCTCTGGCGGCCAGGTAGGCCGAGAGCAGGCCGTCGCGTGCGGCTTTCCCCGCGTGGAGGCGTTTCACCTCGGTGCCGCTGCCGAGGAACTCGAAGAGCCCACCGGCGTGCGACCCGGCCAACCCGAGTGCCGAGGACACGTCGTCCAGCCCCAGCACGACACAGACACCCGCGGCCGCGCCGAAGACACCCGCGAGGGACGTGTTGTGGAACCCGGCGTGCCTGGTGGCCGGATGCCCGGCACGCGCGACCCGGCAGGTGACCTCCACCGCCACCGCGACGGCCCGCAGCACGGTCACGGGATCGGCGCCGGCACGCTCGGCCGCGGCCAGTACCGCGGGGAGCGTCGGCGCGCTGGGGTGCACCGAGCCAGGCGTGTAGCCGTCGTCGACGTCCAGTGCGTGTGCGGCGGTGCCGTTGGCGAGTGCGGCACCGGCGGCACTCGCGCGGCCACCACCGACCAGTCCCGCGTCGTCGCCGGGATACAGCTCCGCCACGACCGACCGCACCGCACGCGAGACCTCGGTCCGCGCACCCGCGACGGCTGCCGCCAGGTAGTCCAGCACGATCCGTTTGGCCTGGTGCTCGACCCCGGGTCCCAGGGCGGTGTGCCGCATGTCGTGCACCCACTCCGCGAGCCGAGCGGTCACACCCGTCACGAGGACCTCCGAATCAGCATATTTGTTTAACTATATCCGACGAGCACCTCCTGCGCGACCGTCGAGACCAGGGTTCCGGTGCGAGAGAAGACACTTCCCTGGGTGAGGCCGCGCCGTGCGCCGAGTGCGGCGCACTCCTTCGCGTACAGCAGCCAGTCGTCGAACCGGACCTCGTTGTGGAACCACATGACGTGGTCCAGTGACGTCAGCCGGGTGATGGCCGGATCGGTGCGTTTCACCGTGGCCGCGAGGGTGAGGTCGCTGAGGTAGGTGAGCAGCGCCGCCTCACTGACGCCGTCGCGACGGTCCTGGCCACGCAGCCGGAACCAGACGTCCTGGGCGAGGCCGGGCGCCTCCCTCCCGGCGGTGGGCCGCAGTTCCACGGCCGTCCACGGCTGGACACCGGCGACCGCGACCGACCACACGGTGGGCACGCAGTCCGGTGCGTCCGGTGTGCCCTCGGGCGGCCGCCGGTGGTGTGTCGCCGCCTCCCCGCCCGCGGTGAACGAGGCCTCCAGACACAGGATGGGCCGCCCACGCTGGACGGCGGTCACACACCGGCGGGCGAACGTCCGTCCGTCGTGTGGCCGGTCGACACGGAAGACCACCCGCTCCGCGGCCTCGCCCGGCCGCAGGAAGTAGGCGTGCAGCGAGTGGGTGCGCATCGACACCTCGACCGTTCGTTCGGCCGCGACGAGGGCCTGCGCGGCCACCTGTCCGCCGTACACCCGGCCGCTGTTCGTGATCTCGTGCCGGTCGCGGTACAGATCGACGTCGATGGTCTCCAGGTCCAGTGCGTCGAGCACGGCGGGCAGCCCCTCGACGACTCGCAAGGCTGGCTCGGACATACTCCCAGCTTCGCGCACGAACGCCCGGCACGGCAGGAGAACCGGGTTCCCTTCCGGATCGTCGGCCGATCCGTGAGTGTGGACGTCATGTCGGAGACGAAACGGTTGGCGGGCAAGGTGGTTCTCGTCACCGGCGCGGGCCAGGGCGTTGGCCGGGGGATCGCGCGGGCATGTGCGGGAGAAGGCGCGTCGGTCGCACTCGCCGGCCGCACCGTCGCCAAGTGCGAGGCGGTGACCCGGGAGATCGAGGCCCTCGGCGGCATCGCGATCGCCCTGTCCTGCGATGTCACCGACCCGGCCCAGATCGCGGCGGCGGTGGCGGCCACGGCCGACCGGTTCGGCGGGCTCGACGCGCTGGTCAACAACGCGCAGTCCTCGGTGCGACGGCTGCTGGCCGAGACCACACCCGACGACGTGGACCTCTGCTGGCGAAGCGGGGCGCTGGCCACGTTCCACGCGATGCGGGCGGCGTTGCCCCTGCTGCGGGCCAGGGGTGGCGGGTCGATCGTCAACTTCGGCTCCAGCACGGCGATCGACGGCAACGCGGCGTTCGGCGCGTACGCGATGGCCAAGGAGGCGATCCGCGGACTGTCCAGAGTGGCCGCCAGGGAATGGGGCCGCTACGGGATCCGGGTCAACGTCGTCGTGCCCAACGCGCTCTCGCCGTCGGCCGAGCGGTTCCGGGAGCAGGAACCGGAACGGTTCAGCCGGATGGAGTCGATGCTGTCGCTTCGCCGGGTGGGGGACCCCGAGGCGGACATCGGCCGCGCCGTGGTGGCCCTGGTCAGCGACGACCTCGCCTACCTGACCGGCGACACCATGATGCTCACGGGTGGCGTGTGATGGACGAGCGACTGGCCAGGATCGAGGCCCGGCTCGACATCGGACAGCTGCCGATCCGGTACGCCCTCGCGGTGGACCAGCGTGACCTCGACGCGTGGACGGCACTGTTCGTCCCGGACGTCGACATGGGACGCCACGGCCGGGGCCGCGAGGCGTTGCGTGCCTACATCGCACCACGGTTGCGCTGGTTCTACCGGTCCGTCCACTTCGTCTGCGGACACCGGGTCGACCTCGGTCCCGACGACACGGCCACCGGGCAGGTGTACTGCCGGGCCGAGCACGAGGTCGGCGACCGCTGGGTCGTGATGGCGATCCGGTACGACGACCGCTACCGGCGTGTGAACGGGGAGTGGCTGTTCGAGAGCAGGCGTGAACGGCACTGGTACGCGGCCGACCTGACCGAGCGGCCGCAGGCGGTCGGTTTCGACAGCTGGACCGCGGGACCGCCCGGCCTGCCTGGCGCGGACGAGTCGTGGCTGACGTTCTGGGCCGGCCAGGACGTGGCGCCAACCCGGAACCCGGTCTGATCACCCACCCCGCAGGGCACGCAGCACGAAGTCGGTCGTGCGGTCCAGCATGTCGCGTTCGGTGTCCTCGAGCTGGCCGACCAGACCTTTGGCGATGAGGCCGCGGATCAGGTTCTCGACCATCGCCGCGTCCGCGCGGGGGTTCGCCGTGGTGAACCTGCCCTCGGCCACGCCGCGCTCGATGATGGTGACGAGCCGGTCGCCCATCACGTCGTGCTGTTGGCGCACCTGGTCGGGGAGCTCCTCCAGCAGCGTTGGGTCGAGGAAGAGCCGGAGGCGTTCAGCGTGGACGGGGCGGTAGATGGCGCTGATGGTGAAGGCGAGCCAGGTGCGCAGCTGTGCCTCGACCGTCCCGGCCGTGGCGAGCCTCGCCGCCAGTCTCCGGTCCGCCCGTTCCGTCTCATCCTTCAGCAGGGCCAGCAGCAGATGGGACTTGCTCGGGAACAGCCGGTAGAAGTTGCTCGCCGACGAGTTCGAGGCGACCAGCACCTGGCGAACCTTCAGTGAGCGATACCGGGAGCGTTCCAGCACGGCCCACGCCGCGTTGAGAATGCCGCGCGCGTCCACGTCGCGCTCGGGCCGGGTCGCGGTGAGCTGCATCGTCGCACCTCGTCTCTTTCCTAGACCGACCCGGTGTGCTCACGGGCCAGCTGGAGCCCCTTGTCCCGGCTCGGCGCCACGATCTCCCACTGCTCGCACGAGCACGCGCAGAGGTACGTGCCGTCCTCGCGCGGGATCACCGACTGGGCCACGCACCGGCCGGAGCTCTGCACCACGTCGTGCAGGAACTCGGTGGGGGAGTCGTACAGAACGTTGTCGTCACTCATGCCGGGACTCCGGTCGGCAGCGGCGGCACGTCCGGGAACAGCTCCGTGAACGCGCCCACGGTGATGCGCTCCCTGACCTTGGGGTCGACCCCGTCGAACAGGTGGTGCAGCGTCTCCTGGGTGTGCCCGTAGGTGCCCTCCATGTGCGGGTAGTCGCTGCCCCACATGACGTTCTGGTAACCCATGGCCGTGCACGCGGCGATGGCCGACTCGTCGTGCTGGAACGAGGCGTACACCTGGGAGTAGATGATCTCCTTCGGCGACCGCTTCAGCTTGGGCCGGACGGCCATGGCGTGCTGCCGGTAGCCCTCCTCCATCCGGTCGGCCACGAACGGCACCCAGGTCGCGCCGCCCTCCGACACGAGCACCTTCAGGTCGGGATGCCGGTCCAGCGCGCCACTCGCGACGAGCTTCATCACCGCACGCTGACCCCCGAACGTGGTCTCGGTGTAGTTCAGCACCGCACCGCCGGGACCCCGGTACATGACGCCGGCCGCGCCGCCCTTGGACAGGTCGATCGGGTCGGTGCCGATGTGGAACGCGAGCACGATGCCGGCCCGCTCGGCGGCCGTCCAGAACGGCTCCCACACGTCCTGGTTGTAGTCCTTCTGCAACGGGTGCGGCGCCACCGGCAGGTACACCGCCCGGTACCCGATCTCGGCGACCCGCTCCAGCTCGGCGACCGCGTCGTCGATGTCCAGGGTGGACACCTGGGCCGTCGCGACGAGCCGGGGCTCGGCCTTCTCGATGGTCTCCCAGGCCCAGTCGTTGCTCACCCGCAGCGCCGCACGCAGGACCTCGGGTGTGCGGAACGACGAGCTCCACATGCCGAGCGAGGGGAACACCAGCTCCGCCCAGATGCCCTCCTGGTCGAGGTCGACCATCCGCTTGGCGATGTCCCGCGCGCCCGGCGCCCGGTGCGTCGCCTCGAGGAACTCCTTGTTACGGCCCGTGGGCAGCTTGCGGCGGAACGACATGCCGTCGATGTGGACGGTCTCCCACTCGCCGTCGGGGTCACGCTCCGAACGCGGCACCAGCTCGGCCAGTCGCGGCGGCAGGCTGTCCCGCCAGAGCTCCTCGGGCTCCAGGAAATGCGAGTCCCCGGAGTTCGCCCAGATCTTCTCCATGTCGAGCCTTCCTTCCGCCGACGTTGGCCGAGTCAACTGAATGATATAACTGTTTAGCCGATTGTGGGACCCGGGAGCGATGCCATGCGCAGAACGATCTTCGAAGGCGAACACGACGAGTTCCGTCGGACTGCTCGCACGTACTTCGAGAAGGAGTGCGTGCCGCACGTGGCGGAGTGGGAGGCCGCCGGGAGGGTCAGCCGGGAGGCGTGGCGCAGGGCCGGCGAACAGGGCCTGCTGGGCTGGGAGGCGCCCGAGGAGTACGGCGGCGCCGGCATCCGCGACTTCCGCTTCAACGCCGTGCTCACCGAGGAGTACTGGTCCTCCGGCGCGGTCGGGATCGGTCTGGGGGTGCAGAACGACATCATGGCGCCGTACCTGATCGACCTGGCGACCGACGAGCAGCGGCGGCGCTGGCTGCCGGGCATCTGCTCCGGCGAGATCATCACGGCGATCGCGATGTCCGAACCGGGCGCCGGCTCGGACGTCCGCGCCCTGCGCACCACCGCCCGGCGCGACGGCGACGAGTTCGTGATCAACGGGACGAAGACGTTCATCTCCAACGGCCTGCTGGCCGACCTGGTGCTGGTCGCCTGCAAGACCGACCCGGCGGCCGGTCACCGAGGCATCAGCCTGATCGTGGTGGAGGACGGCACGCCCGGTTTCGCCAGGGGCCGTGCGCTGGACAAGATCGGCCAGCACGCCGCCGACACCGCGGAACTGATCTTCACCGATGTTCGCGTGCCGGTGGACAACCTCATCGGTTCCCTGAACCAGGGTTTCTACCACCTCATGCGGAACCTGCCGAAGGAACGGCTCGGCATCGCCGTGCACGCGGTGGCCGGTGCGCGGCGGGCACTCGACCTGACCCTCACCTACGCGCGTGACCGCGAGGCGTTCGGCCAGCCGATCGGCAAGTTCCAGGTCAACCGGCACGCGCTCGCCGAGATGCGGACCAAGGTCGACGTGATGCAGACGTACCTGGACCAGTGCGTGCTGGCCGTCAACGCGGGTGAGCTGACCGCGGAGGAGGCCGCGGGCGCCAAGTGGTGGACCACCGAGACCCAGTGGGAGATCCTGGACCGCTGCCTGCAGCTGCACGGCGGCTACGGCTACGTCAACGAGTACGAGATCGCCCGCCTGTGGCGCGACGCGCGGGTGCAGCGCCTCTACGGCGGCACGACCGAGATCATGAAGGACCTCCTCGGCCGGTCCATGGGTTTCTGAGCCCTGGGTGGACGTCCCCACGCGGGGGACGTCCACCACGAGTCCCCGTTCAGCCGTCGAGGACGGCCAAGGCGTTGTCGCGCAGGAACTTCCGGCGGTTCTCGTCGCCGAGGGCGCTGACCTGGGTGTAGTAGTCGGCGGGTTCCGCCAGGCCCTCGGCGTGCGGCCAGTCCGAGCCCATGACCAGCGAGTCGGCGGTGCCGAGGCGGTCGACCAGGCCGACGATGTCGTCCTCCGGGTACGGGACGACCTTGACGTGGCGGTGGAAGATCCTGCTCGGCCGCTCGGGCAGCTGACCGCCCAGCCACGTGCCGTTGCGGCCCATGCCCCGGCTCTTGTCCATGTGCTTGATGAAGTGCGGCACCCACTCGGCGCCGAACTCGCTGACGACCACCTGGATGTTGGGGAACCGGCCGAACACGTTGTCGAAGATCAGCGCGGACAGCATGTCGGTGATGGGACGCTCGCCGTAGGTGTTCTGCCACTGCCACGCCGAGAACTGGAACGGCGGCACGAGGCCCCAACCCCACTGGGAGGCCACGTTGCTCTGGTAGTGGAACTCGGAGATGTGGATCGCGACCTTCGCGTGCGCCTCGTTGATCCGGGCCCAGATCGGGTCGAAGTACGGGTCGCCGGGGGAGCGGCCGTAGGCGGGGCCGGCCGGCAGCAGGATGAACTTGGCGCCGGCGGCGAGGACCTCGTCCAGCTCGGCCACCGCGCGGTCGAGGTCCCGGAACGACAGCATGGCCGGCGCGTAGATCCGGTCCTTGTAGTTGAAGCCCCAGTCCTCGTTCATCCAGCGGTTGAACGAGTGCAGGTTGTCATACAGCGGGTCGACGCCGTCGAGGTAGGCCTCGGCCATCAGTGCCCAGCCGCCCGGGTACATCAGCGCGCGCTCGATCTGCTGGGAGTCCATTTTGGCCAGTCGCTGGTCGTGGTCGAGGTACTCGGGCTTGATGTCCTCGAAGAACCGCTCGGCGTCGGTGGCGTTGCCCTGGGAGCGCTGGCGCAGCATCTCGGCCAGCGACCCGGGCACGTACGCCTTGTCCAGGTGGTTCTCCAGCGCGTTGACGACCCGGTGGTTGGCCAGCAGCACCCGTTCGCCGGACACCAGTGTTATCGGCTGGATCGCGCTGTTCAGCTTGTCCTTCGGCATGAACCGGGTGAAGCAGTCCTCGGACTCGTAGGAGTGCGTGTCGAAGTCGATCATCTTGTACGGCAGTGCCTCGGCCATGGCGAACCTCCTCGTCACAGTTGAATCATCTAACTATATACCGTACGGTGAGCGCCATGACGACATCGGTGGTCGTGGCGCAGGGCCTGTTCACGTGGCCGGCCGAGGAACCGAGGCTGATCGCGTCCGAGCGGGACGGCGTGCTGTCGTTCCCGGCACGCGCCGGCGAGAAACAGCACCTGCTCGGCCGAACCGGTCGACTGTGGGCCTTCACCACGCAGCGGTTCCGGCCGCCGTCGCCGCCCTACGACGGCAACGACACCGACGAGACCTTCCGGCCGTACGCGATCGGCTACGTCGAGCTGCCCGGCGAACTGCTCGTGCAGGCACGCCTCACCGAGGCCGACCCGGCGAAGCTCTGCATCGGTCAGCGGATGGAGCTGCGCATCGTGCCCTACACCGTCCGCGACGACGGCACCGAGGTACTGACCTACGCGTTCGCTCCCGCAGAAGGGGACCAGCTATGACCGAGGTCGCGATCATCGGCGTCGGACTGCATCCCTTCGGCCGCCACGGGGCCAAACCCGCGCTCGAGATGGGCACCGAGGCCGCGCGCGCCGCGCTCGCCGACGCGGGGATCGAGTGGTCCCGCGTGCGGACGGCGTTCGTCGGCAGCCACGAGGTGTCCAACCCGGACGCGATCGTGGGCTGGCTCGGCCTCACCGGCATCCCGGTCCGCGGCGCGTTCAACGGCTGCGCCACGGGCGGCACGCTGCTGCAGCTGGCCGCCGCCTCGGTCGCGCACGGCGAAGCCGACGTGGCCATGGCCATCGGCATGGACAAGCACCCGAGGGGCGCGTTCGCGGCCGACCCGTCCGTCGCGGGACTGCCGGCGTGGTATGGACAAACCGGGATGTTCCTCACCACCCACTTCTTCGGCACGAAGATCAACCGGTACCTGGCCGAGCACGAGATCTCCCTGGAGAGCCTCGGGCGCATCGCGGCGAAGAACCTCGGCAACGGCTCGCTCACCCCGCACGCGTGGCGGCGCAAGACGAGGTCCGTGCGGGAGATCCTCGACTCCGAGGTCGTGAACCACCCCCTCACCCGGTACATGTACTGCGGGCCCAACGAAGGGGCGGCCGCCGTGGTGGTCTGCCGGGCCGACCTCGCGCGAGAACTGTGCGCCGCACCGGTGTACGTGCGGGCGTCGGAGCTGCGCTCCCGGCGGTACGGCGCCTTCGAGCTGCAGAGCCCGTCGCTGCCGCTGACCCCGGCGCCGAGCCCGACCGTCGACGCGTCGGTCGCCGCCTACGAGGCGGCGGGCCTCGGCCCTGAGGACGTGCATGTCGCGCAGCTGCAGGACACCGATGCCGGCTCCGAGCTGATCCACATGGCGGAGAACGGATTCTGCGCCGACGGCGAGCAGGAGAAGTGGCTCGCCGACGGGATGACCGAGCTGGGCGGCCGGTTGCCGGTGAACACCGACGGCGGCCTGATCGCGAACGGCGAGCCGATCGGCGCGTCCGGCCTGCGGCAGATCTACGAGCTCGTGCTGCAACTGCGCGGGCACGCCGGCGAACGTCAGGTGTCGAACCCCAGGGTGGGTTACGCACACCTGTACGGCGCCCCCGGTGCGTCCGCCGTGACGATCCTTTCCCGATAGGAGAATGCCGTTGAACGTCCGTGACTCCGTCGCGATCGTGACCGGCGGTGCGTCCGGTCTCGGCCTGGCGACGACGCGTGCCCTGCTCGCGGCCGGCGCCCGGGTGGTGATCCTCGACCTGCCGGGTTCACCGGGGGAGCGGGTCGCCGCCGACCTCGGGTCGGAGGTCCGGTTCGCCGCCGCCGACGTCCGCCACGAGGACGACGTCGCCGCGGCGCTGGATGTCGCGGACTCCCTGGGACCGTTGCGGGTCGCGGTCAACTGCGCGGGTACCGGCAACGCGATCCGGTTGCTCGGCCGGAACGGCGTGTTCCCGCTCGCCGAGTTCACGAAGATCGTGAACATCAACCTGATCGGCACGTTCAACGTCATCCGGCTCGCCGCGGAACGCATCGCGAAGCAGGACCTGGTGGGCGAGGAGCGTGGCGTGGTGGTCAACACCGCGTCCGTGGCCGCGTTCGACGGGCAGATCGGGCAGGCCGCGTACTCGGCGTCGAAAGCAGGCGTGGCAGGCATGACGTTGCCGATCGCCCGGGACCTCGCCAGCCACCAGATCCGCGTGGTGACCATCGCCCCAGGACTGTTCGACACCCCACCGATGGCCGCGGCGCCCGAGGAGTTGCGTGCGGCGCTGGGCAAGCAGGTCCCGCACCCGTCCCGGCTGGGCGACCCGGACGAGTTCGCCGAGTTGGTCGCGCACGTCGTCGCGAACCCGATGCTCAACGGCGAGGTCATCCGGTTGGACGGCGCGATCAGGATGAGTCCACGATGACCTCCGTGGACCTGGCTGTCCTGCTGCTGCGCGTGATCGTCGGCGGGACGATGATCACCCACGGCTACAACCATCTCTGGGGCGGTGGCGGTCTCGCCGGGACGGCCCGGTGGTTCGGTTCGCTCGGCATGCGGCCGCCGCGGCTGCACGCACTGCTGAGCGGTGCGGGAGAGATCGCCGCCGGCGCCGCACTCGTCGTGGGTCTGCTGACACCCCTGGCCGCGGCCTTCGTCGTCGGCACGATGGCGGTCGCCGGTGTGACGGCCCACCGCCGCAACGGGTTCTTCGTCTTCAAGGACGGCTACGAGTACGTGCTGATGATCGCCGTGGTGTGCGCGGCGCTCGCCCTCGTCGGCCCCGGCTCGGTGTCCGTGGACCGGCTGGCCGGCTGGGACGACGCACTCGCCGGTCCGCTGGGGCTCGCGATCGCCGTCGGTGGCGGCGTCGCCGGCGCGGCCGTGCTGCTCGCCGCGACCTGGCGTCCGGTCCCCGCGTCACAGGAGTGACCGCGCTCCGTAATACCTCGCCAACATCGAACTGTTATAGTTCAAAGAGCTAGATAGTTCGATTGTTTCGAGGATAAGGAGAACGATGACCGCGGCCATCGGGGGGAGCGTCGTCCGGGTACCCAAGGCCGGCGAGATGATCGCGGCCCAGCTGCGCAGGCAGATCGTGCTCGGCGAGCTGGCCGAAGGCGCCGTGCTCCCGTCGGAAAGCGTGCTGATGGAGCGCTTCGGCGTCTCCCGGCCGACGCTGCGTGAGGCGTTCCGGATCCTCGAGGCGGAGTCGGTCATCAGCGTCCGGCGCGGGGCTCGTGGCGGCGCGACGGTGATGGCGCCCAACGGCTCGGTCGCCGCTCGTTATACCGGACTGCTGCTCCAGCACCGGGGTGCGCTGCTCGCCGACGTGTACCGGGCGCGGACCGTGCTCGAGGTCTCGGCCGTGGAGATGCTCGCCACGCGGCGGGGCAAGGCCCACATCGCGGAGCTGACCGCCCTCGTCGAACACGGCGCGACGCTGCTCGACGGCGGCGACCCGTACGCCGCGCACGACGCGGAGTTCCACCAGACCGTGGTCCGGCTGGCCGGCAACGAGACGCTCACCATGCTGATCGGCATGCTCTACACGATCATCGAGGAACATCACCACAAGTTCGTCGCACGCAACAACCAGGCGGTCATGGGACCCACCGCCAAGCTGGCGCAGCGGGCCGACGAGCGGCTCGTCGAACTGCTGTCCGCGCGCGATGGTGTGGCCGCTGGGGAGTTCTGGCGCAAGCACCTCGAGATGGTGGCCGACTACATGGTCACCGACCCGTCCACCACGGTCGTCGAGGTGCTAGCCTGAGAGAAGGTTTAATTATCTAACTCTTAGGCGGTCTTCATGCGCGACGCTGTGATCGTGGGAGCGGTGCGGACGCCGGTCGGCAAACGCGGTGGTGGCCTGTCCGGGGTGCATCCGGCGACGCTCTCGGCGGGCGTGCTGACCGCCCTCGCCGACCGGACCGGTGTGGACCCCGGTGTCGTCGACGACGTCGTGTGGGGCTGCGTCAGCCAGGCGGGAGAACAGACCGCGGACATCGCCAGGACGGCGGTGCTGGCCGCCGGCTGGCCGGAGTCGGTGCCGGGGGTGACCGTCGACCGGCAGTGCGGGTCCTCGCAGCAGGCCGTGCACTTCGCCGCGGCCGGTCTGGTGGCCGGGCACTACGACGTCGTGGTGGCCGGCGGCGTCGAGTCCATGTCCCGGGTACCCATGGGTATGTCCACGATGGACCAGGACCCGTACGGACCGGACTTCCTCGCCCGCTACGGCACCTACCCGAACCAGGGCGTCGGCGCGGAGCTGATGGCCGAGAGGTGGCGGCTGTCCCGCACCCAGCTCGACGAGTTCTCCCTCGCCAGCCACGAGAAGGCCGCCACGGCCCAGGACGAGGGCCGCTTCGACGAGCAGATCGTGCCGGTGACCCTCCAGGACGGCACGGTGGTGAGCCGTGACGAGGGCGTCCGGCGTGGCGGCACGCTGGAGACCCTGGCCGGCCTGCGGACGGTGTTCAAGCCGGACGGCGGCACGATCACGGCGGGCAACTCCTCGCAGATCTCCGACGGTTCGGCCGCGCTGCTGATGACCACCGCCGAGAAGGCGGCGTCGCTCGGCCTTCGTCCGGTCGCACGCGTGCACACCGTCGCGGTCGTCGGCTCGGACCCGGTGATGATGCTGACCGGCCCCATCGCCGCGACCCACAGAGCACTGGCGCGTGCCGGGCTGCGGATCGACGACATCGGCGCGTTCGAGGTCAACGAGGCGTTCGCACCCGTGCCGCTTGCCTGGCTGGCCGAGGTCGGCGCCGACCCCAAGGCGCTCAACCCCAACGGCGGCGCGATCGCGCTCGGGCACCCGCTCGGCGGCTCCGGCGCCCGGCTGATGACGACGCTGCTGCACCACATGCGGGCGGGCGGCATCCGCTACGGCCTGCAGACGATGTGCGAGGGCGGCGGGCAGGCGAACGTGACCATTCTCGAGTTGCTCTAGGAGTCCGGTGGCTGACGAGGTACTGACCGAACGGCACGACGGTGTCCTGGTCATCATGCTGAACCGTCCCGAGGTGCGCAACGCCGCCAACGGGGCACTGGCCCGCGGCGTCGCCGCCGCCCTGGACACCCTCGACGAGGACCCGGCACTGGTCGTGGGCGTGCTGACCGGGGCCGGCGGCACGTTCTGCGCCGGCATGGACCTGAAGGCGTTCCTCGCCGGGGACACCCCGGAGGTCGAGGGCCGTGGCCTGGCCGGTATCACCGTCACCCCGCCGGAGAAGCCGGTCATCGCGGCGGTCGAGGGCTACGCGCTGGCCGGCGGCTTCGAGATCGCGCTGGCCTGCGACCTGATCGTCGCCGCCCGCGACGCCCGGTTCGGCCTGCCGGAGACCAGACGCGGCCTCGTCGCCGGTGGTGGTGGCTTGTTCCGCCTGCCCCAACGCATCCCCTACGGTGTCGCGCTCGAGTACGCCCTCACCGGCGCGCAGTTCGACGCGGTGGCCGCGGCCGGCTGGGGCCTGGTCAACCGCCTCACCGAACCGGGACAGGCTCTCACCGGTGCACTGGACCTCGCCGCGTCGATCGCACGAAACGGGCCCCTCGCCGTGCGGGCCACGAAGAAGGTGGTCCGAGACGGCGGCGAGTGGAATCCTGCGGACCGGTGGAAGCGCCAGCAGGCACTGCTCGACCCGATCTTCACCTCGGCGGACGCCCGGGAGGGCGCACGCGCGTTCGCCGAGAAGCGCGAGCCGGTGTGGAGTGGCACATGACGTCCGCCAACGGCTGGGTCGGTTCCGACTTCCAGCAACCGCCACGCACGGACGGCGGGGTCGCGCTGTGCGGCGCGTGCCGCAGAACCGGGGCGTGCCGGCTCGGCGTCGACCGGGAGCGGATCGAGGAGGACGGCACGGCCCTGTTCTCGGTCAGCTGCCCGCGTGACCAGGAAGGCGGCCCCGACGTCGCCCACGGCGGCTGGACGGCCGCCGTGCTGGACGAGTGCCTCGGCCATGTCCCGCTGCTGCACCAGGTCCTGTCGGTGACCGCGGAACTCTCCATCAGCTTCGTCAAGCCGGTACCGGTCGAGCGCCCGGTCGAGGTCCGCGCCTGGGTCGACCGGCGGGCGGGTTCGCGGTGGTACATCGCGGGGGAGATGGTCCTGCTGCCGGGCCGGGCGTTGCTGGCCAAGGCGTCGGGCATCTGGGTCACCCGCGACACGTCACACTTCGCCCGCCACCGCCAGTGGCTGTCCGAACAGGACACCCGAACCGACTAGACCGCCCCGGGGATCAGGTCGATCTGTGCCAGCGCCGCGCTGACCAGGTTGGGCGGCAACGGGGCGTAACCGAGTGCGTCCACAGTAGACTGGCCGGGACCCACCGCGTGGCGCAGGAACGCGGCCAGGGTCTCGCCCTTGGCCGGAGTGAAGTTCAGCCGGGTGTCCGTCGGTACGATCGCGTAGGCGTAGCTGGACAGCGGGTAGGCGTCCGGGTCCGGGTTGGCGAACACCGGCGCCAGGTCCTGGGTCTGGTCAGGTCGGATCACCACCGTGCTCAGGGCGGTTGTCACGGCGCCGGGCGTGGGCGCGACGTAGGCGCCTGCCTCGTTACGTAGGTGAACCGCGGGAAGCCCGCCACTGGCCAGGTAGGGGTACTCCACGTAGGCGATCGCGCCGGGGGCGCCGACGACGTGTCCGACCACTCCGGTCGACCCATACATCGCCGCCATGCCAGGCAGCTGTGGGTAGTGTGCGGTGGGGGCGCACGTCGGCATGCTCGTTCGGGCACAGAAGTCCGCCCACAGCGCGGGATGCCGGTCGGCAAGCCATCGGGTGAGGACCATCGAGGTGCCGTCCACGTCGCGGCGGACGATCGGGGTGATGGCCTGCGCGGGGAGCGTGCGGCCGGGGTTGTCGGCCTGGATCGCCGGGTCGTTCCAGCTCGTGATCACGCCGGTGAAGATCTTCGCGGCGGTGTCGCCGGAGAGCCGCAGATCGGTCATCCGTGTGCCGTCCGCGTTCCGCAGGCTGTGGGTCAGGGCGAGACCGTTGCCCAGCACCGGCAGGTAGGTGAAGTCGCGGTCGACCGGCGCCGGGTCGGCGATGTCGATGGCGTCGTACTCGAGCTCCGACACCGCGAAGCTCGCCTGTCCGGTGCGGAACTGGGTGCGGCCCCCGAAGTCGTCGACCCCGGCGTAGGAGACCTGCTGTGCGCCGGACTGCTGGCGGAACTCGGCGATCCAGCGCTCCGCCGCGTCGCTCGCCCAGATCGACCCGGCGCCGCTGACGGGGTCGGCGGCCATGGCCGATCCCACCGGCACCAACGTCCACAACAGACTCATCAGTGCCGCGATCACCGCGACCCGTCGACGCATGACATAACCCCCAGATCCCCCGACCCGGACTACCGGCCGGCCCGCGATGCTGCCGGCCGCCGGCGAACGGTGGGTGACCAGGAGGTGCACCGGAAACGAACCGGTCGACCCGTCAGACGAGGCGCAGCTGGCCGGTCCTCCTCGGGACGTCGGTCCGGAACGGACCCGAGCGCGCCCAGTCACACGGAATCGCCGGTGTGGTGAGCCTGCCGTGGTCCGGCACCGTGATCGAGTACAGCTGGGAGTAGCGCCGGATCCAGTCCAGGTTGTCGGTGATCGGCCAGTGCTCGTAGCCGCGGACCGGTATGCCTCGCTCGGTGGTGCGCCACAGCCAGGTCAGCTGGTTCGTCAGCAGGACACGCCTGCGTTGCGCCGAGCGGCCGGCCGGCTCACCCATGCCGTTGTCGACGACACGCAGTGGCGGCAGCCGGTCGCCGTAGAGCGCGGCCAGGCCGGCGAGGGCGTCGGCCAGTGCCTCGGGGAGCAGTGGCCAGCCGTGCGGGCCTGTCTGCACCTCCTCGAAGGGCACCAGTGCGAAGTCGAGCCGCGCCAGCAGCCGGTTGAGATCGCTCAGTGCCCGCAGGCAGCTCGCCGCGGGGAGCAGACGAGGCAGGCCCGCCGGAGTGGTGACGCGCACCGGTGCGTGCCACGACAGGCTGAGTGTGTCCTGCGGCGCGGAGATGATCTCCATGTCACCGTCGCGCACACCTCCCGTGCGAGCCACCGGGCAGACGCCGTCGACGGTCATGTGCCGGCCCAGCAGCAGCGGGTCCAGGAACAGCCGGTTGGTCCACGACTCGAGCCGGTGCAGTGCCTTCAGGTCGGCCTCGTCGGCGGTGGCCGGGTAGCCGCCGATCAGCACCACCGTGCCGCTGATCTCACTGTCCACGCCGGCGCCCCGCAGCGACTGGACGGCGAGGCCGTGGCCGAGCAGCACGTGGTGTACCGACACCAGCCCGGGGGCGCCGATGCCCCGTCCCGGCGGGGTCATGCCCGCGACGTGGTCGGCGACCGACGGCGCCGCGAAGTCCGTCGAGGTGACCCAGCGGGTCACGCGGTCGCCGAGCCGGCTGCCCAGCCAGCCCGCGTAGTCCGCGAACCGCTGGGCGGACTCCCGGCGCAGCCATCCGCCGCGGTCGTCCAGCCACTCGGGAAGGTCGTTGTGCGACAGGGTGATCACCGGGAGCCGGCCGCTGTCGAGGATCGCGTCGATCGACCGGTCGCACCGGGCGAGCGCGGCGGTGTCCCAGGCGTCCGGTCCGCCGGGTTGCAGCTGGCGCCACCCGGCCACCACGCGGTGTGTCACCGGGGTGGCGCCGAGGAGCGCCTTCAGGTCGCCCGCCCACCGGCGTGACCGCGCGGAGTCGGCCGGCCGACCACCGTCGGCCAGCACGGTCGCGTCCGCGCAACCCCACTCGACCTGGTCGAGCTGTCGGAGAGCGTCGTTGCTCATGCCTGCCATCGAGAGGAACGTAACACGGTGCGACGCCTCGTCAACAGCTCCGTGCGGAGCGCGCACTCGCCGTCGCGCTCGGTATATTGAGATAACTCTTTATACTGTTTATGTGAGAGTTGACGGAAAGCTGTCAGTCCGGGACATCGACGGGGTCGCCGCCGAAGCGGCCCGGCACCAGCGGTGGGGCTACCACGGCCTGTGGACTTCCGAGTCCACACACGACCCGTTCCTGCCGCTCATGCCGGCGGCCGAACACGCGGACCGTCTCGAGCTGGGCACGGCTGTCACCGTGGCGTTCGCGCGGTCGCCGATGCAGCTCGCGTATACCGCGCACGACCTGCAGTCCTACACCGGCGGCCGGTTCGTCCTCGGGCTCGGCAGCCAGGTCGAGCCGCACATCCGGTGGCGCTACTCGATGCCGTGGAGCCGCCCGGCGGCGCGGATGCGGGAGTACGTCCGCGCGTTGCGTGCCATCTGGGCTTCGTGGAACGAGGGGGAGAAGCTCGACTTCCGGGGCGACTTCTACACCCACACGTTGATGCCGCCGTTCTTCACACCGGCGCCCGGGCACGCGCCCCGGGTCTTCGTCGCGGCGGTCGGCGACGCCATGACCGAGGTGGCGGGTGAGGTCGCGGACGGTCTGCTGGCGCACGCGTTCACCACGCCGAAGTACCTGCGCGAGGTCACGGTCCCGACCCTGGCGCGCGGCCTCGCCCGGTCCGGTCGAACCCGTGCGGACCTGGAGATCAGCCACCAGCTGCTCGTGGCGACCGGCCCGGACCTGGCCGGTGCGGTCGACGCGGTGCGCCGGCAGGTCGCCTTCTACGCCAGCACCCCGGCCTACCGGAACGTTCTCGCCCGGCACGGCTGGGAGGAGCTCGGCGTGGAGCTGACCACACTGTCCAGGTCGGACCGTGCCGACCGGTGGGAGGCCATGGGTTCGCTCGTGGACGACGACGTACTCGACGCCTTCGCGGTCGTCGCGGAACCCGACGCGCTGGCCGCCGCGATCCTCGGTCGGTTCGACGGCCTGGTCGACCGGTTCTCGTTCTACACGCCGTACGAGATCGACGCGGCGGTCCTCGCGCCGGTGGTCCGGCAGATCACCGCGTCGCCGGCCCACCGGTAGGCGCGACCCCGTACAGCCCGGGAAGTGCCTCGACCAGCTCCGCCGCGGTGACGGCGGCACCCGTGGCACTGGTGTGGTTCCCCACGATCGCCCAGCCCTGCAGGCGGTTGACCGTCGCGCCGTCGACCCGCAGCACCTGACCGGTCAACCAGCCGGCCTGGTCGGACGCGAGGTAGACCACGACACCGGAGGCGTTCTCGGGTGCGCGGGGGTCGAAGCCGTCCCTCTCGCCGTCCCCGCCGACGGGCAGACCGGCCGTCATCCTGGTCGCGGCGAGCGGTGAGATGGCGTTGGCGGTGACGCCGTAGCGGCGCATCTCCAGTGCGGTGATCACGGTGAGGTTCGCGATGCCCGCCTTGGCGGCGCCGTAGTTGGCCTGGCCCACGTTGCCGAACAGGCCAGTGCCGGACGTCGTGTTGATGACCCGGCCGGCGACCGGCCTGCCCTGTTTGGCGACCTGGCGCCAGTACGCGCAGGCATGCCGGGTCAGGGCGAACGTCCCCTTGAGATGGACCGCGATCACGTCGTCGAACTCGGCCTCGGTCATCGAGAACAGCATGCGGTCCCGGACGATGCCCGCGTTGTTGACGACGATGTCGAGCCGGCCGAAGCGCTCGACCGTCTCGGCCACGAGTGCCTCGGCCGCGGTCCAGTCGGTCACCGAGGCGTGGTTCGCGACGGCGAGCCCGCCCAGTTCCTTGATCTCGGCGACCACGTCGTCGGCCGGGGACTCGCCGGTCGTTTCGCCGTGCAGCCCGGAACCGAGGTCGTTGACCACGACCGCGGCGCCCGCCTCGGCGAGCGCCAGGCAGTGCGCCCGGCCGAGCCCGCGTCCACCCCCGGTCACGATCGCGACCTTGCCATCGAGAATGCCCACGCTCGTCGCCTCCCTGGTACTGCTGGACGTGTCGTCTCCAATATAGTTCAATAAATTAGATCGATGGAGGTGGTGGCGTGGTCGACGCCGGCAGGCTCGACGTGCTGATGCGCCGGGTCAGGCTCGCGGTGCGGGACGGTCCGCTGCCCTCGGTGCAGGTCGCGGTCGCCCGGCACGGCAGCCTCGTCGCGTTCGAGACCTGGGGTGACGCGGACTCCGACACCCGGTACGTGCTGCAGTCCGTCGGCCGGTCGATCGTGGCCGGTGTGGTGTGGAAACTCCTCGGCGAAGGGCAGCTCGGGCTCGGCGAGCGGGTCGGCGACATCATCCCCGGGTTCGCCGCCAACGGAAAGGAAGCGGTCACCGTCGAGCACGTGCTCACCCACACGGCCGGCTTCCCGTACGCCCCGCTCGGTTACCCGAAGATGCTCGACCGCGAGCAGCGGCTCGCCGCGTTCGCCCGCTGGCGGCGGGACTACCCGCCGGGTGAGCGGCTGCAGTTCCACCTGACCTCGTCGGCATGGCTGATCGCCGAGTTGGTGGAGCGGCGGACCGGGCTGTCCTTCGCCGACTACCTGGCTGCCGAGATCACCGGTCCGCTCGGTCTGTCCTCGATAGAGCTGGGCGTCGAGGCGAGGACGGTGGCCCCGATGACCGCGACCGACCGCACCTCGGACGCCCAGGAGGTCGATCCGTGGGGACCGTGGTATCTGGCCGACCCGAAGGTGCTCGCGGCCGGGGAGCCGAGTCACGCGCTGGTCGGCACCGCCGCCGATGTCGCCAGGTACTTCCAGGCGCTTTACCACTCGGGGGTGTGGCGCCCCGAGGTGGTGGCGGAGGGAACCCGGATCAGACGGACCGAAGTGCCTGCGGGAGAAGAACTCTACGGCGGTGGTGGCCGGCGGACGAGCATGGGTCTGTTCGTGACGGTGGCGGGCCCGGACGCGGGGAGCAACCTGCCGTCGACCGGCTCGCCCGCGTTGTTCGGCAGCGCCGGCGCGGCATACCAGCTCGGCTTCATGGACCCGGAGAGCGGCGTGTCCTTCGCGATGCTCAGCAACGGCTACCCCCTGGCGGGCTACGACACGTCCCGGCGCGGCACGGCGATGATGACGAACATCGCCAACCTCGCCGCGGACCTGACCTGAGGGACAGGAAAGGTGACCATGGCGGACAAAGAGGCCGGCGAGGCAAGAGGTGACGTGGCAGGCGGTGGCGTGGCAGCGGGTGGCATGGCGGGTCCCGGAGTCGCGTTGGTGACGGGTGCGGGCCGAGGCATCGGTGCGGCCATCGCGGCGGAGTTGGCCGGGCGCGGGCACTCGGTCGCCGTCCTCGATCTGGATGGCGAGGCCGCCGCCAAGGTCGCCGCCGAGATCACCGAGCGGCACGGGGTCCCTGTGGTGGCCGAGCGGGTCGACATCACCGACCCGGCCGGGGTCACGGCCGCCGTCGCGCGGGTGGCAGCCGAACTCGGTTCCGTCGATGTGCTCGTGAACAACGCCGCGGTGGACGTCATCCAGAGGTTCGTCGACACCGACGAGGAAGTCTGGGACCGCATCATCGGCGTCAACCTGCGGGGCACGATCCGCGTGACCCGCGCCGTACTCGACGCCATGATCGAACGCGAACACGGCCGGATCATCCACATCGCCTCCGACGCCGGCCGGATCGGGGCGTCGGGCGAGGTCGTGTACTCGGCCACCAAGGGCGGGGTGATCGCGTTCGGCAAGGCCCTCGCCAGGGAGGTCGCACGGCACGGCATCACGGTCAACAGCGTGTGCCCAGGTCCGACCGACACCGCGCTGCTCGGCCAGGTCGCCGACTACAGCCAGCGGATGTACGACGCGACGGTGAGGGCGATCCCGCTGCGCCGCATCGCCCAGCCCGACGACATCGCCGGCGTCGTGGGCTTTCTCGCCTCCGACGCCGCCTCCTACATGACCGGGCAGACCATCTCGGTCAGCGGCGGCATCACCATGGTCTGAAAGGGACGACATGCTGACCGTCCACATCGGGAACCGGGTCGCCGTCCTCACCCTGGACCGCCCGGACCGCCTCAACGCACTGAGCACCGGGGTGGCCGACGCCCTGCGGGAGGCCCTCGACTCGTTGCGGGCCGACGAGGACGTCCGTGCACTGGTCATCACCGGCGCCGGCCGGGCGTTCTCCGCCGGCGCCGACCTGACCGAGATCGAGGCGTGCACGACCGCCTACGAGTTCCGTGCCTTCGTCGAGCGACTCACCACCGTCTTCGGTGAGCTGGAGCGTTTTCCCAAGCCGTCCGTCGCCGCGATCCACGGTTTCGCGTTCGGTGGCGGCCTGGAACTGGCGCTCGCCTGTGACCTCCGGGTTGCCGAGCGGGGTGCCCGGCTCGGGCTGCCGGAGGCCAGGCTCGGCGTGCTACCCGGCGCAGGGGGAACCCAGCGCCTGCCTCGGCTGGTCCCGGTCGGCATCGCCAAGGAGATGATCCTGACGGGCGACCCGATCACCGGCGAACGCGCCCATCAGGTCGGACTCGTCAACGAACTGGCCGACCCCGGCGAGGCGCTCACTGTCGCGAACGCACTCGCCGGTCGCCTCGCCGCCGGGTCACCGCTCGCCCTGGCCGCCGGAAAACGCCTGACCCACAACGACATCGAACAGGCGATCGCGCACGAACGGGAGACCGTCGCCGTGATGTTCACCGCCGAGGACCGGGCCGAGGGACTGCGTGCCTTCCGGGAACGCCGCCCCGGCGAGTTTCACGGCCGGTAGTCCCTGCCGCGGATGAGCCGGACCGGCGTGTAGACCAGGACCTCCTCATCGCGCTGGTTCCACACGCCCACGCGGCTCGTGACGACCCCGCGTGCCCCCTTGCTGGCCGGGCGCGACTCCAGGGTCGTCACGACGGCGTACAGCGTGTCGCCCACATAGACCGGCCTGGCGATCGTCAGCTCCATGTGCATGAGGGCCAACCCGGTGCCGTGCAACACGTTCGTCTGCAGTACGAGACCTTCCGCGATGCAGTAGACCATCCCGCCCGGCACCAGCCGTCCCGTGTAGCCGCCCTCGGCCGCGTGCGCGGCGTCGAGGAACAGCGGCTCGGTGAAGCCGCCCCAGGTGACGAACGTGACCAGGTCGGTCTCGGTCACCGTGCGCCGGGCGGTGCGGAACTCGAAGCCGGCGGGCATCTCCTCGTACGTCAACCCACGCACGAGCGGCTCGGCGGGCATGCGTTGACGGTTCGCTCCGCAAGCTCCGCTCACAGGTCGGCTCCGTTGTCCGCGAACAGCGGGCTGCGCTTCTCGCGGTGGGAGGCCAGTCCCTCGACCACGTCCGGCCCGCCGAAGCCGAGGAACTCCAGTCCCAGTGAGGACTCGAAGATGGGGGAGGCCACACGGAACCAGTGGTTGAGCGAGCGTTTCGTCCACGAGATGGCACTCGCGGAGCCTGCGGCCAGCCCCGTGGCCACGCGCATCGCCTCGTCCTGCACGTCCGCGTCCGCCACACACCGCGAGACCAGGCCGATCCGCTCCGCCTCCTCGCCGGTCAGCACCTCGCAGGTCAGCAGGTAGTACTTGGCCTTGGCCATGCCGCACAGCAGCGGCCAGCAGATCGCGGCGTGGTCACCGGCGGCGACCCCGAGCCGGGTGTGGCCGTCGACGATCCTGGCGGTGACCCCGGCGATCGAGATGTCGGCCAGGATCCCGATCACCAGCCCGGCCCCGACCGCCGGGCCGTGGATGGCCGACACGACCGGCTTCGAGCAGTTGAGCACGCCGTACACCATGTCACGTGCTTCGCGCATCACCCGCAGCCGCACCGAGTAGTCGCCCGCGATGTCGTCGATGGAGTCGAAGGTGCCGCCCGCGGAGAACGCCTTCCCGGCACCCCGCACGACCACGCTGCGAGTGGCGGGGTCCCGGTCGATCACCGGCCAGATGTCGGCGAGCTCCCTGTGCATCGCGCCCGACACCGCGTTGAGGTTGGGCGCGTCGAGCGTGACCCGCAGCACCCCGTCCGCCGGTCGGTCAATCCTCAGTTCCCTGAACTGCGTGTAGCGATCGGGCACGGCGACTCCTCTGTGAGCGTATATAGTTAGATAATACAGCGGATCCAACTTTTGTGGAGGTGGCGGTGTTCGCGGAGGTGGCCACCGAGGAGCGCGAGGAGCTGCGCGGGGTCGTCCGGTCGTTCCTGGACCGGCACAGCACGGAGGAGGACGTCCGCCGGTTGATGGCCACCCGCGACGGCTACGACGCGGGCCAGTGGCAGCGAATGGGGCGTGAACTGGGCCTCCAGGGGCTGGCCGTCCCCGAGCGTTACGGCGGTGCCGGCTTCGGCTACGGGGAGCTGGGCGTGGTCTTCGAGGAGTTCGGGAGGGCGCTCGTGTGTGCGCCCTACTTCGCCACCGTGGCGCTCGCGGCCGAAGCACTGCTGCGTGCCGGCGACGAGACCGCGGCGAAGGACTACCTGCCCGGGATCGCGTCGGGGGAGACCGTCGCGACCCTCGCCATGACGGGGGACACCCGCGCCCGCCACGCCGACGGCTGGTTCCTGTCCGGCGAGAAGACCCACGTGCTGGACGGGTGTGCGGCGGACCTGGTGCTGGTCGTCGCGGCCACGGACACCGGCACCGGACTGTTCGCAGTGGACACACCCCGCATCGACAGGGAGTCCCTGCCCACGGTCGACCAGACCCGCAAGCAGGCACGGCTGCGGTTCGACGACGTGCCCGCGCGGCTGGTCAGCGAGGACGACTCGGTCATCACCCGCACCCTCGAGACCGCGGCCGTTCTGCTGGCCGCCGAGCAACTGGGTGGCGCGTCGCGAGCGCTGGACCTGGCGGCCGACTACGCGAAGATCCGGGTGCAGTACGGCCGCCCCATCGGTTCGTTCCAGGCGGTCAAGCACCGGCTCGCGGACATGCTCGTCGACGTGGAATGCGCTCGTTCGGCCGTCCACGACGGACTGCGCGCGCTGGCGGAGGACGCACCCGACCTCCCCGTCGCCGCGGCCACGGCCAGGGCGTTCTGCGCGGAGGCCTACACCCGGGTCGCCGCGGGCGCGATCCAGGTGCACGGCGGGATCGGCTTCACCTGGGAGCACCCGGCACACCTGTACTTCAAGCGCGCCAAGAGTTCGGAGACCCTGCTCGGCTCGCCGGCCTGGCACCGCCACCGCCTGGCCGGCCTGCTGGGGATATGAGAGGAGTCTGCTGTGGAACTGGACTTCGGGCCCGGCGTGCGTGAGTTCCGGGACGAGGTACGCACCTGGCTCGACGAACACCTGGTGGGGGAGTTCGCCGAGCACCGGGGGATCGGCGGCCCCGCGGACGCCGAGGCGTTCGAGGTGCGCCTCGAGTGGGACCGCGAGCTGTCCGCCGGCGGCTGGCTCGGCCTGAGCTGGCCGCAGGAGTACGGCGGGCGCGGCCTGGGGCTGCTGGAGGAGATCGTCTTCGCCTACGAGTGCACGCGAGCCGCGGCACCGTACCGCGCGACCACGAACGCGCTGGACCTGTTCGGTCCCATGCTCCTGGCGGTCGGCAGCGACGAGCAGCAACGCCGGTTCCTGCCACCGATCCTGCGGGTCGAGGAGCAGTGGGGGCAGGGGTTCAGCGAACCGGGGGCGGGCTCGGACCTCGCGTCCGTGCGGTGCCGGGCCGAACTGGACGGCGACGAGTGGGTCATCAACGGCCAGAAGGTGTGGACGAGCCTCGCCCACGTCGCGGACTGGCTCTACGTGCTGGTCCGTACCGACCCGGCGTCCGAACGGCACCGGGGGCTGAGCATGCTGCTCGTGCCCCGGCACCAGCCGGGCGTGGAGGTCCGGGTGATCCGCAACCTCGCGGGGCAGAGTGAGTTCGCGGAGGTGTTCTTCGACGACGCCCGGACCGCCGCCGACCTGGTCGTCGGCGAGGCCGGGCAGGGCTGGCGCACGGCGATGGCGACACTCGGGATCGAGCGCGGCGCAACCCTGCTGCCGCAGCAGCTGTCCTTCGAACGGGAGATCGAGGCGTTGCTGGCGGCCGTACGGTCGGCGGGGGACACCGTGGCGCCGTCGGTGCGGGACGAGGTCGTCCGGGCGTGGATGTCGGTACGCGTCATGCGAACCACGAACCTGCGCACCCTGGGCGAGATCCTGTCCGGCCGCGAACCCGGCGCCCAGGCAGGCATCGCGAAGCTCTACGCGTCGACGGCACACCAGCGGCTCGGTCACCTCGCCGCCGAGGTGGCCGGCCCGGCAGGAGAGATCACGGGCGAGGACTACCGGCTCGACGCACGCCAGCGCACCTTCCTGCTGTCCATGGCGGAGACCATCTACGGCGGCTCGAGTGAGATCCAGCGCACCATCATCGGCGAACGCCTGCTCGGCCTCCCGAAGGAGCCACGCCCCTGACTCACCTCGGCAGACCGAGAACCTTCTCCGCCAGGATGTTGCGCTGGATCTGGGACGTGCCGGCGTAGATCGTGCCGGAGCGGGCGATGAGATAGGTGGCAGACCACGAGGCCGTGGAGCTGGCGCCGGGGTCGTCGGTCCGGTAGGTCCGCAGCGGCGGGCGCCCGAGCGGCACCTGCCCGGCCATACCCATGATGTCCATGGCCAGGTCGGTGACGTGCCGGTGGTACTCGCTCCAGTAGAGCTTGGAGATCGACGACTCCGGACCCGGCTGCCTGCCTTTCAACCAGCCGGTGAGCACCCGGTAGCCGAGGTACCGCATGATCTCCACTTTGGACCAGCACCACGCGATCCGTTGCCGGATCACGGGGTCGGTGTCCCTGCCGTACTGCCGCGCCAGCTCGATCAGCCGCTCCAGCTCCGCGTGGAAGAGGATCGGGTTGGTCGCGGCCTCCTCGCCGCGCTCGTAGCCCAGCAGGCTCTGCGCCACCGTCCACCCGTTGTCCACACCACCGACGACCAGGTCGGCCGAGGTTCTGGCGCCGGTGAAGAACACCTCGTTGAAGTGCGGCTGCCCGGTGAGCATGCGGAACGGCCGGACCTCGACCCCCGGCTGGTCGAGCGGGACGAGCAGCAGGGAGATTCCCCGGTGTTTGGCGGCGGACGGGTTCGTCCGCACCAGGGCGAAGATCCAGTCGCTGTGGTGCGCGCCGGAGGTCCAGACCTTCTGGCCGTCGATCACCCACTCGGCACCGTCCAGGCGGGCCCGGGTGGTCAGTGCGGCCAGGTCGGAGCCGGCGTCGGGCTCGGAGTAGCCCTGGCACCAGACGTCCTCGCCACTCAGGATCCTGGGCAGGAACCGCCTCTTCTGCTCGTCGGTTCCCCAACGCAGCAACGTGTTCGCCAGCATCTTCACGCCGAACGTGTCGTACGGCATGCCGAACGGGACGCCGGCGCGCGCCAGTTCCTCCATCAGCACCACCTGGTGGAGCTTGGTCAGTCCCCGGCCGCCGTACTCCGTCGGCCACGCGACCGACAGGAAGCCGTGCTCGGCGAGCTGTTCCCGCCACGCCCTGGCGAACGCCCAGGCGTCCTCCTCGGCGAGCGCGCCGATGCCGGCCCAGCCGGCCGGCAGCCGTCGGGTGATGAAGTCCCTGACCTCGGACCGGAACGCCTCGGTCTCCGGCGGGTAGCTGATGTCCACCGTCGTCCTTCCGTCATGGCCGGATAAAATGGCCGGATAAGTAGTTCAATAGGTTAACCTATTCGAGGAGGTGTGGCATGAAGGTGTTCCACGACCGCGGCGAGCTCACGGCGGCCGTCGGCTCCGTGCTGGGCGCCAGCGACTGGCTGGTGGTCGACCAGGACCGCATCGAACGGTTCGCCGACGCCACCGGCACGAGCGACGGCTACTTCGTGCTCAGCCTGCTCCCGGCCTTCATGACGCAGGTCTACCGGATCGACGGTCCCGGCATGACGTTGAACTACGGCCTCAACAGGGTCCGGTTCGTCACCCCGGTGCACGCCGGCGCGCGGCTGCGTGGTGTCACGGAGCTGGCCGAGGCCACGCCGGTCGGCGACGCCGCGGTGCAGCTGGTGTTCTGGACGACCGTCGAGGTCGAGGGCGAGGACCGCCCGGCATGCGTGGCCGAGACGCTGGCCCGCCGACTCTTTCAGTGAGGACGACTGTGGACTTCGGACTGACCCCCGAGCAGGAGATGCTGCGTGACACCGCCCGGCGGTTCGTCGCGGACGTGTGCCCCGCGGAGAAGGCGAAGGAATGGGACGAGCAGTCGGTGGTGCCGCCGGAACTCTTCGGTGGCATGGCCGACCTCGGCTGGTTCGCGCTGCCGTTCGCCGAGGACGAGGGCGGCGACGGCGGCGGCCCGCTGGAGCTGATCGTGATCGCCGAGGAGCTCGGCCGCGCGAGCTTCGACGTGGCCATGTGCTACATCGGTGTCCTGATCCCGGGTATCACGGTGTTCCGCTGGGGCACCGAGGCACAGCGCGCGTTCGTCCGCGACAGGGTGATGACCGGCGCACACCGGCTCGCGGTCGGGTTGAGCGAGCCGGACAGCGGCTCGGACGCGGCGGCCCTGCGCACGTCGGCCGAGGACCGCGGTGACCACTTCCTGGTGCGTGGCCAGAAGGCGTGGTGCACCGGGGCGGGCCTGCCGGACACGACCATCGCGACCTACGTGCGGACCGGGCCCCGCGAACCCAAGCACGGCGGGATCAGCCTGCTGCTCGTCGACCCGACCAGCGACGGCGTCGAGGTCCGGCGGACACCGACGCTGGCCCGTCACATCCTCGGCACGAACGAGGTCTTCCTCAACGACGTGGTGGTGCCGAAGGAGAACCTCGTCGGCCCGCTCGACGAGGGCTGGCAGGTCATGCTCTCCAACATCGAGCTGGAGAAGGTGATCATCAGCGGCGGATATCTCGGTGCGGCACAGGCGACCCTCGACGAGATGCTGGAGTTCGCGCGGGCCAGGCACGCGTTCGGCCGCCCGATCGGCAACTTCCAGTCCCTCGCGCACGCCATGGCCGACCTGCAGACCGAGATCGACTCGGCCCGCCTGCTGGCCTACCGCGCGGCTTGGCTCCTCGCGCAGGGCAGGCCGTGTACTCGTGAGGGCTCCATGGCCAAGCTCAAGGGCTCGGAGACCTACGTCGCCGCGGCACGGCTGGGCATGCAGGTCTGCGCCGGGCACGGGTTCTCCACGGAGAGCGTGATGAGCTTCCGGTACCGGGAGTCGATCGTCGCCACGATCTCCGGTGGCACCAGCCAGATCCAGCGCAACGGCATCGCCCGCAGCATGGGGCTGCGGACGTACTGAGCGGAGCTTGCGGAGCGAACATCGTCTCAGAGACCGATCCGCTGGGCGAGCCGCTCCCGGTGGTACTGAGGGTCACCCAGCAGCTGCTGGGACGTCCTGGCGCGCTTGAGGTACAGGTGCGCCGGGTGCTCCCAGGTGAAGCCGATCCCGCCGTGCACCTGGATGTTGTCCTCGGCCGCACGCAGGCACGCCTCGGAGCAGAAGGCCTTCGCGAGGCTCGCCACCGACGACAGGTCGCCGTCCCGGCGGTCGACGGCCGACAGGGCGAAGTAGGCCGCCGCCCGAGCCGACTCGACTTCGAGGAGCACGTCCGCGAGCAGGTGCTTGATCGCCTGGAACGACCCGATCGGCCGGCCGAACTGGTGGCGCACCTTGGCGTACTCCACCGCCATGTCCAGTGCGGCACCGGCGACACCCACCTGCTCGGCCGACAGCGCGGCCGCCGCCACGTCGAGGACCTCGGCCACGAGTGCCCAGCCGTCCGGGTGGCGCAGCGGGATCCCGGCCACGTCGGCGTAGTCCAGCCGCGCCTGCCGGCGGGTGGGATCGAGCGTCGGCAGAGTCGTCCTGGTCAGCCCGTCGGCCTCGCCGTCCACGACGAAGACGCCGATGCCGTTCGGTGTGGCGGCGACCGTCAGCACGAAGTCGGCCGAAGCGCCGTCGAGCACGAAACTCTTGTGACCGTTCAACACCCAGCCCGTGGACGTCGGCCGTGCGACCAGAGCGACACCGTCGCGGTCCCAGCGTCCGCCTGCCTCGGTCAGGGCCAGCGTCGCGACCGTCTCCCCGTCGACCAGTCCGGGCAGGACGGCCGCGCACACGTCCTCGTCGCCCGACCGCAGCAGCGTCGTCGTCGCCAGCACGGTCGACGCGAAGTACGGCACGCACGCCAGGGAGCGGCCCAACTCCTCCAGGACGATGCCCACCTCGACCATGCCGGCCCCGGCGCCGCCGAACCGCTCCGGCACGGCCAGCCCCTGCAGGCCGATCCCCTTCGCCATCCGCTGCCACACCGACCGGTCGAACCCGTCATCGGTGTCCATGAGACGCCGCACCTCGCTCTCCGGCGAGGTGTCGTCGAGGAACTCCCGCACGACGGTGCGTAGCTCCTCCTGTTCGGCGTCGAACGCGAAGTCCATGCGGCGCTCCGTCCAGTAGAACTGAATCAGTTGAATAGTTTACCCTTATTGTGTGGTCGATGACATGAGCGCCTTCACCGCCGAGGTCCGCGGGTTCCTCGACGCCAACGCCGTGCGCAGGCCGGGCGCGGACGCGTTCCGGTGGGGCGAGGGCGACGACCGGGTGGCCTACTTCAGCGCCGACCCCCCGGAGGTCGAGCAGGCGGCCGTGAGGCGGGCACGGGAGTGGCAGCGGGTCCGGTTCGACAACGGCTTCGGCTGGCTGACCGGCCCGCCGGAGTACGGCGGCCGTGGCCTGACTCCCCTGCACGACCTCGTCTACGACTCGGTCGAGTCGGAGTACGACGTGCCGGACACCGGCGTGCTGAGCGTCGTCGGCCTCGGCATGATCGGCCCGACGATCCTCCGCCACGCCCAGCAGGGCATCAGGGACCGCTGGCTGACCGCGATGTACCGCGGCGAGGCCATCGCGTGTCAGCTGTTCAGCGAACCGGGCGCCGGCTCGGACCTGGCCGGCCTGCGCACCCGAGCCGTGCGGGACGGCGAGGACTGGCTGATCACCGGCCAGAAGGTCTGGACCTCCGTCGCGCACCTCAGCGAGATCGGCCTCGCGCTCACCCGCACGAACCTGGACGCACCGAAACACAAGGGCATCACGGCGTTCCTGGTCCCGATGGACGCGCCGGGCGTCGAGATCCGCCCGCTGCGGCAGATGACCGGCGGGGCGGACTTCAACGAGGTGTTCCTCACCGACGTCCGGGTGCCGGACGACCACCGGCTCGGCGAGGTCGACGGCGGCTGGTCGGTCGCCATGACCACGCTGATGAACGAGCGCGCCACGGTCGGCGCGGACGACACCGCGACCGCGGCGCTGTCCCCGGACCGGCTCGCCGCGTTGATGCGTGCGACGGGTACGGGCGGCGACGGCGCCATGCGGGCACGGCTGGCAACGTTACTGGCCGACATGACCGCCGCCAGGCACCTGAACAACCGCGCGGCCAGGAAGCTGCGGGCAGGCGTGACGCCAGGTCCCGAGATGTCGGTGTCCAAGCTGGCCTACGGCCGCAACCTCACCCAGGCCGCGCACTTCGTCGCGGACTGCCTGGGACCGAGGGTGGTCGCCGACAACGGCGAGTGGGGCACGTACGCCTGGACCGAGCTGCTGCTCGCCACCCCGGCGCTGCGCATCCTCGGCGGCACCGAGGAGATCCTGAAGAACATCCTCGCCGAACGGGTGCTCGGCCTGCCCAAGGACCCGTCGATCGACGCGCGGACCCCGTTCCGGGAGGTACGGCATGACCAGTGAACTCGACGACCTGCGGGACGCGGTCCGCGCGTTCCTCCTTGCCAAGTCGGGTGAGGAGGACGTCCGCAAGCTCATGGAGAGCGAACCGACGTTCGACCCGGCGGTGTGGGCCCAACTCGCGGAGCAGCTCCGGCTGCCGGGCCTGGCCATCCCCGAACAGTACGGCGGCGACGGGTTCGGGCTCGTCGAGCTGGGCGTGGTGCTGGAGGAGATGGGCCGGGCACTGCTGTGCGCGCCGTACTTCGCCACCGTCGTCCTCGCCGCGCACGCCCTGCTGCTCGCCGACGACCCGGACGCCTGCGCCCGCTACCTGCCCGGCATCGCGGCCGGCCGCACGACGGCCACCCTCGCCGTGGCGGAACGCGAAGGGTGGTGGGACTCGGCCCGGGCCGCCACCGAGGCACGCGAGCAGGGCGGCCGGTGGCTGCTGACCGGCCAGAAGACGTTCGTGCTCGACGGCACGACCGCTGACGTCCTGTTCGTCGTGGCGCGTACGGCGGCCGGGCCGGCCTTGTTCGCGGTGGACCGGGATGACGCGGGAGTCCGTTGCCGGCCGATGACCACGTTGGACGCCACCCGTGCACAGGCCGTCGTCACCCTGGACTCCGCGTCCGCCGTCCTCGTCGGACAGCCGGGGGACGCACGCCGGATCGTGGCCGGAGTGCTGGACGTCGCGTCGGTCGCACTGGCGGCCGAACAGGCCGGCGGCGCAAGAAAATGCCTGGAGGACAGCGCCGAGTACGCCCGCACCAGGTACCAGTTCGGCCGCCCCATCGGCTCGTTCCAGGCGGTCAAGCACACGTGCGCCGACATGCTGGCCGAGGTGGAACTGGCCGAGGCGACCGCGCGGGAAGCCGCACGTCTGCACGACGAAGGGGACCCGGGTTTCCCGGCGGCCGCGGCCGCCGCGCACGTGTACTGCTCCCGTGCGTACCTGTCGGTGGCGATGGAGAACATCCAGGTGCACGGCGGCATCGGCTTCACCTGGGAGCACTCGGCACACCTGTACTTCCGCCGCGCGAAGTCGTCGCAGCTGCTGCTCGGCGGTCCAGCGGTCTACCACGAGCGCCTGCTGGACCGCCTGGGCATCTGAGTCACCTCTTGCGGGCGAGGATCCCGTCGACGATTGCGACGTGCTCGGGCGAGTGCATGCTCTCCCGCTCGGCGGCGAGCCCTGCCTCCATACCGCCGGCGATGGCCCGTTCGAGGTGGAGGTTCACGAGCCGTTTCGTGTCGCGCAGGGCCTGTGCCGGCAGCTCGGCCAACCGTCCCGCGAGGTTCATGGCCTCCTCGACTACCTTCTCGCGAGGCACCACCCGGTTCGCGATCCCGAGCCGCACCGCTTCCTCGGCACTCACCCGGTCACCGAGGAACAGCAGCTCCTTGGCCTTGCTCATGCCCACGAGCAAGGGGAGCGCCAGCGCCCCGCCGTCCCCGGCCACCAGACCCACTTGTACGTGGGGGTCGGCGAGGTAGGCCTCCTCCGCCATCACCACGAGGTCGCTGAGCAACGCCAGGGTCGAACCGAGCCCGACGGCGGGCCCGTTGACCGCGGCGACGACCGGCACCGGGCAGCGCACCATGCCGGTGACGATGCGGCGTGCCTCCGCGACGTTGCGGTCACGGAACCCGGCGTCGGTCTGCACCCTGGTCATGACCTCGAAGTTGCCGCCCGCGCTGAACGCCCGGCCACGTCCGGTGAGCACGACCGCACGAGCCTCGGTGTCGGCCTCGACGAGGTCCCACACCATCGCGAGTGCCGCGTGCAGGTCCTCGCTCGTCGAGTTGAGCTGTTCGGGCCGGTCCAGCTCGATCAGCCGCACGGGGCCGGCCTGGGTGACCACCAGGCCGGGGGGCAGGACGTCATACATCATCCACCTCGCCTCATTGAGTCAATTCATCTAACTATATCGAGGCGGGGTGGTCGAGGTCAGGCCATGATGTCGACGAGCTCGCCGCCGTTCTCCTTGGTCATGTACGTGGTGATCTGCCTGAGGTGCCTGCGCCAGAAGTCGGTCGCCTGCGTGACGTCCTTCTCGCGGAGCAGGTCGAGCAGCTTCGCGTGCGCGCGCTGGGCAGTCTTGGCCGAGGCGATGGCGGGACCGGTGTCGTGGGTCGCGACGAACGAGTGATGGTGTGCGCCGATGATGTGGTACAGCATGCCGGTGAGCACCTCGAGAGTCTGGTTCCCGGACAGCGACACCAGCAGCTCGTGGAACCGCACGTCGTGCGAGGCATAGGCGTCGGGCTCCGACAGCAGTGACTCGCCCTCGGCGAGCAGGTCCCCGATCGCGCGCAGGTCGGCCGCGGTGCGCTTCTTCGCGAGGGTGTTGACCGCCGCGGTCTCGAGCAGGGTGCGTGCCTCGTAGACGTCCGCGATCGACGCCTTGCGGTACTGCAGGAGCAGCCCCGCGTACTGGGCGGCGACGTGCGAGTCCGGCACGAGCACCTGCGCGCCGCCGTTGACCCCGCGCCGGACGGCGATCAGCTGCTCCGCCTCGAGGATGCGGAAGGCCTCACGGAGGGTGGGCCGGGACACGCCGTACCGTTCCATCAACGCGGTCTCGGGCGGCAGCGTCTCGCCCTCCTTCAGCTCGCCCAGAACGATCTGGCGCCGCAGGTCGGCCGCGATCATCTCGCCTGCCTTGGGCACGCGCACGATCTTCGTCCGGGGAACCGCCGTCATCTCGCCCCTCCTCGCAGTTCGGTTCTCCCATCCTAGGCCACGCCTCAGGCGAGGCCACGGACGCAACGCGCGGGCGGCAGGTCTCCCCGCACGGCCGCGACCATCTCCAGGGCCTGCCTCGTCTCCCGCACCTCGTGGGCGCGGAAGACCGCGGCGCCGGCGTCGGCGGCCAGCGCGGTCGCGGCCAGGGTCCCGGCAAGCCGGTCGGTGAGCCCCGCGTTCAGTGTCTCGCCGATGAAGTCCTTGTTGGACAGTGCCATCAGCACGGGCCAGCCGGTGGCCGCGAGCTGGTCGGCGTCGCGCAGCAGGGCAAGACCGTGCCAGGTGTTCTTGCCGAAGTCGTGGGTCGGGTCGATCAGCACTCCCTCGCGGGGGACACCGCGCGCCACGGCGCGGCGCGCCATGCGTGTGGTCTCCGCGATGACGTCCGCCGTCACGTCCGTGTAGCGCATCCGGTGCGGGCGCGTGCGTGGGCCGACGCCGCCGGTGTGGGAGCAGACGTAGCCGGTGCCGAACTCGGCGGCGACGTCGACCAGCCGGGGGTCGGCGCCGGCCCACGTGTCATTGATGAGGTCGGCGCCGGCGCGGCACGCCGCCCGGCCGACCTCGTGGCGCCAGGTGTCCACGCTGATCACGACTTCCGGGAAGTGGGCCCGAACGGCCTCGACGAACGGCACGACGCGGCGGATCTCCTCGCAGGTGTCGACGGTGGGGCCCGGCCCCGCCTTCACCCCGCCGATGTCGACGATGTCCGCCCCGTCGGCGACGGCCTGCTCGACCGCGCGCATCGCCTTCTCGTCGGTGAAGGTGGCGCCCCGGTCGTAGAACGAGTCCGGCGTGCGGTTGACGATCGCCATGACGAGCGCCCGGTCGCGGGTGACCGTCCGGCCACGGAAACGCAGCTCGACCACCTCGCACCTCCCGGTGTATGTTTCAGGTTAATGAGTTATCTATTTTAACCCATCCCGGGCGGATTCGAGGAGGCATCCGTGGTCGCGGTCGACGTGGCGTTGCACCAGCACAGAGCCCAGACGGTGCTACCGAGGCCAAGACTGGTCATCGCGGGCAAGGACGTCACCGACGCCAGCGGTGGCGTTCACGAACACGTCAACCCGGCCACGGGCCTGGTGCAGGCGCGGGTGCCGCTCGCGGGCCCTGCCGAGGTCGACCAGGCCGTGGCCGCCGCCCGCCAGGCGTTCGAGGTGTGGGGGCCCATGCGCCCGGCGGAGCGTCGCCGGCTGCTCGGTGAGTTCGCGCGGCTGGTCCGGGCCGCGATCGGCGACTTCGCGGCCATCTCACCGCTGGAGAACGGCGTCTGCGTCGGCGGCTGGGCGGAGAACGTCGGCGCGGCCGTCGCGGACTGGACCGACTACTACGCGGGCTGGGCGGACAAGATCGAGGGCATCGTCGGCGCGGCATACAGCCCGCACGAGCACGTCGAGTACACGGTCGCGGAGCCGTACGGCGTCATCGGCCACATCATCACCTGGAACTCATCGGCACTCTCGCTGGCCATGAAGGTCCCCGCGTCCCTCGCCGCCGGGAACACCGTGGTCGTCAAACCGGCCGAGAACACCCCGTTCTCCGCGTTGCTGTTCGCGGACCTGGCCCGCGAGGCCGGCCTCCCCGACGGGGTCGTCAACGTGGTCACCGGCCGCGGTGACGCGGGGGAGGCGCTGGTCTCGCACCCCGGCGTGGACAAGATCTCGTTCACCGGCGGCCCGGCCACCGCCCGACGCATCATGGCGACCGCGGCGCGGAGCCTCACCCCGGTCGTGTTCGAGCTGGGCGGGAAGTCGGCCAACCTCCTCTTCGCGGACGTCGACCTGGCCGCCGTCGTCCCGTACTGCGCGGCCTTCGCCATGAGCAACACCGGCCAGGGCTGTGCGCTGCCCACCCGGTTGCTGGTCGAACGCCCGGTCTACGAGGAGGTCGTCGAACGCGTGGCCGCGGTGGTCTCGGCGCTACCGGTGGGCGACCCCCTGGACCCCACCACCTACATCGGCCCGCTGGTCGACGCGTCCGCCCGGGACCGCGTCCGAGCGATGACCGACAAGGCGATCGCGGACGGCTCGGGCCGCCTGGTCACGGGCGGCGAACACGTCGAGAGTGACGGGTACTTCGTGACCCCCACCGTCTTCGCCGACGTGGACAACCGCAGCGAGCTGGCCCAACGGGAGGTCTTCGGCCCGGTCCTGGCTATCACCCCCTTCGACACGGAGGAGGAGGCGGTGGCACTGGCCAACGGCACCGAGTACGGCCTGTCCGCCTACATCCAGTCCCGCGACATCGCCCGCGTCACCCGGCTGATCCCACGCCTGAAGGCTGGCACGGTCTACGCCAACCCCGGCCCGAACCCGATCACCTGCGCCGCGACCCCGTTCGGCGGCATCGGCACGAGCGGATTCGGCCGCGAGGGCGGCAAGGCCGGTCTGGACGAGTTCATCCACGTCAAGGGCGTCGGCATAGGCCGGGCCTGACCGCTACGGCGACCTCACCGCCATCCGCGACCGCGTCCGAACGCACGGGTTCGGTCAGTGGGCCGCGGCCTGTCTGATCAGGGTGGCGACTGCCTGTGGTTGGGACAGGTAGACGGAGTGGCTGCCGGATGTCTCGGTGACGGTCGCCCCGGCTCGTTCCGCCATGGCGCGTTGGGCTGGCGGCGGGATCATCCGGTCGTCGGTGGCCACCAGGTACCAGCTGGGCTTGCTGCGCCAGGCCGGTTCGCTGACCGTGCCGCCATCCACCACCGCCGATTCCCACAGGCCCGGACACTACGCCCCGAGCAGGTGATGCAGACCTGGAGCGGGATGCCGTAGGCGGACAGCACTGTCGACGCCGATGACAGCGGCATCGTCCACGGTGGATTGCTCTGGTGTCAGTCCCCAAGTTCCTGCCGTGTCAGTTCTCCGAGGCGGGTCAAACCATGCACGAGCGTTCCGTCGGCCACGCCGGAGAAGCTCAGCCTGGCGTGGTTGGGCTCCTGCGCGTTGGGGAAGAAGGTGGCGCCGGGTACGTAGGCGACCTTGGCCTGGGGCAACAACGTGTCCCGCATGAAGGCCGCGGTGTCGAAGCCTGTGGGAAAGGAGAGCCAGGTGAACAGGCCTCCCTGTGCTCTGGTGAAGCGGATGGCGGGGGGTAGCACCTCGCCGAGGGTGTGCAGCGCGAGGTCGCGTTTGTGCTTGTACGCCGCACATGAACGGGTGATGTGTGCCTCGATGTCGAAGTTGTCGAGGTATGCCGTGGCGGCGGCCATGTTGAGGGTGCTGCATTGGGTGTCCGCGGCGAGTTTCAGCAGGCTGAGCTTCTCGAGCACCTCGGAGTCGGCGACCGCCCAGCCCAGGCGAAGGCCGGGTGCGAGGATCTTGGAGAAGCTGCCGAGGTGGACGACGCGGCCTCGGGTGTCGAGGCTCCTGAGGGTGGGGAGGCTGGTGCCCTTGTAACGGAGTTCCCGGTAGGGGCTGTCCTCGATCACCAGCAGGTCGTGGCGGTCGGCCAGGTCGAGGAGCCTGCGGCGGCGCTCGAGGCTGAGTGTGGCGCCGGTCGGGTTCTGGAAGTCGGGGACCGTGTAGAGAAGTTTCGCCTCTGGGTTGAGGGTGAGGGTTTCCTCGAGGTGGTCCGTGTCCATGCCGTCGTCGTCGATCCGGACGGGTGCGTAGCGGGGTTCGAACGGGGCGAACGCGATGAGTGCGCCGAGGAAGGTCGGGTTCTCCGTGACGACCGTGTCGCCCGCGTTGAGAACCAGTTTGGCCACGAGGTCGAGGCCCTGCTGCGCGCCTTGGATGACGAGCACGTCATCGGCGTCGCAGGTGAGTCCGTCGCGGGTGAGCCGCCGCGCGATGTGTGCGCGTAGTGCTGGAAGGCCACGGGACTCGGTGTACTGCAGCGTGTCCGCGGCGGCGCCGGGGAGCAGTTTCTGGAAGATCTCACCGAGCTCCGTCGCGGGGAAGAGGCTGGGATCCGGGTAGCCGCCGCCGAAGGAGATGACCTCGGGGTCGGCGCCGTGCCGCAGGAGCTCGCGAATGGCGGAGGGCCGGACTCCGCTCATCCGCGTCGCGTACGAGATGGTCATGGCTGTTCCTAGTCGGTGAGGTCGAGGACGGCTGTGACGACGCTGTCGGTGTCGATCCCGTGCCAGCGCTGGACGCTGTCCAGGTCTCCGGACTGTCCGAACGAGGTCACGCCCAGGTGCCTCGCGTCCGTGCGGGTGAGCCCGGACAGGAAGGCCAGGGTGTGGGGGTGGCCGTCGAGCACCGTCACCAGTGGTGCGTGTCGTTCGTCGGGGAACAGCGTGTCGAGGATCCAGCTCGGCGCTCGCCCACGCCGCGGCGCGCCTGCGTCGCCCGGAAGAGCAGGTCAGGGCTGGTGACACACACGACGTCGACACCGGTGCCGAGCTGTGCCAGCCGTTGGGCCGCCTGGATCGCCTCAAGGACCGTGGCTCCCATCGCCGCGATCGTCGCGTCCGGTCGGCCGGACGCGCGGTCCCGGGCTGGATGGTGGACTGGTCGGTCATGGCGTGTCCTGTGGCGAGACGGATCCCCTGGGCGCCGTGGTCGCGCGCCGCCCGCATGTCGTCGATCGTCCCGATGCCGGGCAACAGCACAGTGGTCAGTCGTGCGTGCCGTACGACGGCGGCAGCGGTGTCGATCCACGCCAGGTCGCCGCCCTTCGGGCTCGGGCCGAAGTTGAGGCTGCTGCCTGCGAGACCGTCGCCGTGGCCGACCTCCAGAGAAGCGACTCCCGCCGCGTCGAGTGCCGCCGCGATGACCCGCACGTCCTCGACGCGGAAGCGATGGCGGATGGCGTGGCTGCCGTCGCGCAACGTCACGTCCTGGATGAAGAGTTGGTCGCTCATCACACGCTCGCCTTCGCCACCAGGTGCTCGGCGGTGCGCAGTGCGGCCGAGGTCATGATGTCCAGGTTTCCGGCGTAGGGAGGCAGGTAGTGGGCGGCGCCCTCGACCTCCAGCAGCACGCTGACCACCCAGCGCCGCCCGGTGGACGGCGGCTCCGCGACGAGATCAGCCTCGACGTCCTCCGGCCCGAAGGACCTGAAGTGGACGTCCTGCTTGAGCCGGTAGCCGGGCACGTAGGCACGCACCTGGTCGACCATCTGCTCGACGGCGTGCCGCACCGCCTGCTGATCGCAGTCGTCGACGACGCACATGACGGTGTCCCGCATGATCAGAGGCGGCTCGGCGGGGTTGAGGATGATGATGGCCTTGCCGCGAGCCGCGCCACCGACGGCTTCGATCGCCCGTGCCGTCGTCCGCGTGAACTCGTCGATGTTGGCCCTGGTGCCCGGCCCCGCCGAGCGGGACGCGATGGACGCCACGATCTCCGCGTACAGCACCGGCGTCACCGACGAGATGGCGGCGACGACGGGAATCGTGGCCTGGCCACCGCAGGTGACCATGTTGACGTTCGCGGCGTCCTGGTGCTCGTGGAGATTGACCGTGGGTACGAGGAAGGGACCGATGGCCGCCGGGGTCAGGTCGATCAGGGTGACGTGCGTGTCACGCAGGAGCGCGTGGTTGGCGCGGTGCGCCTCGGCCGACGTGGCGTCGAAGACGATGCGGAGCTCGTCGAAGTCGGGGAGTGCGAGCAGACCCTGGACACCGGTGTCCACCGTCCGCACGCCCAGCTCGCGGGCGCGTGCCAGACCGTCCGAGTCGGGGTCGATGCCTACCAGCGCGGTACAGTCGAGGGTCTCGGACAGCTTCAAGATCTTGATCATCAGGTCGGTGCCGATGTTGCCGGAGCCGACGACAGCCGCCTTGATCGTGGGAACGGGCGCGGGATCGTTGTGGGCCATGGGACTCCTGCGGAGAACAAAGTAGACAGGTCATTACGCTGTGCGAACTGGCGCACTACGTCATTCGGTGACGAGTACGAGCTTGCCGCGGGTCCCCGGTTCGAAGACCTTGCGGTGCGCCGCGGCCGCGTCCCGCAGGGGCAGCTCGTCCCCGACGACCGGCTGGAGGACGCCGTCCTCGAGGCCGCGCGCCACCGCCGCCAGTGCCTCCGCGGTTTCGTCCTCTGTGGAGTGCCACAGGGCGGTGCCCAGAATCGTCGCCTCCTTGAGCATGGCGAGCCTGGGCGTGAAGTTCAGCGTTCCCCGGCTGCCGACGATCACCACGCGGCCGCGGTTCGAGAGCACCTCGAGGTCGTGCTCCAGGTTGACGTCGGCCAGCATCTCGATGATCACGGAGACTCCGCGTCCGCGCGTGAGGTCGGTCAGCTTGGCCAGGTAGCCGGGCGAACTGTGGTCGAGCACGTACTGGGCTCCCGCGGCGCGCACGAGGTCCGCGCCCGCACTCGAGCCCGCCGTGCCGATGACGACGGCTCCCGCGTCGTGGGCGAGCTGCGTCGCGTGGATGCCGACGCCTCCGCTCGCACCGTGGATGAGCACGGTCTCGCCCGGCCGCAGCCCGGCCTTCTGGAACAGCGCGCGCCAGGCGGTCACGCAGGGGATGCCCACCGCCGCGCCCTGACTGAAGGACAGGGCCGCGGGAAGCGGATGGACGGCCGCGGCGTCCACAATGGTCATCTCGGCGTAGGTTCCGGAGCAGCCGCGGGCACCCAGGGCTGCCACGAAGACCCGGTCGCCTGGCTGCACGGTGTCGACACCGGGCCCGGCTTCGTCGACGACCCCGGCGCCGTCGAAGCCAGGGGTGTACGGCAGTTCCGGGGTGAAGAACGCATAGGTGCCCGAGCGGATGTAGGCGTCCGCCGGATTGACTCCCACCGCCCGCATGCGGACCCTGACCTGGCCGTCACCGGGCTCCGGTGTGGACAGCACGGTGTGGGTGAGGACGTTCTCCGAGCCGAACTCCGTCACCTTGATTCCGTACATGGGCCCTTCCACGAGTCCGACCCTCAGGCCCGCGCCTTTCCGGAGTCGCCGGCTTGGGCGCGAGCGTGGTCGAGCAGCGTCTTCCTCGGCGGCGTGAACATGTCCACCTCGACGCACGTCGAGTCGGTCGTGTGAGCGCCGTGCGGCACCCAGGGCGGAACCACCGCCACGTCTCCAGGCCGCATCGTCCGGTACTCGCCATCGATGTGGAAGTGGAACTCGCCCTCGAGCACCACGACGAGCTGCTCCTCCTCGTGGACATGAGTCGGCGCTTCCGTGTGCTCGGCGAACGACACGAAGTTGGCCATGGCGTTCTCCCCGAGCACGGGACGGAACTCCAGACCGGGCACGAACTCCACCGAGTCGATGTCATCCACCTTGACGAACCGGCCCGGTGCCTGCGGGACACCGCGGGCCTCGGTGCTGAAGTGGGGTTCGCCTGAGCTGCTGTCGGGCATGGCTCTCTCCTTCGACGGTGCGCTCGCGCCGACCGCACACGCTTGAGCGCTGCACCTCATACCGTAAGGTACAAGTGCCGCCATGTCGAGCGAATGAAAGGTGAGATAGCTTCTTAGGCTTCCATTGGGTGAGGATCTAAGGTTTCGATGCTTTCGAATGCGATTCGGTACCTATGCTCGCCGGGTGTTTGACGGCGTCTTCCGCCTGTGGTTCAGCGGTGGCGGTGCCGAGGCTGCCTGTCGCCTGCGGTAGGCGACAGGTCTCGTCCTAGAGGTGTCCGGGCTCGTCGGCGGTCGCCGGCTCGTCCGCGTGCGAGTCCAGTACACGCAGGGTGAAGTTCTCGGGTTCGTACGTGTAGAGCGCCAGCGCCGTGCTCGTGTGGCGGATGCCGGGGATGGCGAGCAGCCGATCGAAGAACATCTCGTTGAAGTGGGTTCGGTCGCGAACGCGAACGCGTACCTGGAGGTCGGCGGAACCGGTCGTCAGATCGACTCGCTCCACCTCCGGGATCGCCAGCACCTCCTGTGCCAGTTCACGCTGCCCCCGGCTTACCTCGGCGGTGATGCCCACCAGGATGGTCATCTCCCAGCCGAGCTGGTCGAAGTCGATGTCCACCCGGTACCCCCGGATCACGCCCACGGCCTCCAGGCGGGCGATTCGATCGGCGACCGCGGGAGGGGACATGCCGATCTCTCGAGCCAGCGCTCGCTGGGAGATCCGGGCGTCGTTGGTCAGGTACCTCAGGATCTTCACGTCTGTCTGGTCCAGGCCTGGCCGGGCAGGACGAGATGAGCCTCCGGCCTGGTGGGCCGCGCCGTTGGCGGTGTGGTCGTCCGGGGCTTTGCGGGGTGACACGTCAAGTCCTCGCTGGTGTGTCGTGGCGCGGGTGATCCTGATCGCCGGATTCCAAGAGCCTACCTTTGATCTTGGTTGGGTGGCGCCGGCGTGGTTTCCCCCGGTGTTCAGATGGCCAGCGGGGTTCGTGGCGTGTAGAGGCCGGTCAGCACGAGGGTGAGGTAGTAGGCGCTGCGGCGGATGTACTCGTCGAGGTTGAGGACGGCGAGACCGAGTGCGGGGAGCGCTGGTTTGGCGGCGTCGCCGATGTAGGTCAGTGCGTTGATGGCCTGCAGGCGTACCCGCGCGTTGGGGTGGCTGATGATGGTGTGGCTGAGCCATGTCACGGCGTCCTGGTGGCCGAGTTTCGCCAGTAGCTCGCTGAGGGCGGTCTTCACCTGGGGTGACTGTTCGGTGTTCCAGTGCTGCTCGATCTCCGTGCGGGTGACCGGGTCCGGGTCGAGCATGAGCAGTCCCTGTGCGGCCCAGTAGCGGATGACCTCGTGGGGATGGCTGAGTCGTTGGACGAAGTCGTCGGTGTGTGTCGGGTCTCGTTCGATGGCGGTGGCGGCCAGTGCCATCACGTCGTGCAGGGGGTAGGCGCCGGGTTGGCGGGAGTTCTCGTAGCCCTCCAGCGGGGAGCCTTCGAGAATGAACCCGTTGTCGTTGACCGAGATCATGTGTGCGTCGAGTGCGTCGCGGAGTTCGATGAGGTTGGTGGTGTGGTGGGGGTCGCCAACGAGGTTGTGCAGGTGGTCCGGGTCGGTGTGGATGTCGTACAGCTCCTCGGCCGGTCGTTCCCGCCAGAAGCGTTCCTGGACCTCGTCGAGGGTGCCGTCGAGGTGGGCCTGTTCCCAGTCCTGGTAGCCCTTCTGCTGCCAGGCGTAGGCGTTGACCTGGCCGTAGGGGCGGTGGGGTTGGTAGTTGCGGAGGTAGCGCAGCCGGCCGTCGGTGACGGTGCGGACCAGGTCGTAGCGTTCGTCCATCCGGTCGCGTCCACCGAACGCGTACTGCCGTGGCTGGGTGAGGGGCTGACCGTCGACGTATTCGGGGACCGGGACGCCGGCTAGGGACAGCACGGTCGGGCCGAGGTCCATCAGGGTGACCGGCTGGTCGATCACGGAGCCGGCCGGGGCGGGTGCGAGGTGTGCCCAGCGGGGCGGGAACCGGACGATGAGCGGGACGCGGAGGCCGTCGTCGGTGGCGTGGCGTTTGCTCCAGGGCAGGACGCCGCCGTTGTCGCCGTAGTAGAAGACGATGGTGTCCTCGGTCAGGTCGTCGGCGTCGAGTTCGGCGAGGCGGCTGGCGAGCTGTGCGTCCATCCGTGCGATGAGGTCGTAGTAATGGGCGCGGTCCTTGCGGATCCGCGGTGTGTCCGGCAGATAGGGCGGCACCCGCACCTGCGTCGGATCGGTTGGCCCGTCGAGTGCCGAGAACAGCTGCGACTCGTGGGTGGTCATGTAGTTGAACACGGCGAAGAACGGGGCGTCGGCTGGCCGGCGGCGCCAGTGGGCGAACGGGCCGGACAGGTTCCACGTGGTGGTCAGGTCGATGTCGGCGTTGTAGTCGGTCTTGTCGTTGTTGGTGCAGAAGTAGCCGGTTCGCCGCAGGTACTCGGGGAAGCCGCGGATGTGGGCCGGAAGCCCGGCCTGTGCCCGCATGTGCTGCGCCGGTCCGGCGGATTCGGCGCACACGCCGGTGATGATCGAGAACCGGGACGGCGCGCACACCGGGGCGGTGGAGAACGCGTTGCGGTAGCGGACCCCGTCCCGGGCGAGCGCGTCGATCGTCGGGGTCCTGGCGAGCGGATCTCCGTAGGCGCCGAGGTAGGGATTATTGTCCTCGCTGACCAGCCACAGGATGTTCGGCCGCGGTCCGGACTGTGCCGACGCGGTACCCCAGGCGACGCCCGAGGCAGCCATGGCCGCGCCCGCGGCGGAGAGAAAGCCTCGCCGGGACAGGGGAGTGCTTGACATGGAGTCACCTCGCCGTGACGCGTCGCGACAGCACCCACGATCATGCCGGAGATTTCGTGTCTCGTGAACGCTGTTCCGGAACGTAGGACGGCGCTCCCGGCTGTCGTTCACGTTGGTCACCAGGTCACGGGCAGTTCGCGGACGCCGTACATGATGGCGTCGTTCTTGAACGGGATCTCCGACAGCTCGACGGCGCGCCGCAGGGTGGAGATGCGCGTGTAGAGCGTGCTGTAGACCACCTGCAGTTCCTCGACGGCTGCCGCGGCCACCCGCGGGTCGTGGGAATCGCGCAGCAGCGCGAACTGAGCGGGGTGCTCGAGCAGGGCCAGGGTGCCCAGCGCGATCATGTTGGCCGTCGTCTCGTGCCCCGCCAGCAGCAGCACCACGCCCATCCGGGCGGCCTCGTCGCGAGCGAGCTCACCAGCCCTGACCCGGGCGGCCAGCTGCGACAGCAGGTCGTCCTTCCACACCTGACCCTTCACCTGAGAGGCTCCGTTGACGAGGCCGGCACTCGGTGAGGAGGTCGCCCGGCGCCTCTGGCGCAGCTGTGGCTCGGGGAGTCAGGTGTGGCGACGTGGTTCCAGCAGGCAATGGACCAGGCTTGCGGTTCTCGCTTCGGTCACCGAACCGCCCGCTGAGCGGGCCAGGTCCGTGACGACGTTGAGTGCCGCGTGGACCCGAAACCGGATCGCCGCCGGTGGTTCGGCGCCGCCCTGTTCGGCGACCAGTCCCACCCAGGTGTCGATGTGTCGCCGCTGTGCGACTCGCAGGTGGTGGCGGTCGGCGGGCGGGAGGTTCTCGCTTTCCGACACGTACACCGCGGCGAGGTCGGCCTGCTCGAACGTGATCCGTACATAGGTCTCGACCAGTCGGCGTAGTGCCTGTGCCGGTGTGTCCGCGTCGACCAGTGCGGCGGTGGTGGCCTGTTCCAGGCGGCTGGTGGCGCGGTGGTAGGCGGCGGCGAGTAGGTCGGCTTTGCTGGTGAAGTGCGCGTACACGCTGGAGGCGTTGATGCCGGCGGCCTCGCCGATGTCGGCGATGCTCACCGTGTGGTAGCCGCGTTCGTGGAACAGCCGCACGGCCTCGGCCAGCAGCCGTTCTCTACGAGGAAGCAGCGCGAGCGTGAGCCGGCGCTCGCGTGGCCGGGCGCCGTGCGGCGCCGGCAGGTCCGCGGCGAGCACGGACCTGGCGCACGCGGTGATCGTGTGCTCCGCGAGCGTCCTGGCCAGGCTCGCGCGGTGGGTGGACGGGCTCGCGATGACGCTCAGCGCCGCGGTCACGAGCGTCGCGGCGTCCCGTTTGGACAGGTCGGGGCGGGTGTCGAGGAGCAGGTCCCGCAGTGTGTGCACGGCGGCGTCGAACCGCTCGGCCAGCCGCGTTCGCTCGTCGTCAGGCAGGTGCCGGCCTTCCCACTGGTAGAGCCGGGCCACCGAACGCCGGTCGAGGGTGAAGCGCACGAGCGCCCGCACAGCACCGTCCAGGTCACCGGCCGAGGAGGCCACCGACTCCGCGAAACCGTTGCCCAGCTCCTCGACCGCGGCGGCGAGGAGCGCCTGCTTGGTGGGGAAGTGCCGGTAGATCGCGGGACCCGTGATGCTGACCGCCTTGGCGATGTCCTCGATGCCGACGTTGTGAAACCCGCGCGTGCAGAACAGTTCCGCGGCGGCGAGCGCGATGGTCGCCTTGCGGTCCTTCGGCCGTCGGCGCTGGCTGGGCAGCATGGCTCAATCGTAACGCGCCATTGCCCAACACGCGCTACACCTGCGAAGATGTGTCAGTAAGTTAGTGGCGATTCGGCAGATTGGAGCGGCGGATGGTCACGGCGGAGCAGGTGAGCGCCGCGGTCGGCGGGTGGACGGTGCCCCGGTTGCTGCGGCGCAACGCCACCCTGCACGGTGACCTGCCCGCGTTGACCGGGGCCGGCGGTCGTACCTGGACGTGGCGGGAGCTGGGGGAGGAGGTGCTCGCGGTCGCGGGTGGGTTGTCCGAGCTGGGGCTGCGACGTGGTGACCGCATGCTGATCGACATGTCGAGTCGTCCGGAGCACTGGGTCGTCGACTTCGCGGCGGTCGAGTTGGGCGCGATTCCGTGTACGACCTACGCGACGCTGAGCGCAGAGCAGATCCGTCAGGTGGCACTGCACAGCGGGGCGACCGTCGTGGTGCTGGAAGGTCCGGCCCAGCTGGCGCGGTGGGCCCCGACGCTGGCCGAGATGCCCGCGCTGCGCGGCGTCGTGGTGCTCGACGGCGCCGGCGAGGGGCACGCGCGTTACGCCGATCTGGTCTCGGCGGGGCATGACGCGCCGCTCACCGAGGCCGGGCAGGACGATCCGGTGGCGATGATCTACACCTCGGGTACGACCGGTGATCCGAAGGGTGTGGTGTTGTCCCACCGCAACGTGTTGTACCAGTGCGCGTTCACGAGTCTGGCCCAGCCGACACCGTCGCACCCCAGGACGGTGGCCTATCTGCCGCTGGCGCACATCGCTGAGCGGGTGCTGGGCATGTACCTGCCGGTCTACACGGCGGGACATGTGACGATCTGCCCCGACGCCGGCCAGTTGGCCGCCACGCTGATCGCGGTGCGGCCGCATGGTTTCTTCGGTGTGCCACGGGTGTGGGAGAAGTTCGCGGCGGCCGCGCGACAGGCGCTGTCTGGTGTGGACGGTGAGCGTCGTGTCGCGGTCGACCACGCGCGTGAGCTGGCCGCGCGGGCGTACCGGATCCGCGCCGGCGGCGACCCGTTGCCAGACGACCTGGCGGTGGCGCTCGAGCGCGCGGACCAGGCGGTGCTGCGGCCGTTGCGGGAGCGGTTCGGGCTCGCCGAGGCGACTCGGCTGGGTAGTGGTGCCGCGCCGATCCCGGTTGAGGTGTTGGAGTTCTTCGGCAGCCTGGGCATGTCGATCATGGAGGTGTGGGGGCTTTCCGAGACCACGGGCACGGCCACCAGCTCGTTCCCTGACCGCTACCGGCCCGGCACGGTCGGGCTGCCCGTGCCGGGCATGGCGGTACGGCTCGCAGCCGACGGCGAGATCGAGGTGCGCGGACCGCTGGTGTTCCTCGGCTACCTGCGGGCGGACGGGCGGATCGAGCCGGCCGTGGACAAGGATGGCTGGCTGCCGACCGGCGACATCGGCACGTTCGACGACGGGCTGCTGCGGATCACCGACCGCAAGAAGGAGCTGATCATCACCGCGAGCGGCAAGAACATCGCGCCGAGCAGGGTGGAGTCGCTGCTGCGGGCACATCCGCTGATCGGCTACGCCGTCGTGGTGGGCGACCGTCGCCCGTACCTGACCGCGCTGCTGGTGCTCGACGAGGAGGCCGCGCCAGCCTACGGACTGTCCACTGTGGAGGAACTGGCGGCGGAGCCACGGGTGCGTGAGGAGCTGGCCGCCGCCGTCCAGCAGGCCAACGAGGTGTTGTCGCGCCCGGAACAGGTGAAGAAGTACCGCGTGCTCGACGATACGTGGGGCCCGGAGAGCGGGGAGCTGACCCCGACGCTGAAGTTGCGGCGACGCGTGATCGAGCAGCGCTACGCGGACGTGATCAACGAACTGTATTCAGGAGAGGCACCTTGACAGTCATCTTGTCGCTGACCGATGAGCGGCGCGACTTCGTGGCCGCGATCGACGAGTTCTGCCGGCGCGAGGTCGGGACCCGCGAGCAGTGGCTGAAACTGACCGACGGTGGCAGCACACCGCACAACGCCGGGCTGTACAAGAAGATGGCCGAGCTGGGTTGGCTGGGTGTCGCCGTGCCGGAGGAGTACGGCGGTGCCGGGCAGGGCATGGTCGAGCTGCTCCTGTTTCTGGAGACCACCGCGTACTGGCAGGCGCCGATCGGCGGTTTCGGCACGTCCGCGATCACCGCGGCCTCCTACGAGAAGTTCGGCACCGAGGAGCAGAAACGCCGCGTGCTCGGCGACTACCTCAACGGCACGGTGCTGGCGGTGTCGATGTCCGAACCCGGTGCCGGGTCGGACGTCGGCGCGCTCACGTGCAAGGCCGAACGCCGCGACGGCGGGTGGGTGGTCAACGGCCAGAAGACCTGGTGCTCCAACGCACACATCGCCGGCCACATCCTCCTTGTCGCGCGCACGTCCACGGCGGGCGGCAAACACGACGGGCTCACCATGTTCTCCGTGCCGGCAGGCGTGGACGGTCTCGCGGTGCACGGCATCGACACGATGGGTGGCCGCGAGGTCAACGACCTGTACTTCACCGACTGCTTCCTGCCCGACGACGCGGTGGTCGGCGAGGTCGACCAGGGTTGGCGCCAGCTGATGGCGGGACTGAACCTGGAGCGGATGATCCTGGCCGGCCTGATGCTCGGCACCGCACGCAGGACGTTCGACGACACGGTGTCCTATGTGCGGGAGCGTCAGCAGTTCGGCCGTCCGGTCGGCAGCTTCCAGGCGCTGCGGCACCGGCTCGCCGACCACGCCACCGAACTGGAGTGCACCCGGCTGCTGGTACATGACGTGGCGCGGCGGATCGCGGCCGACCCGACGCGGCTGCTGCCCCGCGAGGCGTCGATGGCGAAGCTGAAGGCCACGGAGTTCGCCAAGGCCATGGCGTTGGACGGCATGCAGATGATGGGCGGCTACGGCTACGCCACCGAGTACGGTATGGAACGCCTGCTACGCGCAACCGTGGTGTCCACTGTGTACGGTGGGACGAGCGAGATCCAGCGCGACATCATCGGCAAGACCTACGGGCTCTGAGCCATGCCGGCTTTGATGGCTTCGCGGATGCGGAAGTAGGTGCCGCAGCGGCAGATGTTGCGGAGGCCGTCGAGGTCGGCATCGGTGATCTCGCGGCCCTCCGCGACGATCCGGTGGACGAGTGCCACGGCGGCCATGATCTGGCCGGGCTGGCAGTAGCCGCACTGGGCGACGTCGTGGTTGAGCCAGGCCTGCTGCATGGGGTGCAGGTCGGTGTCGACGTCTCTGCCGACCGTGGCCGGAAGTCCTTCGATGGTGGTGACTTCGTCGGTCGGCCGGAGGTCGCTGACGGGGATGGCGCACGGGTTGACCGCTTCGCCGTTCAGGTGGCTGGTGCACGCCTTGCAGACGTTGATGCCGCAGCCGTACTTGGGGCCGGTGATGCCGAGGAGGTCACGCAGCACCCACAGCAGGCGCACGTCGTCGGCGACGTCGACGGTGACCTGTTCGCCGTTGACGCGGAAGGTGTGTTCAGGCATGGCGCAGACCGTCCGTCGGGGATGCGGGTATGGGCGGGACAGTGGGTTTGGGCGTGAAGGAGAGCGTGCCGTGGTTGATCGGGAAGCTGGTGGGCATCGTGCCGGTCGCGCGGCCGTAGGCGCAGGCGACCGCGGCCATCGACGCGGCGACGCCGAGTTCCCCCGCTCCGCCGGGGGTTTCCGACGTGCTGGGCATGACGATGATCTCCAGTTCGAGCGGGGTGTTCCACTGGCGGGTGTAGAAGTAGTTGTCCCAGCTGGCTTCCAGGAAGTACCCGTCGCGCAGGTGCAGGCTGGAGGTCAGGGCCAGCGCGATGCCGTCGGAGATGCAGCCCATCATCTGCGCTTCCAGGCCGCGTGGGTTGACCGCGAGGCCGACGTCCACGGCGAACACGACTTTGGTGACGCGTGGTCCGGTCACGCCGTCGCGGATGGGGCGGTTGACGGTCTCGGGTCGGCAGTCGATCTCGACGAGTGCGGCGCTGACGGCCTTGTACTCGGCGTGGAACGCGATGCCCTGCGCGGTGCCGGCAGGCATCACACGGCCCCACTCGCCGATCTCCGCGACCTTCGCCAGCACCGCCCGGGACCGGTCGTCACGGAGGTGGTCGTGCCGGAACTGGTAGGGGTCTCTGCCCATTCGCGCGGCGAGTCGGTCGACGACCAGTTCTCGGGCGCAGGTGACGTCGGGTGAGTAGACGTTGCGCATGCTGCCCGTGTTGAAACCCTTGTCGGTCTCATTGAGCAACCGAGAGGTGATGCCGAAGTTGTACGACATGGTCTGGCTGAGCTGGAAGAACGTCTCGGAGAAGCCGAGGTCACCCACCGGAAGCTGGGCGGCCAGCGCGGTGATGACCTCGCCGAGCCCGTGGCCGAGGTCGGTGGCGACGCTGGTGTGCCGCTGGTGGTAGCTGAGCACGGCACCACCGAGATAGGAGGCGCGTACCCGGGACGTGGCCATCGGATGGGTGCGGCCCTGCCGGCAGTCGTCGGCGCGGTGCCACATGAGCTTGACCGGCTTGCCGATCTTCTGGGACACCTCGGCCGCTTCCAGCGCGGCGTCGAAGAACAGCTTGCGCCCGAAGGAACCGCCGCCTTCGACGACGTGCACGGTGACCCGGGACGGCGGCAGCCCGAGCCGAGCGGCGATGGTCTGCCGCGCGACGATTGGGGACTTCAGTGACGACCAGATCTCGGCGCGGTCGGCACGAACGTCGGCGACCGCGCAGTTCGGCTCGAGTGCGCTGTTGCCGCGGAAGTAGAAGGTGAACCGGGCTTCCACGGTCGGAGTTGGGGCCGGGAGCCCGAGCGGCAGCTCGGCGCGCTCAAGCTCCCGGAGCACTGTCTCGTCGGATTTGCCTTCCGCGGTACCGGGTTTCCAGGTAACGCGCAGCGCCCGCACGGCGTCGACGCACTGGCCGAAGGTCACGGCACGCACCGCCACCCCGGTGGCGATCACGACGACGTCGGTGACCCCGGGCAGGGCGCGGACCTCGGCGAGGTTGGCGACCGAGCCGACCGTGCCGTTGATGGTCGGCGGGCGGCACACCATCGTCGGCAGCGCACCGGGAATGTCGAGGTCCATCGCGAACTTCTTGCGGCCGGTCACCGCGTCCAGCGCGTCGATCCGGTTGTGCGGCCTGCCGATGACGGTGAAGCTCTCCCGTGACGTCAGCTCCACGGGCACCCGCTGGGTCTCGGTGCTCGCCGCTTTCCCGGCGAGCGCACCGATGTCGACACCGCGGCCGGAACGATCGGTGATCACCCCGGCCGTCAGCGTCAGGTCGGTCGAGCCCAGTTCGGTTGCCGCCGCGGTGAGCAGCCGGCGCTGGGCGAGTGCGGCGGCGACCCGGATCGGCGTGTAGGTCGCGAAGGTGGTGTTCGACGCGCCGGTGAGCTGGTTGAACACCAGCTCCGGTCGGGCGTCGGCCAGCGTGACCCGCACCCGCTCCAGCGGCACGGACAGCTCCTCCGCGATCAACATGGCTGTCGAGGTGGTGATGCCCTGTCCCACCTCGGCGCGGGGCAGCGCGAAGGACACCGTGCCGTCCTGGTTGACCTCGACGGAGATCAGGCCCGCGGTCGGCAGCGCCGCCAGAGTCAGCATGTCGTTGAGGTCGACCACATCCGTGATGTCCGCCTCGGCTCGCGCCGAGCCGAGGCCGGCGGCGGTCACCAGGGTCGGTGCGGCCAGCACGTACCCGAGGAACCGCCGCCGCCCCAAGGATTCGCTCATCCCGGCCGGTTGCCCGTGGGGATCACGATCTTGGTTTCCTGGCCCTTCGTGAGGTAGAAGAGGATGTACTGCCGCAGCGCCTCGTCGACGGTCCAGGCGATGTCGGGCACCAGCGGCAGCGGGATGAGCCCCTCGCGGAACCGCACCAGGATCGGCCACACGGTCGCTATCGTCTGCTCCCAGAACGGTTCGCGGGGAATCTGGTCCCAGGTGGCCACCTGGTTGCCGACCAGGAACCGGGCGAGTGCGTTGCACAGCGGTCTGCTGATGCTGGCCGGGCTGGTCTGCTCGGCGAGCTGGCCGAGCAGGATGTCGGTCAGCTCGACCCCTTCGGGTGTCGGTCCCATGTTCGGCGGCAGAACCTGGTCCGACTGGGCGTTGGCCGCGGCCCAGGTCGCGGGGATGTACTCGTCGGCGATGCCCAGCAGGTGCGCGGTCACCTGCCACACGTGCAGGTAGGCCGCGGAGTCGGCCGCACCGATCGGGACCTTCCACTCCAGCATCTTGCGCATGGCGTAGGTCGGCAGCGTGTGCCAGGTGACCAGCATGTCCTCCTGGCTGATCGGGACGTCGCCGGTCCAGTGTGGAGACTGCTGGAGCAGATGCCGCACCGCCGCGTGCACCAGCCGCGTCTTGACGGCGTTGACGATGCAGGTGCCGTCGGGCCGGTACGCGTTCAACGCGCCGACCGCGAAGCCCAGGATGCTCGTCTTGGCGACGCGGTCCTCCATGTCCGCACCGCCCGCCGAGTAGTAGACCGCGCGTGCCTCCTGGGGGATGGCGGTACTCAGCATGCCGCCACCCACCCCGTTGAGCAGGTTGAGGTACAGCCCTCGCCGCTTGTTGAAGTCGGCGGCGGTCTCCAGCTTGGCGCGGTCCGCCCACGACGGCAGCTGGCGGGCCCTCTCCAGGAAGTCGTGCAGGTCCGCCGGCAACCCGTCAGGGAGGGGTTGGTCGTTGCAGGTCCAGTTCCACAGTAGACGGTTGACCTCGGGGACCGCGCCGCGATCGAGCAGCGACGCGACCAGCGGGTCGGCCTCGGCGTCCCACATCCACCGTGGATCGACGCCGGCGCCGGAACCCGCGACCGAACCGCTCGGCGCCCAGGTCCAGGCCAGCGCCCGAGCCGGTACGGCCATCCCGAGCGCGCCGAGCGCGCCCAACGCCCCGCCCGAGACCAACATCCTGCGCCTGTTCAGCTCCGCCATTCCTCGCTCCTCCTCGATGTCGCGCCTGGTCAGGACGGGCGGTTGGCGTCGGGGATCTCGATGCTGATCGGCCGTGCCTCGGACAGGAACAGCAGCGCCGCCTTGCGCAGGAACTCGTCGAAGAGCCAGTAGGCCTCCGGCGCCAGCGGGAAGGGCAGCAGTCCCTCCCGGACCTTGATGAACGGACCCCACGCCACCCTGAGCAGCGGGTCCCACACCGGCTCGCGAGCGATGTTCAGCCAGCCGGCGATCTGGTCGCCGAGCATGAAGCGGGTGAACGCGCCGAGGATCGGCTTGGACAGGATGCCACCGTCCACCGCGGACCCGAGGTTGAGCAGGATGTCGGCCAGGTTGACACCTTCCGGTGTCGGCGCCAGCACAGGAGTCAGGACCTGCGCGGCCTGGGAGTTGGCCTCGGCCCACGACGCCGGGATGTACTCGTCCTTGATCCCGAGCATGTGCGCACCCACCTGCCAGGAATGCAGGAACGCCGAGGACTCGGCGGCGGGGATCGGCACCTGCCACGCGGTCAGCTTCTGCATGACGGTCGTGGGCAGGCTGTGCCAGGTGACCATCATGTCCCGCTGGCTGATCGGGATGTCCTCGTCGGCCGTGCCCGGCCAGTGCGGGGACTGCGGCAGCAGGTGTCGCACCGCCGCGTGCACGAGCCGGGTCTTCACGCAGGTCACGATCATCTCACCGTCGGGCGCGTAGGCGTTGCGGGTGCCGATGTCGTAGCCGAGCTTGGCGGTCTTGGAGATGCGGTCCTTCATGTCCGCGCCACCCTGGGAGTAGTAGACCGCGCGTGCCTCGTGGGGGATGACCGTGCTCATCATGCCGCTGGCCAACCCGTACAACAGGCCGAGGTAGAGGCCCCGTTTCTCGTTGAACGTGTAGGCGGTGGCCAGCTTCCCCTGGTCGGCCCACGACGGCAGCTGCCGCGCCTGCTCCATGAAGTCCCGCAGGTCCGCCGGCAGCCCCGCCGGCAAGGGCTGGCCGTTCTTCGTCCAGGTCCGCAACAGTTCGTTGACCCTGGGCACGTCACCGCGGTCGAGCACCGAGGCGACCAGCGGGTCGGCCTCCGGGTCCCACACCCACCGCGGATCGGCGCTCGCCGCGGTGCCGGCGACCGAGCCCGACCACGTCCACGGCACCGCCTGCGCGGGTGCCGCGACGCTCAACGCGCCGAGCGCGCCGAGTGCTCCGCCCGCCTTCAACACGGTGCGCCTGCTGAGTCCGTCCATGCTTCGTTCCTCCTCGTCGAGGCCGAGAGCACCATTTTGATATGATGAAACACGATGCGATTCTCTGTATCATGAGAGCACGATGGGAAGGTCATCACAAGACCGAGCCCGACAGCGGTTGAGGCAGGACCAGTCACCGGAGGTGGACGTGGAACCCGCACCGTCGGAGTCGCTGCTGGAGCGCGCCTACCTCGATGCCGTCGAACAGGTCGACGACATCGACAGGAGCCGCGCGCGCATCCTCGACGCCGCGTACGAACAGTTCTGCCGGATGGGCATCCACCGGTCGACGATGGAGGACGTGGCCAGACGAGCCGGGGTCTCGCGGATCACGGTCTACCGGCGGTTCGCCACGAAGGACGTGTTGGTCGAACACGTGGTGCGCCGGGAGTTCCGCCGCTACTTCGACCAGTTCCTCGTCGACATCGAGCAAGCGGACACGGTCGCCGACCGGGTCGTCGTCGGCTTCGTGAGCTCGCTGCGTGCCATCCGGCGCAACCCACTGATCGGCGGTCTGCTGGCCGTGGAACCGGACGTGCTCGTACCCTCCATGATCAGCGACGGGGGACAGACCCTCGCCACCGTGCGCCAGTTCGTCGCCGGCCAGCTGCGCCGAGAACAACACGCCGGCAACGTGTCGAGCGAGGTGAACACCGACCTCGTGGCGGAGCTGATGGTCCGGCTCTCCGCCTCCTTCCTGGCGATCCCCAGCCACGTCATCGACCTCGACGACGACGAACAGCTGGCCGAGGTGGCCCGCCAGTTCCTCGTGCCCATGTTGGCGCCGCCAGCGACATCGAGGTGAACGCCGTCTCAGCTGGGGTTGGCGAAGAACTCCGCCAGGACTTCGGCTGCCGCGCCGATGGAGATGATGTCCTCGACGAGTTCGTCGGTGTCGACCTCGATGCGTTGCCAGCGTGGCAGGGGGAGTAGCTCGGTGAGTCGCGTGTGGACTGTGTCGCGGTAGATCTCGGGTGCGGCACGCACGGCGCGGCCGGCCAGCACGATTCGTTCCAGGTCCAGCACCTGCACGAGGTCGGCCAGTGCGATGCCGAGCAGGCTTGCCGCGGTGGGGGTGTCCGGTGCGGTGTTGTGGAGGATCTCCACGCAGCCGTGGCGTCCGCAGGCACAGCGTGGTCCGGCGTGGTCGAGGGTGGTGTGGCCGAACTCGCCGGCGTTGGTCCGGGGGCCGCGGTAGAGGCGGCCGTCGATGATGAGGCCGACGCCGATGCCGGTGCCGACCAGTACCACCGCGGTGGCGGCGGACGCGGGACATGGCCAGAGCCGGGTGAAGGCGGCCGCGTTGGAGTTCTTGTCCAGCATCACCGGCAACCCGGTCCGTGCGGCCAGCAGTTCGCGGAGCGGCACCTCGTGCCAACCGGGCATGTTGGTCGCGTCGCGGACGACGCCGGAGCGGTGGTCGAGCGGACCGACGGTGCCGACACCGAGCCCGAGCATTCCCTCGGCGCCGGCGCAAAGACGTCGAGCCGCGTCGGCGATCGCGGTCACGGCATGCTCTGGGCCGAACCCGGGCGGCAGCGGACCGCCGGTGGACGCCTCGACGGCGCCGGTCAGATCGGTGCGCACGACGTGGAACTCGTCACGGTCGAGCCGGGCGCCGAGCGCGTGCCGAGCAGCGGCGCGGACACGCAGCAGGGCGCGTGGTTTCCCGACGCCGGCGGACGGCTGCCGGTGTTCGGTGAGCAGGCCGGCGTCGAGCAACGTGGGGATGATCTTGGAGACGGCTTGCTGGGTCAGTCCGGTCCGGACCGCGAGTTCGCCCCGGCTGAGCTCCGTGGCCCGGAGGACGTGCGTGAGCAGGAGGGCGCGGTTGTGCTCACGCAGCCCGCGCAGGTTCACCCCGGTGTCTGGCATGTGGTCGATCCTGGCACGGTTGCTAGTTTAACAACACTGTTGTTTAATTGCCCGGTGACTGATGACGCACGTGTGGGGATCGTGGGCTACGGCATTGGCGGGCGCGTGTTCCACGCTCCGCTGGTCGCGGCGACAGCGGGGCTGACACCCGCGGTGATCGTCACCGCCAACCCCGAACGAGCGGAGCGGGCCCGCGCCGAACACCCCGAGGCCGAGGTCGTACCGAGCCCGGATGACCTGTTCGCCCAGGCCGACGACCTGGACCTGATAGTGGTCAGCACACCCAACCGCACCCATGTCCCGCTGGCGATGAGAGCGATCGACGCGGGCAAGCCGGTGGTGGTGGACAAGCCGTTCGCCCCGACCGCGGCCGAGGCGGAACAGATCACCGACGCGGCACGGGCAGCCGAGGTCGGCCTGACGGTGTTCCAGAACCGCCGTTTCGACTCGGACTTCCTGACCGTGCGCACCGTGCTCGACTCCGGCCGACTCGGCGAGGTCTTCCGATTCGAGTCCCGCTACGACCGGTGGGTGCCCAAGCCGCGCGACAACTGGCGAGAGCTCGGCGACCCGGCCGAGGCCGGCGGGTTGCTCTACGACCTCGGCGCGCACATCATCGACCAGGCGCTGCAGCTGTTCGGCCCCGCCACCGAGGTCTACGCCGAACTCGATCAACGCCGCCCCGGCGTCGAGGTGGACGACGACGTGTTCGTCGCGCTCCGTCACGAGAATGGGGTCCGGTCGCATCTGTGGGCATCCGCGCTGGCCGCAACCCGCAACCCGCGCTTCCGTGTTCTCGGTGACCGGGCCACGTTCACCAAGTACGGCCTGGACGTCCAGGAGCCCCAGATCCTGGCCGGTCTGCGACCCGGCGACCCAGGCTGGGGAGTCGAGCCCGCAACCGATGCCGGAACCCTGGGCGTCGACCAGGACGTCGAGACCGTGCCCACCGAGGTCGGTCGCTACCAGGACTTCTACGCCCAGGTCCGGGACGCGCTGCACGGCACGGCGCCCTTCCCGGTCGACCCGGCCGACGCCGTGCGGACGATGCGGGTCATCGAGGCCGCCCGACTCGCCGACCAGGAACGTCGGATCGTGCGCCTGAGCCCCGACGCCTGACCGCAGCCGAGTGCCCCGTGGTTCAGCCGCGGCACCGACGACCGGATGAGCCGAGGCGGTCCGACCAGTGTGCGTTGTGTGAGCTTTGTGTCAGGACTCCACTGGTTCACTTGTCGTGATCACACGGAAATCACGTGGGGAGCTGCGATGAGTGCTGCGTCAGTACGTCTCGTTCTCGCGTTCGACGCGTCGTGCGGACGGTGCCGGGAGATCTCCGCCGCGGTCGCGCGGGCGTGCGACGGCAGGCTCGAGGTGCTGCCACTCAGCCATGACGACGTGCGCGGCTGGCGGGAGCGGTGGTTCGGTGCGCACGCGCCGTGGGCGCCGACGTTGGTCAGGATCGGCGGTGACGACATCCGGGTGTGGACTGGTCGTCGCATGGCGTTCCCGCTGGTGCGTGGGCTCGGCCCGCGACGCACGATGCGCGTGCTGCGCGCACTGGGCGAGCTGCGTGCCGAGCCCGCCCCCGCCGGCGAGCCGGATGGCATGGGGCGCAAGCAGTTCTTCCGCCTCGCTGCCGGCGCCGCGGTCGCGGCCGGGATCGTGCTCGCGGGCAGGATGCCCGCATCGGCGAACACACCGGCGAAGGCACGCCAGTGGGCGGAGGCGAACCGCGACCGGCTTCCCCAGCGCTACGACCAGGTGGCGGCCCTGCCACTGGAGTACCGCAGGGCGGTCTTCGCGGAGTCCTCACCCCAGGTGCGTGCCCGGTTGTGGCGCGACCACCTCGACCAGTACCAGGCCACGCACCCCGGCCTCGGCAAGGAACACACGGCGATCCTCGACCGCGCGAGGGCGGTCGTGCCGAAGGTGTTCGCCGGCGCCCGCGAGGCGACCAGCGCGGCACGGGCCCAGCTGAAGGAGGACGCGATCGCCACGTTCGGCTTCGAGGAAGCACGCGCGATCATGGCGGTGCTGGGGCCGGACGAGACCAGGTCGGCTGCGGCACCGAAGGACTGCGAGTGCTCGTGGGCCGACTCGTGGTGCATCCTGCTCAAGTGCACCAACTACCCGATCACGTGCAACGCCTCCGACTCCGGCTGCGGTGACTTCTGGATCTGGCCCTGCGACGGCGTCTGCCAGCTGTAGCGGCCAGGCGGGGGAGGCCTGGCTTGCGGACGCCGAGGCGCGGATAAGGAAGTTCCAAGCGACCATCGCTGCTGGCGTCGACCCGAACGCGCTCATCGAGGTGATCAACACCGCACAAGCCGAGCGCGTAGCGGCTCAGGCGGAGATCAACAACTCGTCTGCACCGGACTTGATGGACACCGCCGAGGTCTACGCGCGGATCGAGTCGGTCGGCGACGGGCCGGCGAAGCTGAAGGATGCGAACGGAGAGGGGCTCGCAGAGCTGTACACCGGGCTTGACCTGCAAATTCGCTTCGAACTCGAGACATCGATCGCTGAGGTTTCGATGCGGGTGAGTAGTGAACATGTCCGAGGCCGGATTTGCACATTATTCACTCGTCGCGCGCTAGAACTGTGAACTAGTGCCAGCGTTGTCCTGGGATAGCCGAGCAGGTGCACTTCGGGGCAGAGTGGGCATACGTCGGCTTGGCACGTGCCGTCTTTGCCCGGACGCGTCGGCTGTGCCCGACCTCAAGTCAAGGAAGACCGGTCGGAAGCGCCTGCAGCGCCCCTTGACGGAGCGGATCGCTCATCCTGAGGTCACTCGCCACCAGTACTCCACCCCGTCGACCCAGCGTGCCCAGATGCTGGGCTCCTCCGCTGTATGACGGTACAGAAGCCGTAGCGCCAGTCGAGGTCGATGAAGACCATGCTGGTGATCACGTCGGACAGGTCGTACCCGGTGCCGACGAAGTCGGTCTGCCTGCCGTCGATCACGCCGTTGGGGGTCGGGCCTCGGTAGCCGAGTAGCGCCCCGAGGCGCTTGGCGAACGACCGGTAGCCGCTGTCGGGCTGGATGCCGTCGCCCGTCTGGCCCTGGGATATCCGCTGCAGCCGGTTTCCGCGAGGTAGGGGCAGAGGAGCGCGACCGTGTCGTGGTCGGGAGAGAGGTCCACAGTGACCGCGATGCCCACGTAGTCGAAGCCGAGCGGAATCCGGTGGGCCTCACGGCTGTCTCCCGTGTCAACCCGCACCAGCACCGTGGTGCCCGTCGACGTCGGCCTGGGAGTTCACCGGTCGCCCGACGATGCCGACCGTGCCGTGCGCAACAGTCCAGAACGTGCCCACCCACCACCACCGCGGCGACGGCGAGGAGGATCAGCGACGCGGTTACCAGCCTCCGGCGCGCCCCGCCCCTTTCAACCTGAGCACTTCGGAGGTCAGGCCATGCGGAACGCGTTGTGCTGTACGGCCCATTCGCCATCGGTGGTCACGACCTGGAACTCACCGATGTAGCCGCTCGGTTCACCCTCGTACACGACGTCGACCCACAGCGTCGTGCCCGTCTGGCCGACCCATTCCGGGTTCTCGATCGTCAGCGCGGTCAGCCACTCGCGATTGTGCTTCCACCAGTTCCCGTCGAACGAGGAGTCGGGTGGGGTCGCGTGCATCAGGTAGTGGTCCTGGAAGAGGTTGTAGACGTTCTCGTGCCAGTCTTCGAAGGCGTGCTCGACCATCCCTTCGGCATCCTCGAGCCGACCCGAGGCCAACACGGCCACGAAATCCCGAACATACGCCTCGACGTCGTCGGCAGTTGGCCGCTCCGTCCACTTCCGCACCGTCACCCGCTGGAGGGTAGATCATGATCGATGGACGACGCCGTCGTGGGGCAGCTCAACAAGCTGGCCGGCTGACACCGCACACCGTTCCTATGGACTGCGTGAGTGTGAGTCCTGGTGCCAGGGCTCACACTCCGCAGGACGCTCCGGGTCCCGTTGGCGGAAGTGGCCCGGTGACATGCCGGTCCACGTGCGGAACGCCCGGTAGAAAGACGCCGGGTCGCCGAAGCCGAGTAGGAACGCGATTTCCGCGTCGCTGAACGACGTGGCGCCCAGGTACCCCCTGGCGTGCTCGTGGCGTACCTCGTCCAGCATGGTGCGGAAGGAGGTGCCGTGTTCGCGTAGTAACCGCTGCATCGAACGGACGCTCATCGCCACGTCGCGGGCCACCGTGTCGACCGTCGGGCGGGCGCCGGGCAGTCTGCGGGCGATCGCCGTGCGGACCCGTTCGACCTCCCTGCCCTACCTGCGGGGGTGTTGGCCCGCAGGTAGGGCACTAGCGCCCGCAGCAGTGCCGGGTTGTGGGTGGCGAGTGGAAGATCGAGGTCGGCGGCGGCGAGCACCAACGCGTTGTGCGGCTCGCCGAGCCGGATCGGGCAGCCGAAGTACGTCGCGTGGCCGCTCGGTGTGTCCAGTGCCGGCACCGCCAGGTCCACGCGCAGGGGTGCGTCGACCGCGACCCGTCTCGCCACCTCGGTCAGGAACGCCAGTTCCGCGTCGACCAGTGCCTGCGGTGGGAGTCCTGCGCCGCCGGGCCAGCGGTAGATGATCGTGGCCTCGTCGCGGGTGCGGTCCAGGTCCACGTCCTCGGGGCTGAGGATGCGTTTGTACCGGGAGACGACCGCGACGGCCGCGCCCAGTGTGGCGCTGCCGAACACGGCCAGGAAGTACGGCTCGGTGAAGTCGGCCCGGACGGCACGGGCCAGTGCGATCCCGATGTCCGGGTCGTCGCTGACCTTGCGGATCGCGCGCCACAGGTCGAAGTACGCGGGGATCGGCAGTGTGGCGCCGGGACCGGCGAACAGGTCCGGGGGTAGCCCGGCGATGGACAGCACCTCGCCGGGGGTCACTCCGCAGGCCCGGAGCGCGGGCTCCAACCCGACCGGGACCTTACATCTGGTGGGTGGTGTCATGACGTCGGCTCGCGCGGATTCCCAGCAGTAGCAGGAATCCGATCAGGTAGTGGGTCGGGATCGCCACGAGTACCCCGGCCTTCGCCTGGATGGTGGCGAAGACGCCTGGAATGGTAAGCCAGACCACCCAGTCCACGGTCGCGCTCGCCAGCTGGTAGAACGTGAGACCGGCCGCGACGCCGAGGTGCGGGCTGTGGCGCAGCGTCCAGGCCACGAACGCCTGGCTGGCCAGCGCCACCGCGATCAGCTTGACCACCCACTGCCCGTCCGGGTTGATGTCCCAGCCGGTGACCGCGTACAGCACGCTCGGCGGGAGCAGTCCGATCACGGCGTACACGGCCTCGACCACGGCCACCACGGTGAAACCGAACCGCAGGCTCATGCCGCGACTCCGATCGGCTGCAGCCGGTTGCGGAGCAGGTCGCCGTGGCCGCACCGCAGCACGTGCGGCAGCCCGAAGATCGTGACGAGGGCGAGCGGCACGTCACCGAGGGCGAGGACCACGACGAACACCCCGGCCTGCGCGGACAGGTCCAGCGTGAAGACCACCACCACGAAGACCAGTCGGACTATCCCGTTCCAGTACGGGAACGCGCCGAACCGGCGCAGATCCATCGACGACAGCACCAGCACGGTGCCGGCGAACAACCCGACCAGCGCGGGCAACCAGACCCAGAACTGGGCTTCGGGCATCCGCAGGCCGACCACCCCGGGGGCGCCGGGGGTCAGGAAAACGACTATGGCACTGGCGTTGTAGACGCCCGCGATTCGTACGAACCAGGTCATGAAGCGCATGTGGGAATGTTCGGGCCGGCGATGGCGCCCGACAACGACGTTCCCCGCCAGACCAGTTGCAGAGTACGCCAAAATGACGGCCGTGCGTCTTGATCTCGATCGGATCCACGCGGCCCGCCGTGCCGGTCCAGACGAGGCCATCCTCAGCCTCGGCTGAGGGCCGGCAGCGCTCATGATGCGGAGAACATCCGTCCGTGACCATTGGGAGAGCCCTCCGTCGACCAGCAGGCGGTCGTGCCAGGAGACGGGGCGAACAACCCGGGCACGGCGATGCTCGCGCGCAGCGCGAGGTCGAGCGGACCATCTGTCAGCACGACGGCCGAGCGGGTGCGAACATCGGTGGCGACGGCGCCGAACCGGCGCGGCAGGCTCTCGATCCTGGGGTTCTCGCCGAGCACGCTGACCGACTCCGAGAGCACGGACGTGTCCAGCAATGCCAGGCGTGGCGCGAGTGTGAGCTTGCCGAAGGTCGCCCAGTTCGCGGCGCGGACCTTCTCCTCGATGAGGTCGAGCGGCAGGTCGGCGGCGAACGCGCCGCCGACGAGCGCGCCCGCGCTGGTGCCGGTGACGATCTCCGGCCGAATGTCCCGCTTGGCGAGTGCGCGCAGGACACCGACATGGGCGGCACCTCCACCGAGAGCGAGTCGGGCTTGGTGAGGCTTTACGGTGTGGTGCCGCGGTTTTGGTCGAGTGCCGCGTCGAGGCTGTCCGTGGTGCTCGCCGGATAGTCGGCACCCTTCTAGGGTGACCATTCCCGCCAGAGCCGGTCGATGAAGGCGAAGTCGTCGAGCTCGATGGCCGCCTCCGCCATGGCTGTCTGGAAGAAGAACATGTACCAGCTGCGAGGGTCGCCGCCGCGGCGCCGAAGTCGTGACCGATGAGATCCGCCTGCTCGCGCCCGAGCGCTTCGATGAGGGAGTAGCAAGTAAGCGGCGTAGGTGATCGCGTACGCGGAGAGCCCGACGTTCGTGATGTACAGATCCAGTACGGCGATGAAACTCGCCGTCGCCAGGATCGCGAGGATCAGACGGGCCTTGCCGGCCTGGAAGGCGTCGCGACGCCGGGCGGCGCGGCGGAGTTCACAGGCATGCGCCAGGTGTACTGCGGGGTCAGCCGGCCAGTCGGTTGAGCTTGCGGATTTGTTTGTCGAAGGCGCGCGAGGGCACGATCCGGCGCAGGACGCTGACGCGTCCGGCCATCGAGCCGGCGGTGTACCGGAGCTTGGGCTTGGAATCGGTGGCGGCCGCGACGATCACCTTCGCGACAACGTCCGGGTCGTCGGCGTTGCGCACGGCCGTGGCGAGCACGTCTCGGGCGACCTCCCGCTGTGCGGCGTATACCGGCAGGGGCGAGTCGGGTGCCAGGCTGCTCGCCTCGAAACTCGTGCTTGTGTAGGCCGGCTCGACCAGCAGCATCCGGACGCCGTGCTCGCGAAGCTCGTGGTCGACGGACTCGGAGTAGCCCTCGACCGCATGCTTGGCGGCGGCGTAGACGGCCATGAAGGGCGCTGGGATCAGACCGAGTACCGAGGAGACGTTGACCACGCGGCCACTGCCCTGGGCGCGCATGTGGGGTAGCACCGCGTTTGTCATCCGCATCAGGCCGAAGACGTTGATGTCGAAGACCTCCTTGGCCTGGTTGATCGAGCTCTCCTCGCCGGCGCCGACCGCGCCCACGCCCGCGTTGTTGACCAGGACGTCGATCCGACCGAACCGCTCGATCATCTCCCCGACCAGGGAGCGGACCGACTCGTCGCTGGCCACGTCGAGATCGAGGAACGTCACCCCGGCGAGCGGCTCGGCGTTCACCGCGTTGCGGCTCGTGCCGACCACGGCGAAGTCGGCGTTCACGAGGGCGAGCGCTGCCGCCCGCCCGATCCCGGAGGAGGCGCCCGTCACGAGGGCCACTGGGGGAGCTGTCTGCATGTTGGAACTCGGCACCTCCGACCCCGAGGTGCAACGCCTGGCCAACGACTGCTTCTCCGTGCTCACGACGGCAGTGGCCGACTGTGTGCGAGCGGCGCAGCGCAACGGCGACATCGACCCCGACGCGGATCCCGACGACCTCGCGTACCTTCTGCTGACCATCATCCGCGGGACCGACGTCGTCGGCGCGTACGGCCACAGTCCCGCCCGCCTGACCTCAATCGCGGAGAGCGCGTTCGCATTGCTGCCTCGCCCGCGTCACCGCTGAGAAGGGCGCGGCCGGCCTCGTCGCAGAACGTCCACTGTGGATGAGCCGTCGCTCTGTCCTGTCCTGTCCGAGCAAAGGCGACTTGCAGTCGGAGTTGCGCACTATCCCTACGCTTCCAACTGGAACTCTGACCGCACCCGGGTGTTCGACGCGCCCGGTGGGTGGCGACCGCCCTACAGGCGAGAACGCCCAGCGGAGGCGCTGGAGCCGTCGTTGGGCTGCTGGCGTCCGGATACCCGGCGCCGACCGTGGCACCGGGTGGTGTGGGCGGTGCCGCTCAGGGCTGCTCGACAGTCTCCCGCCGCGCCATCTCGGTGAACGCGGCTTCCAGGTAGCCGCGTAGTGGGCGGCCGCGCATCGATAGCAGGTCGGCGATGAGGACGACGGCGTGCTGTGTGACCGCGGCTGCCGACGGTCGCGGTGGGACCGCGTCCCACGGGTCGTCCAGTTCCGGCGGCCGCTCCTCTCCGGTGCTGGGGGCCGGCGGGGTGTCCGGATGGATCCCGAGCGCGCCGCTGAGGACGACGACCATTACCCCTGGGTCGACGCCGAGGAACCACGGCTCCACCGACCGGGCGCTGCGGTCGATGATCTCGCGGAGTCGTCGCCGTCCACACCGTTCGGGAGCACCTCCTCCAGCAGCAGCCGAACGGTGTCGCCGAGGATGACGCGCGCGTGCTCGGGGTCGGCGAGGAGGAGGCGGCTGCAGGCGTTGTTGAACGCGTCCGTGTCGCCGGCCTGCGCGGCCGCGACCGCGTCGGTAGTTTCCGACGCGATCGCCCGCGCAGCCGGCGGCAGCTCGCCGAGCGTGAGCCGGGGTGCGGGTGCCATACCGAGAACGCTACCGCCGACCGTCCAGTAGGTGCACGTAGGTTCGGCTCCGCCGGCGGCCGCGACATCGGTGGGCCACGGCGAGACCCGGGCCGACCGCGACCGCTCACTCCGCTCACTCCGCTCACTCCGCGAACCAGAGCCCGAGCACCGCAAACAATTCGATGAACCACAGGGGGTGACTGGTTGTAGTCGGCATCCGCGTCTGGCAGTCGATCGGACGGTCCTTGTCACTGATCGCGCCGGGAAGGAAAATCACTGTCAGTAGAGCGGGGCTACTTCGTCGACGGAGGATCCATGCGAGTACTCGGGCACGGCGCGGCGGTCGCGGCCAGTCTGGCACTGGTCGTGGTGGGGGCTACTCCGGCCACCGCCACGACATGGACACTGGAGCAGATCCCGCAGCGGATCTGTGTGGATCCCGAGTTCGGTCATCCTGGCGCCTACTTCATCGGGTCGATCTCCGGCAGTTGGTCGACGACGATCACGACTGGTCTTCGTGACCTGCCGTCTGGCACGTTCTCGCAAGGCTCGTCCGTTCTGCCGCCGGGCAAGCACGACAACCCGCCGGGCAGCACGATCATTAATGTCTTCGCCGGTGTGCACATCGGACCTGCCCCGGCGGGTGAGTACATCTCGGAACTCTGGGCGACCGATGGCGAGCAGACCCAGACCATGCCGGTGCGGATCGGTTTCCAGGAGGGGTGCTGAGCCTCGCTTTGGTCGGTAGTGCGTGCAGGGTGTCGTGCAGTGCTTCTCCCCGCGGACCGCTGCTGGGTCGGTGAGCGGTGCGCAGCTGCGCGGGTCGGAGAACCGTTTGGTCGCGCGGCGAATCGAGAGCACCCGGTGCCACCGTTCTCGGCGACCGACGCCGGTGGGCACCGCTGATCCGGCTGCATCGCCCGGGAATCAGTCATATACATCCGCCGCCATACTGCTTCCTTGTCGAGAGCGTGGATGGCCCACCGGACCACGGGAGCGGCTGGTGATCTCCTTCTTCGGCGTCCGCGGCGTCGGCTCGGTGTTCTACGTGGCCTACGCCCTTGAGCACGGGCACTTCCTCGACCCGGGCGCCGAGTTGTGGTCGCGCTGGTCGTAGTCGGCTCGATCCTGGTCCACGGCCCGTCCGCAACCCCCACCATGCGCCTGCTGGACCGCAAACAGGCCGAACTGGCGTACCGCGCACGGTGACGAACACGGGCGGCCACCGACCGGGTCAACCGGCACTCAGGCCGTCCTCTGGGTGCTCCTCCGCCGGCCAGACAGGGTTCGGCATCATATCCTGACCTCGCCACTGCGCCTCGACCGCGTCATAGAACGCCAGGAACCCGGGAGGCTCGGCGAGTTTTCTGCGGCGTTGCTCGCTGCGATACGTGAGGATCTTCATCGCATCGATGGAAACGTAGTTGCTGGGGTGCACGATTTCCGGAACTTCTGTGGGTAGCCAAGGTTGCTGCACCAGTGCCATGAACACGCCGTACCGGCTCCCCGTACCGCTCGCGAGCATCGCTTTCACGATCGCGACGAGCAACTGGCGGTCGATCTTCCCCGAATGGTGCTCGAGAAACTCGGAGAGCAGATCCTCCAAGCCGGACAGGCCCCCACGCGATATCGCCGACTCGAACCTCTCGGCTGTCATCTCGGTGACGGTGGGGGTTCCCAGCGAAAGGATGGAGATCAGCCAGCGCGCGACCTCTTCCTTCGAGTCAATCCCGAACAACGTGGTGTAGCGCTCGTGCCCGCGTATCTCGAGTCCCATTTGGAGTGTGCTGAGCTGGTCACGGTCGCCCAGCAGTTCTGCCTCGGCGAGCGGACGAACGGGCAGCTGGGCCGGGCTGTCCCGGAGCTTGATGTCGCTCCAGTCGCGGAAGATCACTGACAGCAGGCTGTTCCACCCGCCCTCGTCCAGTCCGGCCTGCCAGAGCGCCAGTGTCGACCGCCAGCGTGGATCGTCGACTCCGCCCAGCCACTGCTCGGTCATGGGCGCGCTGCCGCCGAGGCACAGGATCCGGAGCAACACGAGGTTCGCCGAGTAGGCGGCCGTCTCGCGTATGTGGTCCAGCGGCACTGGCCGATAGGTCGCGTACTTGTCCGAGCCGTGCCGGCTTCGGTGCAGGGAGAGCAGTACCTCCAGCAGGCGAACGAGCTCAGCGCGCTCCCGTGCGGTCAGGTCCTGCAGGATGTCGGACACGAAGGTGAGAATCGATCGCCGGTCGGCCAGGCACTGGTGCGACAGCAGTGCGAAGAAGAGCGAGTCGTCCGGTTCGCGGTTGCGCGGGTTTGCCGCGAAGCCACGGCCGAGCTCCAGGAGCACCTCGACGATCTCGCGGGCGACCAGGTACTCACCGAAAGTCGCGTGCAGGAACTCGTAGCTCCGCCGCGCCTGGAGAACCCCGAGCTTGGACTGTGACGTGTGGATGAAGAAGAACTGGGCGACGAGCTCGTCCCCGACCACCTCGGGATGTCCAAAACCTGACAGCCCCAGTGCGATGAGGTCCGCGCCGAGTTCGACGTCCATGACGTGCTGACGGCCCCGGTTGAACATCGCCAGCGCGGCGACGGACAGTCGCCTGATGTGCGTGCCGACGAGCTCATCGGGCTGGCCGGACCCGAGGTGGTTCGGCCGTGCCACCTCCCGCCGGGCGAAGTTCTCTATGAGGCGCCGGTACAACATGGTGTCCGAGAGGCCGGACTCGATCGGGGTGGTGTCCGGATCGGCGGAGTACAACGCGATCAAGAGGAGCAGCAGCGGCTGGTGCGCCAGCGAGCCACTGGCCTTGACCGCCTCCAGGCTGAGCGGGGACACGAGTCCGGTCGCGACGCCTTCCTCGTTCACCCGGTTCCAGGTGCGGCGCCACGTCTCGATCTGGTCCGCGCCGAAGCCTTCCAGCTTCACCACCGCGGTACCGCCTTCGATCTGGACCCGGTCCGCGACGACGCTCCGGCTCGTCACGATCACGGCCACCGGACGTTGCTGACCCGCTTCTCTCCTCTGGAACTCGGCGACCTCGTGCAGGAAGGCGGAACGGTTGTGCTCCGTCGCCTGCAGCAGCTCGTCGAGACCGTCCAACATCACCACCCGCAAGGTGTCCACGGTCTGGTCAGCCAGCCGGTGCCAGTCGACCCGACCGCTGGTCGAACGGTCGAGCGCCTCCTGGATCTGCCGGTGGATGGGCGCGTCGGCGGTGACATGGCGCAGCGGAACGTGAATCCCGGTATACAACGCGGTGGGTAGCCGTGCCGCGAGGACTCTGGTCAGGATGCTCTTGCCGGAACCAGGATGGCCGAGCAGCAGGAGCGGCCGGTGGCGTGCTTCTGGACTGGACAGGTAGGCGGTCAGCCGGACATCGAGATCCGAGTTCACCGGGCAGCTGTCCCACCATGTCTCATGGGCGACGGCGGTGTTCTTGCCGTAGGCGACGATGCGATATCTCGGTTCGACGTAGCTCTCGCCCACGGTGGGAAAGACGATGTCCGACCAGAGACCGGCGTCCGATGAGCTGCGGGAGACGACCGGCTCGTCCAGCTCGGTGACCGACGAGCGCCGGACGACCTCGGCGAGGTCGCACTGCGTCGAGCCGACTGCCGTCGCGGCTCCTATCGACGCCAGGATCGACTCGAACCGGGAGAAGGCGACCGACTGCTGACGAAGCGCGGCGCGCAGCTCCTCGTGGTGGGACTGAGCGAGCAGCAGGGACGCGTCCTGCGCCCCCAGGAGCGCCCAGACCATGAACTCGGGGACCTTCGCCGCCAGCTCGTAGTAGCGGCTTTCGTACCGTTCGGCGGCCGTCGCGCAAAGCTGGGTCACGGCCAGGTCCTTGGTCCTGTTCCCCTCCAGCCCGTCCAGGAACCGCACCACCCTCGCGACGATCTGAGCCTGGAACTCGTTGATCCGCTTGACGTTCTCCCGGAATCCGCACGCGGGTGACGGCATCGGGACCTCGCCCGCGTAGACGGTGTCGAGCGCGTCCTGTCCGGTGGCGAGATAGCGTTTCTCCCGGTCGGTCAGGTTCAGCTGCTTGAACTTCCGCGCGCCGAAGCTTTCGGAGATCGCCTCCATGGTCGAGCTCACGACCAGCACCGTGTGCGCGGCCGCGATCAGCTCGGTTCGCTGGTGGCCGGTCATGCCGGTACGACGGTCCGCGACCCGGTCAGCGATCTTGCGCGACAGGGCGACAGCCTCGTTCTTCTGGTCCACCCATCCCCAGATCGCGGTGAGAGCCGCGACGGGTGCGGCGGCAGGGCCGACGAAGGCGACAAGTCCCGAGGCGAGGATGGCGCCCCCGATCAGCGAGTCGATCCGCTCGATGACACTTCGGTCATCTTTACCCAGAATCCTCAACGCCCCACGAAAGTTCGTCGCATCGACGTACCCCATGCACCCTCCTCCCAGCGGGCCCATGTTACAGGGGCTGAAAGGCGAAAAATCCGTTGTCAGGAATGGCGCTCGGATGATTCCTTCGCGATCGCCCTTTTGGGCAGTATCTGCGGGCGTTCGGTTGTCTCCTGTGCGGTGTGGGAGGGGGAACCGTGGGCGATGAGCTGACCACCGATGACCTACGCCGTGCCTGGGAGGTGGTCCAGGCGCTGCACGACGACGGGCACGACGCGCAGGGGTGGGACGCCGCGTTGGCCGGATTCGCGCGGCTGGTGGGGTGCGACGATGTCGTGTCCGTGCGAGTCGACTCCGGTACCGGGAAGGTGCTGGCGCTGGACAACCCGCCCCTCGAGCACGGGACAGACAGCCTGGCGTGGGCCTGTCCGCTCGTCGTCGGCCAGCACCCCGGGTTCATCGCCTACCGGTCGGGGCGGTTGCCGCGCGGGGGTTTGGTCGCGCTCACGGATCTCGTCGAGACTCGTGCCTTTCGCCGGACTCCCTTGTACTCCGAGGTTTTCCGGCCGCGTGGCATCGCGGACGACCTGATGTGTTCCGTCGCGCTCGACAGCCGGCAGGACATCCTGCTGACGCTCAGCAGGACAACGCACGGGTTCTCGCAACGCGACCGGGCGCTGGTCGGTCTCATCGCGCCGCATCTCGCGCAGTACGCCGCCCGGTGGCAACGAACCGGCTCAGGGCGGCCGCGTCCCGAACGGCCGGTGCCCGCGCTGGCCCTGCTCACCACCCGGGAACAGCAGGTGAGCACACATGTCCTGCGCGGAGCGACCGATCGGGAGATCGCCAGGGCCCTGGACATCAGTACGCGGACCGTCCACAAGCACCTCGAGCGCATCTACCGCAAGCTCGACCTCACCAACCGCACCGGCCTGGTCGCGCTTCTGACGGCACAGGTCGGCTGACTACGCGCTCTGGTCGTCGGCAGCGCCGCCCTTGGACAACGCCTTGCCGACGATCACGTAGTCGCACTCGAAGAGGCCGTCGATGGGCTGGCCGACGGCGTTGTTCGTCGCGGTGATCTTGACGCGGGTGCCGTTGCCCAACGGCACGACCGTGACGTTGTAGATGACGAACGCGACACCACCCGCCGCGGGGTTCTCCCGAGGGTGCACCAGAGCGGTGACCGCCGGCCTGCCGTTGAACTGCACCGGCAGGTCGATGAAGACCTGGCGCACGTGCGCGCCGCCTTCCGGAATGAACGTCGGGCTGATTCCCGAGCACAGGAACATCCCCTCGATCCGCACGATGTTGGGCCCGTCGGCGGTGGTCGCGTCGAGCTGTCGAGTTTCCGTGGTTGACATGAGTCCTCCCCAGACTGCTTTCGTTTCGCGGAAAAGCACATCATCGGCAGGACGGTAACCACCATACGTAATTTTGCGTAACACCCTGCCGGCTGGGGTGAGCCGGTGACCCCTCGCGAAGTCTTCCTCGAGCTCGTCCACGGCGTCTACGAAGAGCGCTGGGCGGACGTGGTGGACCTGTACGCGGAGCAGACCGACCTTCCGGCGTCAGCCGACCCACATCACCGTCCACGCCGATCCCACCTGCGCCCGCCATGGCGTGCGGCGCGGGCAGCTCGACATCGCCCAACGGGACCGCGGCGGCCTGACGACCGACCCCGCCTGAGGTCGCAAACCGACCCGCAACGGCGTTACCGCTTCTCGACAGTGAGGTGGTGCGGTTGCGGGTCGGCCGGTGACAGGTCGGGGGTTCGGTCGGCGTCGGACAGCAGTTCGGCGTAACGGCCCAGCGTGCGTTCGCCGGTGCGCCGGTAGAACTCCGGCAGGGCGGTGCCGCGGCCCTCGTGGAAGGCCAGGAACTCGGGCTCGGATCGCAGCATGTCCAGGAGCCTGCGGAAGCTGGCGATGTCGGCGCGGAAGCTCGCGGTGCGGGCCAGGTGCACGTACCGGATGGCGCGGTGGGTGGTGGTGTGCATCCGTCGGCGCAGCATGTGCGGCGAGGCGGCGTGCGCGTACAGCTCGGTGAGCTTCTCGTAGTAGGTGATCGGGTCGTAGTGCCCGAGGGTGGTCACGAGGTAGGGCGCGTAGTACAAGTTGAACGGCATGGCCGTCAGGATCCGCCCGCCCGCGGCGAGTTGGTCGTGCAGCGGGGTGCCGCCGAACGGGACGGGGATGTTGATCGTTGGCCACACGAACGGGGTGCGGTCCATGAACCGCTTGGTCAGCTCGACCGGCTCGTCGCCCTGGTCGGTGTCGAGACCGAAGATGAAGTTCGCCTGCAGGTACGGCACGTTCTCGGCGAGCTGCGCGAAGTGTGCGGCCACCCGGTCGACCTTCGCCTCGCCGCGTTGGCGACCCACGCCGGCCTTGTTCGAGTAGTCCGTCCACGACTCCACGCCCGGTGCGACCATCGCGCAGTTGGTCTCCCCGAGCCGCCGTGGCCGGTCCCCGCGCAGCACGGTGAGCGAGCTTTCGATGATGTAGGGCGGCCGCGCGTCCGGAGGCTGGGCCTCCAGCGTCTGGAAGACCTGGTCGAACTTCACGGCGAAGTTCGGGTCGTGGAACACGATGAGCGTGCCCGGCAGATGGCGGGAGAGGTAGCGCAGGTCGGTCGCGAGCCGCTCGGCGGGCAGTGGGCGGTAGGTACTGCTCCAGTCGATGCAGAAGTCGCACCGGTAGGGGCAGCCCATGCTCGCGAGCATGGGCACCGCCGACAGCCGCAGGGGTCTGCGGCCCCAGAAGAAGGCTGAGGCGCGGATCTCGGGCATCCGTTCCTCGACGGTCGGGACGTCGTCGAACGGGCGGTCGGCCGAGATCATGGTGCCCGGATCGAAGTGTCCGGCCAGGATGTCGGCGACCAGCTCCGGGTCGCACTCGCGGACGACCAGGTCGAAGAAACGCAGGCAGTCCACCGGGAACGCCTTGGCGTGCGGGCCGCCGATCACGGTGCGGACACCAGCCGTGCGGTAGAGCTTGGCCAGGGCGTAGGCGAGGTGGCTGACCTGCGTATAGCACGAGATGAACACGACGTCCAGGTCGGCGGGCAGCAGCCGGTGTGGCTGGCCGAGCCCGTAGTAGGTGGCGTAGAAGGTCTCGTGCCCCTGGCGGCGGCACCACACCGAGATGGCCTGCGGGGTGATGCTGGCGTACTGCTTGGTGATCAACAACTGGTAACCGATGTCCACCGGGCGTCGGGCCGGCGGGCCGAGAAGGTCGAGAATCCCCACTCTCATCGCGGTCTCCTGTCCGTGCCGAACCGTCGAGCAGGTGGAAGGCGGGGTACGTGCGCCTTCTCCGCCTCGTATGTGGCACCTGTGGGTTCACCGTCCGCGACTGCGTCAATCCTTCTCATGCGCGCGATGACGTGTGCCACACAGAGGATGTCCTTCGCTTGGCGCGTCAGCAATGGGGTAATCGGCCTGGCACCGCCCGTCTTCGTGGTGTGAGTCCCGGCGCTGAGAGAGGATGTCGTGGTGCCTGAGAAGACCTCGAAGGTGGGGGACGATGCGGATCCCGGCACCGAGTTCCTGCTCGACGTCCTGAGCGGGGCGGTGGACGTGGCCGAGGGAGTACAGCGTGCGGTGGCGCCGGGTGTGCACCACCTGATCGTGGCGCGGGTCTACGGCCTCGTGCGTACGGGGCTCGCTGTGGGCGGCTCGGTTGTGGAACGGCTCCCTCGGCGCGTGGGCCTGTCCCGGCCACTGCGATCGCTGGAGGAGTCGGCCGTGGCGCAGCGGGCCGTTGGCGTGGCGAACGGGGCGGTGGGGGTGCACGCGCGTCCACGCGGTGGGGTCGTGCCGGCGGCGATGACGGTCCGGGTCGATCACCGGCGGGTTGGTCTCGATCATGACTCGCTCGCGGCGGCCTTTCCGTCGGCCTCGGGGCGAGTGGTGGTGTTCCTGCACGGGTTGGTCGAGACCGAACGGTCGTGGTTTCACCCGGTGGATCCCGGCAGGGCCCGCACGGGCACGGATTTCGGTAGCCGGCTGGCCCAGGATTTGTCCTGCAGCCCGGTGTATGTCCGGTACAACACGGGCCGGCACATCTCCGACAGCGGGCGCGAACTCGTCGGGCTGCTCTCCGAGCTGGTGGCGGCGTGGCCGGTTCCGGTCACCGAGATCGTCCTGATCGGACACTCGATGGGTGGGCTGGTGGCGCGGAGCGCGGTGCATCAGGCCGATGAACGGGGTGCGCCGTGGTTGTCGTTGGTGACGCGGTTGATGTGCCTGGGTAGCCCGCACACGGGAGCGCCGCTGGAGCGGGCTGCGGTTCGAGCGGCCGGGTTTCTCGGCAGGTTCGCCGTGTTGGGTCCTGTTGTTCGACTGATGGCCCTGCGCAGTGACGGGATCAAGGATCTCGCTCATGGCTACCTCCACGAGGGCCAGTGGTCCGAGGACAACGGCGGGGGAGTGCGGCGGACGGTCGACACGGTGGTCCCGGCGGGTGTCCGGCAGCTGTTCGTCGCCGTGACCTTGTCCCGGTCGGAAGGGAGCCTGTGGGGCCGGCTCGTCGGTGACCTGATGGTGACCCCCGCGAGCGCGGCGGATCGCACGCAGACCGCGGACCTCGAGTGGCTGGGTGGGCTGCATCATTTCGATCTCCTGCACCACGACGTCGTCTACGACGCTGTCCTCAGGTGGCTGCGCGACTCGGGCGACGTCCCCGGTGCACACTCCGCGTGACACCCGCGCCATGGACTGAGGGCCGGCCAGGGGACTCGATGAGCGCACGGCGTGCGCGGCCACGAGGCTGTACACATGCTTGCCTTCACCTGTCCGCACTGCCAGGCGGTCGTCTTCTTCGACAGCACCAGCTGTCTGACCTGCGGCACGGTCCTGGGCTACGTGCCGGACGGTCGCGCGTTCACCGCGGTCACCGGCGACGGGCCCGCGCTCTGCGTGAACCGGGACGTGGTGACCTGCAACTGGCTGCCGGACGACGGGGACGGGCTGTGCCGGTGCTGTTCGCTCACCCGCACCCGTCCGGCCGACACGGACCCGGCCGGGCTAGCGGCGTGGGCGGCGGTCGAGGCGGCGAAGCGCCAACTGGTCTTCCAGCTCGATGATCTGGCACTGCCGGTCGGCGGGGCGCCGCCGTTGCGGTTCGACCTGCTGTCCACTACCGAGCAGCCGGTGACCACGGGGCATGCGGACGGGGTGGTCACCCTTGATCTCGCCGAGGGAGCCGACTCACATCGGGAGAAGATGCGGATCGATCTCGCCGAGCCTTACCGCACGGTGCTCGGCCACCTGCGGCACGAAGTCGGCCACTACTACTGGCAGCGGCTGGTCGACGGCACACCGGCACTGGACGGGTTCCGCGCCCTGTTCGGTGACGAACGAGTCGACTACGCGACGGCGTTGGACCAGCACTACGCCCGAACCGACGACGGGAGCTGGACGGAGACCCACGTCAGCCGCTACGCGGCCGCGCACCCGTGGGAGGACTGGGCGGAGACGTTCGCCCACTACCTGCACATGCGTGACACGCTCCAGACCGCGGCGGCATGGCGGATCAGCGTCGCCGGGCCGGTGGCGAGAGTTCCCGCTGCCTCGGGTTTCCCCGAACTGGTCGCGACGTGGATGGCGTTCACGCTCGCACTCAACGCGGTGAACCGGAGCATGGGCAAGGACGACCTGTACCCGTTCGTCCTGCCGGACGGGGTGATCGACAAGCTCGGCTTTGTCCACGACGTCGTCACCCGGCACAGCGGGACGTCGTGCGACTGACGGGCACGACCCACCAGCGAACGCTCGCTGCCGCCACGGGCGGATGCTCAGAGCGAGCAGGGCGGCGTCGCCGACGAACCAGTACCGGCCGTCGGGAATCGGCTGCCAATGTTTCCTGCGGTGGTGGACATCGATACGGCGTGTCGGGGAAAGGCGATTCCGCCGGCTGGCTTTTCAACCGACGGAATCTGAGCCATAACGGCACTCGAGCGTCGTCATGGCCTGGTCGAGCCGTACCCAGTAACCACCTGCGCACACCCGGAGCCGGTCACGGATCCGCAAAGCGTGTGGTAGCTGACCTTAGTGGCCGTTGGGGAGCAGACACGCGTCACCACAGCCACCATTCTTGTCGAGTGGAACGCCGTGGTTCTGCTACTGGCGTCGCATCCGGAGCGCCGCCCCACGGGGCCCTTCTGTGCGAGGACCGACCCGAGCGGTCCAGAGACTCTTCGGCTGCCAGTGGACCGAAGCCCTCATCGTGGTCAGTCGCGGTTCTTGCGGACCAGGCGGCGAAGCTGGGCGAGGTGAACTGGCGTCGCCTGTTGTCAGGGTGAGGTTGGGGGTGGTGTTCTTCGGGGGCTGCTCGGTTGAGGTCGGCCATGCGTAGGCGGAACACCTGCAGGTCGGTGCCGAAGTACTTGGTGGTCTCGCCGACCCAGTGCATGCCTTTGTTACGGACCGTGGCGGAGGCGGCGGGCGTTGTTGCGCTGGATCGCCCACCGGTCCGCCGGTGCGGGCAGCCGAGCGTCTTCGGCGATCCACTGCCGCAGCAGCAGCCGCATGCCCCGGCCGAACCTCCGCCTCGCCCAACCGATCGTGCGGGCTTTCTGCGTGCGGAAGGGCATCGAGTACTCGCAGTGCGGATGGCTGCGACCTACGGGTACGTCCTGCAACACCTCCACGCCGTCGGCAGACCGCTGCGGCTGGCCAGCAACTGATGACAGGAGTACCGACATGGCATCGACTCACACAATGCCGCCGCCGACAGGGCACAGGCAGCTCAGGTTGCGGCTCAAGCCCAAGGGGGCGGTCACTGGCTACGTCGATGGCGCCGGGTGGCCGCGACCCCATGACCTCACCGCGGAACTGCCCGCGCTGGCTGAGGTTCTGGGCATACGCACTGTCCACATGGGAGAACACACCACGCCGGTTCGAGGTCGACGGATATCCGGTCCACATGGAGGGATTCACCTACCAGGACCAGAACATCATCCACGTGACCGGCTCGAACCGCGGTCGTCTCACCCTGCTCGTCGTTCCGTCCGACATGACCGACTCGGCCGGCCACGACGCCCTGATGACCGCCGCGCACCGGAGCAACGCCGACCGCGTTGGGGTCGAGACTGCGGTCCTTCCCGGACACGGAGATCGACCTGGAGATCAGCCTCAAGGACAGGCGCGGCACCGGCCGGCGGGTCACACTGGAATGTTGGATCAGCCGGAGTCCTCGCCTGCATCTGGTCTCCACCTCGACGGCGAGGGAGTTGGCGGTGGCTCTCAACGAGGTCCGCGACGACCTGATCCGTCAGGTCGACGACGCCAAGACCCGCACGGAACCTCGCAACAATCGCGCTCGCCGCCACTCCAGCACCCTGTGGACCACGACGTCGACTGAGACGTGTCGGACGGTCATTCAGGGGTGGGCTGTATACTGAACACGGTGGCCCGCTCAGTTCTGCCTCGGGCCATGTCTTCCTCGTCGACCACCACGCGCCGCGATCCACGTGGATCTGCGCCGGGCAGGACGACCCTTCGACATTCCGGAGCACTTTATGGCGGCACGCCGCCCTCATGACTTTTCCACGTCCATTTCCGCTGGTCCCACGTTCGCTGAGTTTGGTGTGCCAGCCGGGCTGGTGAAGGCCCTGACGACCCAGGGCATCACCGCGCCGTTCCCCATCCAGGCGGCGACACTGCCTGACTCGTTGGCCGGCCGTGACGTGCTCGGTCGCGGCCGAACCGGGTCGGGCAAGACGTACGCGTTCGCGCTACCCGTGCTCGCCAGACTCGCCGCCAACGACGCCCCGCGGCGGCCGGGCCGGCCACGGGCGCTGATCCTGGCCCCCACCCGGGAGTTGGTCAGCCAGATCCACGCCTCGATCGCCCCACTGGCCAAGGCACTGTCCCTGCGCACCATGACCGTCTACGGCGGCGTACGTCCCGGCCCGCAGATCACCGGCCTGAGTGCCGGGGTCGACGTGCTCATCGCGTGCCCCGGCCGGCTGGCCGATCACCTCGCGTCGGGTCACGCACGCCTCGACGCCGTCGAGATCACCGTGCTGGACGAGGCCGACCACATGGCCGACCTGGGCTTCCTGCCGGAGGTCACCCGGCTGCTGAACCAGACCCCGCGCGACGGCCAGCGGCTGCTGTTCTCGGCCACGCTCGACGCCGGCGTCGACGTGCTGGTCCGGCGCTTCCTGCACGACCCGGTGACCCACAGCGTCGACGCGGTCGCGTCGCCGGTCACCACCATGGCGCACCACGTGTTGCACGTACAGCCGGCGGCCCGGCTCCCGGTGCTGGTCGACCTGACCGCGGCACCGGGGCGCACGCTGGTGTTCACGCGTACCAAGCGGGGTGCCACGAAGCTGACCCGTCAACTCGTCGCCGAGGGAGTACCGGCCGTCGAACTGCACGGCAACCTCGGTCAGTCAGCACGCACGCGCAACCTGCTCGCCTTCGCCGACGGCAGCGCGGCCACCCTGGTGGCCACCGACATCGCCGCCCGGGGCATCCACGTCGACGACGTCGCGCTGGTGATCCACGCCGACCCGCCGGTGGAACACAAGGCATATCTGCACCGCTCCGGCCGTACCGCCCGAGCGGGCGCGTCCGGCACCGTCGTCACCCTGATGACCGACACACAGGCCGCCGACGTGCGTGACCTCACCCGCAAGGCCGGGATCACCGCCACCGTCACCCGCCTGCGGCCCGGCCACCCGCTGCTCACCCAACTCGCACCTGGTGAGCGCACCTACGTCGCCCCGAGCGCGAAACCCGCACCGAACAGCCGCCCGGACCGGCGAGACCAACCAACCAGCGCCACCCCCCAGCGCACCAAGAACACCGGCAAAGCCAAGAACACCGGCAGTGCCAAGAACACCCGCACGCCCCGACGCCCCGCGACGCCGAAAACCGGCGGGATAGCCGCGTTCTCAGCCGGCACTCGGAGGGGCCGCCGCTGACCGACTGGCTTAGCCCGAGAAGTCAACGGACTCGTCGCCCTCCGGCTGTCTCACGACCATCCCGACCTCCAGCGCGAGAGACGTCCTGGCCACAAGGATCGCCATCAAGCGCGCGTCCACTGTGGAGTATCTGGATCGCGTGTTCCCGGTACCGCACCAACTCCGCGGCGCCGGGTGACCAATTTGGACAGGTTGTTGCCCGGTTGAAGGCTGCCGGTGTGCAGGTGTGGCTGCCGGAGGCTGGTGGTCCGATGGAGTTGGATAGTCCGGTGCATGAGGCGTTGATGGTGTTGTTGGGTGCTCAGGCGCAGCGTGAGGTGGTGCGTGCTCGGCATCGGGTGTTGGCGCCGATGCGGGTTCAGGCGCGTGTGCAGGGCCGGTCCACACCCGAACGTCGTCCACGCGCGGTGGGGTCGGCGGTTGCACGTGTTGGAGCCAGACCCAGTGACGGCGCCGTGGGTGGAGTGGATCTTCACCGAGCGTGTGCGTGGTCGGAGTGTGGCGTCGTTAGTGCGGGAGTTGAACGATCGTGGTGTGCCGTGTCCGTCGAGTGTGGATCCGGGGCGGAATGGCCTCACGATGGCGACCAGCTCCTTCTTCGTGGTGACGAACAGCCTCCGCCTTCGGCGGTTCGCGGGCCTCGGCTCTGATACCCCGGCGATCCCGGCGCCAGCCCCCGAACGCGAGCTCCAGGCTATTTCTTCGGTGTGATGGTCACCGGGACCTCCATCCGCAGCGGAACGGCTGAGTCCGTCGTGGCGATGATCGTGCCGCTCACCGCCTTCGGGCCGGCCAGCAGGCGGAACACGAAGGTCACCGACTCGCCGGGGGCCAGTTGCTGTCCGGACGCGCAGGTGACCGTGACCTTGCCCGCCGGGCAGGAAACGGTCTGCTGCGCCACGCCGTTCAACCTCACCAGGGGCGCGCCGACGAGGTTGTTACCCGGTCCGACCACCTTGACGTCCTCGGGCAGGGACAGCGTCAACGTCGTCGGCGGTGCTGGTGCCGAACCGGTGTTCGTGATCGTGATGGGCAACCTGGTCGGCGGTCCGCCGGTGGACGTGACGAAGCTGCCGGGGGTGGTCGGCGCCAGGGTGAAACCAGCGGTGGCCTCGCTCGTCGGGACGTTCGGCACGCCGGCGCTCGGTGCGCCCGCGCTCGGTGCACCGGCCGAGGGGTCCACCTGGGATGGCGCCGTGCTCCCTGTCACGGCAGGGCCGGACTGTCCGATCGGCCCCGTGGTGCGGGCGCCGGCGCTCGACGCGGGCGGGTCGGCGGCCACGGTGGGGTCGGCCGCGCCGGGCGGGCCGGCTGCGGTGGACATGACGGCGATGACGAGCGTCGCCGCCGCGGCCGCGGCACCGATCCAGGGAAGTGCCGAGGAACCGCTGGCGGCGAGCAACGCGGTCGCCGCGGTCGCCTTGCCCGTCGCTGCCAGGTAGCCCGCGGCACCGACGCCGAGTACCAGGGGTGCGACGACGCCGCGCAGCGATGAGTTGATGTCGGCCAGCTCGGACGCCAGGGCCCGGCACGCCCCGCAGCTGTCCAGGTGCGCCTCGACCTGGCTGGTCTCGCGCCTGGACAGGCCGTTGCGGGTCCAGGCACCCAGTTTGGTGACCGCGGCGCGGCAGTGCTCGGAGGGGGCGTGCGCCACGTGCGCCTGGATGTAGGCCTTCCGCAGGCCCTCCCTGGCCCGGTAGGCCAACGCGGAGACGCCGTTGGCGGTCAGGCCGAGGAGCGGTGCGACCTCGTCGGGCGGCTGACCCTCGATCGCGGTGTGCCACAGCACGGTCTGCCAACGCTCGGGCAGGTCGGCGAACGCCCTGGCGGCCAGCGTCCGTTCCAGCCGCGCGACGCTCGTGTCGTGGAACGGCAGCACGGTGACCCGCTTGGCAGCAGGCACCGACTCCACGTCGTCGGCCAGGTCGATCCTGCGGTCCCGCCGGGTCCTGTCGTAGGCGGTGTGGCGGACAGCGGTGAGCACGTACGCGCGGAAGGCGACCTCGGGACCGCCGCCCGTCCGCAGCGTGGCGAGGACTTTGGCGAAGGCGTCCGACACCAGGTCGTCGGCCTCCGTCGGCGTCCTGACCAGCTGGCGGGCCAGGTTGTGGGCAGCACGCACGTGGCGCGCGTAGAGGTCGCCGTATGCCTGGGTGTTCCCGTCGCGGACGGCCTGCATCAGCTCGGTGTCCGAGGGCGGGCGCGAAGCCTCCTCCACCCCGCCGACCGGCCTGGCCGCCGCGCCGCTGGAACCCGAGCTCCCGGCGCCGAGGACGCGGTCGAGATCGGCTCCCATGGCCGCGGCGTCGCCGGTGCGCCACTGCTCCATGTCGCGTTCGTCGGGATAACCGATCACTGGTCGCCCCCTCGGCACCTCTTGAGATGAGGGGTAACCCTATCGGGGGACCACGATCGGGTCAGGTGCCGGCGGTATTTTTCCCGGTGGTCAGATGGTCAAGTCTTTTCTTGTCCTGTCGAGGTCAGCCGCGCGCAGCGCTACCGAGACCGCGCGGTGCACAGGTCGATGGCCTCGTCCGGGGCACCGAGTAGGTCGTCCATCTCCCGCAGCCCCGCACGGGTCAGCAACTGCTTCTCATTGGTGATCCACTCCCCGCGAGCGGCGAGGATCGCATGGGCCGCGCATGACGCCCCGGTCACCAGCAGTCCGGCCGTCTGCCCCCGACGCCCGTGCACCGCGTGACCATCCCGCGCGTACGCCATGACCATGGACCTGCGCTCCCACCAGATCCCCGGCGCCGCGCCCGCAGCAGCGAATCCCGCAGCGTCACGTTCAACGCCAACTCCGCCACCACCAGGTACGACGGGATCCCGGCCAGGTGGAACATCAGCGGCGATGCGGAAGCGTCCCTCCCACGCCTTCGCCCACTCGTGTTCCACGCTGGTCAGGTGGCGGTAGTGCACATCCACCCCCGGCCTTCGAACGACAGCCACGCACAGACGCCGCCGGGCGGATGAGTGGTCGAAACGCCTATGGTCCGCGATGACTGGCCGTGCGGGCCGTCTCAGCAGTTGCGCCAGCTGCATGATGTGCCCTGTCACCCGTGAACAAACCGCCATCGCCACGTGGTAGTTCCATAAGTGATTGAGCACGTTCAAGGTCTTGAGGTGTGTCGACCGCGGCGCGGATCGCTCATCGTCTGGCGCAGGTGCGTGATGTCGGCCGCCGGCAGGCGGCGCAGCGGGTCGACGGCCTCGCCGCGGCGCGAGCCGGGTACCACGTGTGGAGCCCGGACATCACGTCCCGCAACAGCTCGTCCACGTGGCGGTGCCGCATCGGGTCATGGTTGCGGACCTGGTGGTGATCACGTGGGACGCCTGCCGTTGCGTGGTGAGCACCTCCTTGACGCCCTGCTCGATCCGACGCGAGATCTCGGTGAGCTCGCGTCGTTGCTGGTCCGGCAGCAGGTTGGTGAACCGGTGCCGCAGCACCGTGCGCAGCTGGCCCCACAGGACGTCGATCTGTGCCGGGTCGCCGATCAGGCCCAACGCCCGGGTGAACGCGCGGCCCTCTGGCGTCGCGTCCATGATCTGCTGGCCGCGGGCCGGGTACTCGCGCAGCACCTCACCGGTCGGCCGCACGTCGTGCCGCAGCTCGGCGACGACGTCGCGCTGCATGGCCTTGATCGACTCGGCCACGCGGGCGAAGTCCGCGGGCAGCTCCCGCGCCAGGTGCAGCACGTTCTCCGCCGCCTCGAGCAGCTGTTCGTCGTCGACGGTGTCGACGGCGCCGCCCTGTTCGAGCCGGGTGAGCTCCTTCTGCCGCTGTCTGATCTCCTCGTCGAGGCGCGCGATCCGGCCATCACGTCCGGGTCGGCGTCCTGCGCGAGCCGCTCGATCGCGTCGAGCAGCGTCCTGCCCCGGGACTCTGACACCCTGGTCCTGGCTCCGCCGACCCGGCCGGCGACCTCGAGCGCACCGACGCCGTGCGCGGACAGCCGGTACACCTCGACGTCCTCGTCGGACACCTGCCGCACCCAGCCAGTCGGCCTGCACCCACTGTCTGCACAGGTCGCGGGCGTTCCCGGCGGGCAGCGGCTGGTTGTCCTCGTCGCCGTAGCCCGAGGCCCGCAGCTGGTCGAGGGCGTCGTTGATCTCCGCGTGCGCGTCCGCCACCGCCACCCTTGGCCGCTCCGGAGTGAACACCATCGCCAACACGGTCACCACGAACGGCGCATACGTCCGGTGAAGCAGATCAAGCGTTGGATTCTGGAACGCCTGGAGCGCACCCTCTACGCCTCGTGCACCCATCGCCGCTCAGCGTACGACGCGAATGTAACGCGGGAAGCATGTGACCCGCGGCGTTGCAGCGCTGGCCTCAAACATCCTGCGTAGGCCCCTCTGCCTGGAGCAGTGCAGCCAGATCGAACACGTCGGGTCGTTGGGATGCTCATCGCCAGTGAACCCCAACCGGCGGCGCCTACATCGCCGAGTGCAACACGATCAATCTCTCACGCAGAGTGACTGCGTGTCTCTCAGCTTTACCTGTGCGGCGGGCAGACAGATCTGCTACGGCACGGTGAATTAGATGGTGGAGTGCCGGCCCTACTTGGTGACGCGTTGTCGACGAGGGTCAATCACGATCCGTGAAGGAGCTGAGGATGGATGTCGACGCGGCTTTGGGGCGGCTCCTTGAACAGTCCACGGTGACTTTTCAATCTAGCTCATACCTAGCTGGGCAAGTTCGAAAAAGGGCCGCTAGCCTCGATAAAGAACGTCGTGCCAAGAGACTGCCGCGGCATGAGCGTAAACCCGAGCTCATTCCAGTCCTTGAGAGCGAGCATGGTGGCGGCATGACGATTGCGCCATGGGAGCTGTTGCACGTTCTTGGTCGTGCAACCGTCCTAGCTGGACAGGGATCTTCGCGGGCCCTCTCCCAACACTGGGCGTGCCTGAAGTACATAACCACCCTGCAGGCCAACAGCAGAGGTCGACTGGAGTTGTCAGCGGATGGCAAGGATCCTCGATACCACCGTAAGTCCGTCCAGGTGGAAGATTTGGGCATCGCGTTCGCGCTCGCCACTGCGCTCCGTATCGCGCAGCAACGGCATCCGGAGTATCGGTTTGAGGTGGTCGACGCGGACGTTGCCCTCGAAGCCGGATGGGCCCTCCGAGGAACAGAAGTCAGGGAACGAGACTCTACAAGGCTGCGACCAGACTACTTTCTGTTCGGTCTGAAAGAAAGAAGCGCGGCGCGGATCATTACCGTTGAATGCAAGGGATCGCACGGTCGGGTGGCCGCTCAGCACGAACAGTTGGCCAAAGCATCCGCGCAAGTGCATGCAGTTGTGGTCGGCGACCGCGACAAGGGCGCGGCTTCGCCACCCGGTCTGCTCATGGCCACCGCGTTGGCCGCCAAAGGAGGCATCGAAATACGCATACTCGACCCTGAAGGCGGTGGTGAACTCGCCATACCTGACCATCGTGCGCCAAGGCTGAACGGGCCGATCGAACAGTTCAACGAGGTAGCGGCTGTTCCTGTCGCTAAACCGGACGGTGAATGGGATTCCCGTCCCGGGTTCTACATTCCTCCGGAGCGTTCGGAGTGGTTCTCGCGCGTACTTGCCCGTACAGCCGCCGCAGGTCTATTGGCATTCGCTGGAGATCGTGGAGCGGCGCGTACCTTGTTGACTAAGCGTCAGCAGGCTCGGCTCGGCTCGGAGTATGACCATCCCGGTACCAGTGTCCGATGTGACACAGGAATTACGTTGGCCGGCTTGCCATTCGTCGGAACCGACCACGTGTTCCGCTTCGGATCGCAGCGGATGGAAGTGTTCTCAGGAATGTTGGAACAAATGCATGGACTCCTCAGAGACAGTCACGACTTCCAGGGCTACGAAACGGCGCTGCCCCACGTATTGACCGCCTGGGGACAGCGTCGTGATGACGCTGCGGCCGAGTGGGGTGGCGTCATATTTATGGATACCGACGGAGCCATCATGGGCCTGCGGCCTATGGGCGCAGGCCGTCCACTTCGATGAGCGTTCAACGACGGCAGGTTCCCAGCACCGACACACCAACGATCAACTGGTCTGTCCAGCAACCCTGATCCACAACCCCTTACCCACCCACATATCCAGACCAGGATGAAAACCACTCACCGAACGGAACTTCTCGTTCGACGGCGGCACCTCTGCGTTCCGCAATAACACGTCGTGCCGCAGCGGCAGCGGCACGAACGACCGGATCGTCGGCAACTCCGACAGCTCGAACCAGTTCTGGTCCGGCTCCAACGGTTCCCGGTGCTCCTCCTGCAGCGGCACCCTGCGCTGGCCCTTCGCCGCGGACGGCCACCTGGTCGTGACGTTCGGATAGGACCGAAAACGTTGCCGCCCCCGGCGCCGACCGGGGGCGGCAACGTTCATGTCAGGCGAAGGTCTGCCAGCCGGTGCCGATCTGGGTGCCGGTGCTGTAGGGCGCGGTGTTGCTGCCATTGTTGGTGTAGAGCGCGAGGGTGCCGTCGGGCTTGGTCGCGGTGAGGTCGGCTCGTCCGTCGCCGGTGACGTCGCTGAGCTGGATGCGGTTGAACTGCTGCCAGGCCGAACCGATCTGGCTGCCCGTGTTGTACGGCGCGGTGTTGCTGCCGCCGTTGGTGTAGAGCGTGAGCAGGCCGTCGGGCTTGGTGGCCACGATGTCGGCGCGCCCGTCACCGGTGACGTCGCCGGCGAGGATCCAGGTGAAGGTGTTCCAGCCGGTGCCGATCTGGATTCCGGTGTTGTACGGCGCGGTGTTGTTGCCCGTGTTGGTGTACAGCGACAGCGTACCGTCGGGCTTGGCGGCCACGATGTCGGCTCGTCCGTCGCCGGTGACGTCAGCGAGGGTGACGTGGCTGAACTGTTGCCAGGCCGAGCCGATCTGGCTGCCCGTGTTGTACGGCGCGGTGTTGCTGCCACCGTTGGTATAGAGCGCGAGCATGCCGTCGGGCTTGGCCGCCACGATGTCGGCGCGCCCGTCGCCGGTGACGTCGCCGGCGAGGAACCAGGAGAAGGACTGCCAGCCGGTGCCGATCTGGATACCGGTGTTGTAGGGGGCGGTGTTGTTGCCCGTGTTGGTGTACAGCGACAGCGTGCCGCTTGGCGTGCGGGCGATCAGGTCGGACCGGCCGTCACCGGTGACATCGCCGGCCGTGACTCCGTTCGCGCCACCACCGGCCGAGCCGCCCGCGAGCGCGGCGAGCTGGGCCAGCGATCCGTTGAACACGTTGGAGTCGTGCGCCGCGCCCCGGCCGCACGCGTCGATGTCGTACTGCCAGATCGTCCACTGTGTACCCCAGCCCGGCACCGACGGCGGCGACGAGTTGCAGCTGGCGATGTCGAGCCCATACCCCGAGAACGCGGTGCTGCTGCCGGTGCACGGGTTCCACCAGTTGACGTTGGTGTAGATCATCGGCGTGCTGCCGGTGCGTGACTGGACCTGGTTGAGGAATGAGCTCATCCACGACCGCATGTCGCTCTGGCTGAGGCCGTAGCAGTCGGGCAGGCCCAGCGAGTCGTACGGCCATTCCATGTCGAGGAAGGGCGGCAACGTCCTGCCGTCGTTGGCCCACTGCAGGTGGTCGACGAAGTAGTTCGCCTGACCGACCGGATTGCCGAGGTCCGGCCGCCCGAACGCGTAGGCGCCGACGTAGAGCCCGGCGTCCTTGGCACCGTGGTAGTCCTGGTCGAAGTACGGGTTGGCGTAGCCGGTGCCCTCGGTCGCCTTGACGTAGGCGAACTCGTCGCCGGCCGCCTTCTGGTTGGCCCAGTTGACTGTCTTGCCGCCGGAGTGGTCGTGGCTCGAGACGTCGATGCCGTTGATCGGGTAGCCGGGCGGGAGGGCTGCCGCTTGCGCGGACCGGGCGGCCGGCGAGTTCGGCTCGTGCGCGGCGTGTGCGGATCCGTCGGAAACCTGCTTGTCCGGCACCGGGTCGGCGATCGCGGGTGACGTTCCCCAGAGAAGGGCCGCGCCGGCCACCGCCGCCAGAATGTACTTACGCATGGTGAGCTCCTGTAGCGAGAGGTGGATCAGACGAACGATTCCCAGCCGGTGCCGATCTGGGTGCCGGTGCTGTAGGGCGCGGTGTTGCTGCCATTGTTGGTGTAGAGCGCGAGGGTGCCGTCGGGCTTGGTCGCGGTGAGGTCGGCTCGGCCGTCGCCGGTGACGTCGCTGAGCTGGATGCGGTTGAACTGTTGCCAGGCGGAGCCGATTTGGGCGCCGGTGTTGTACGGGGCGGTGTTGCTGCCGCCGTTGGTGTAGAGCAGGAGCATGCCGTCGGGCTTGGTGGCGACGATGTCGGCCCGGCGGTCGCCGGTGACGTCGCCGGCGAGGATCCAGGTGAAGGTGTTCCAGCCGGTGCCGATCTGGATTCCTGTGTTGTAGGGGGCGGTGTTGTTGCCGGTGTTGGTGTAGAGCAGGAGGGTTCCGTCTGGTTTGGCGGCGACGAGGTCCGCTCGTCCGTCGCCGGTGACGTCAGCGAGGGTGACGTGGCTGAACTGTTGCCAGGCCGAGCCGATCTGGCTGCCCGTGTTGTACGGCGCGGTGTTGCTGCCACCGTTGGTGTAGAGCGAGAGGAGGCCGTCGGGCTTCATCGCGACGATGTCCGCTCGTCCGTCGCCGGTGACGTCGCCGGCGAGGAACCAGGAGAAGGACTGCCAGCCGGTGCCGATCTGGATACCGGTGTTGTAGGGGGCGGTGTTGCTGCCGCCGTTGGTGTACAGCGACAGCGTGCCGCCCGGCCCCCGGCCGATCAGGTCGGCGCGGCCGTCACCGGTCACGTCGCCGGACACCACGCCGTTGGGGCCGTTGCCGTCGTCGATGATCTTGTTGTAGCGCCAGAACATGTACTCGCTGACCGGATGTCCCGACCAGCTAGAGTCTGAGTGGCTTGCGTGCGTGACATGCTTGATCGGGGTCGAACCAAAGCTGTAGTAAGAGAAGTGCGTGTGGTCGGACTCCCACGCCTCGAACAGGATGGCGTGGTGGCTGAGGTCGTTGATGAGGTCGCCGGGCTTCAGGTCGTCGAACGAGATCTGGGTGGAGATGTCCGGCAGGTGCCACGTGTTGTACCCGCCTGCCGACTCGTTGGGCTGCCCCAACGCGACGTGCCACGCCATCGACACGTAGCCCGAGCAGTCGGGCGCGTACATGGTTCCCTGGGGATCGGGGTAGAAGGTGGAGGAGTCGCGCGAGGAGTTGTAGGTCAACGAGTCGCGCTGGTTGTACCAGAAGATCGCCCGGGAGATCACCTCCGAGCGCGTGATGTAGCCACCCTGGGTTGACGTGGCCTGTGCGGGGGCGGCCGGGACGAGGAAGCCGCAGGCGACGACCATGGCCGCGAGGATCGTGCTGGCGATCCGGCGGAAAGTACCGATTCTGGATGTCCTGTTCATGGCCAGTAGCCTCGGTGCCCGCACTGCATGTTCTCTGCAAATCCGCCCTCAGCCGCCTTACAGTGGTTCTCTGGTGGCGACACCGGGAGTACAGTCCGCTGTGACATCTCGGGGGAAGATGGCTAACCGCACTGGGGCGTAGATGGAGTTCCGGCTGCTTGGACCGGTCGAGGTCGCCGACGAGACCGGCGCGCTCGCCTTGGGGGGCACGAAGATCCGCACCCTACTGGCCGCGTTGCTGCTCGAGCCGGGACGGGTCATCGCCACGGACCGCCTCGTCGACATCATCTGGGACGACGAACCGCCGCCCACCGCGCGGGCGCTGATCCAGACGTACGTGTCGACGCTGCGCCGGGTGCTCGGCGACACCGGCACGGAGATCATCCGCACGATGGCGCCCGGCTACCTGGCGCGGGTTGGCGCCGACAGACTCGACCGGCACCGCTTCGAGGTCTTCACGGTGGAGGGCCGGTCCGCCGTGGCCGGCGGGCGGTACCGCGAGGCGTCGAACGCCTTCCGGGCCGCGGACGCGCTGTGGCGCGGGCCGGCGCTTGGCGGTGTGCGTAGCCGCGTCCTCGCGACGGAGGCCGCCCGCCTCGACGAGCAGCGGCTCGCGGTCATCGAGGCGCGGATCGCCGCCGACCTGGAGCTGGGCCGCACGGACGAACTGATCGGCGAGCTGACCGTCCTGGTCGGGCAGCATCCGACGCGGGCGGCGCTGCGTGGCCAGCTCATGCTCGCCCTGTACCGCGCGGACCGGGCCGCCGACGCCCTCGCCGTCTTCCGGCATGGTCGCGAGATCCTGATCGACGAGCTGGGGATCGAGCCGGGGGTCGAGCTGACCCGGCTGCACGAGGCCGTTCTGCGGTCGGACCCGGCGCTGCTCGGCCCGCGTGCCGAACCGCCGGCGCGGCCCGAGCCGGCGCGACCCCAGCCGCCGCCCGCCCGCCCGCATCCGCGACTGGCCGTACCGAAACAACTTCCGCCCGACGCGGCCGACTTCACCGGCCGCGACGAGCTGGTGTGCGAGCTGACCGACGTGCTGACCGGCGGCCGGAGCGGTCCCGTCGTGGCGGCGCTGCTCGGACCGGGTGGCGTCGGCAAGTCGGCGCTGGCCGTGCACGTGGCCCACCGGGTGGCCGAGGCGTACTCGGACGGGCAGCTCCACGCCGACTTGCGGGGCACCACCGGCGCGCCGGCCTCGACCACCGAGGTGCTCGGCCGCTTCCTGCGTGCGCTGCAGCCGAACCAGAACGCGATCCCGGACGAGGCGGACGAGCGCATGGACGCCTACCGCACCGCGCTGGCCGGCCGCCGCGTGCTGATCGTCCTCGACGACGCCGCCAACGAGCAGCAGGTGCGCCCGCTGCTGCCCGGCACCGGCACCTGCTCGGTCCTGCTGACCTCACGCAACCGGTTGGCCGGCCTCGCCGGCGCGCACCTCGTCGAGGTGGGGCTGCTCTCCGCGGGCGAGGCGACCGCCCTGCTGTCCCGCATCGCCGGCGCCGATCGGATCGAGACCGCGCCCGACGCCGCCGCCGACATCGTGGCGTGCTGCGGCAACCTGCCGCTCGCGGTCCGGGTCGCCGGCGCGCGGCTGGCCACCCGCCGGCAGTGGACCGCACGCCTGCTCGCGACCCGGCTGACCGACGAACGGCGCCGCCTCACCGAACTGTCCGCCGGCGACCAGCAGATCCGGGCGAGCATCGAGCTGAGCGTCCGCAACCTGGAACCGGCCGCCCAGACCGCGATCCGCCGGCTCGGGCACCTGGGGCTGGCCGACTTCCGGTCGTGGGTGGTGGCCTACGCGCTCGACGTCGACATCGGCACGGCCGAGGAGGTCGTCGAGCACCTCGTCGACACCCACCTGGTCGACTACACCTTCGTCGACGACACCGGCCAGGTGCGTTACCGGCTGCACGACCTGGTCCGCATCTACGCCAGGGAGGAGGCCGAACGACACGAGTCCCGGGCCGACCTGGTCGCCGCGACGGCCCGGGTCGCCGCAGGCTGGGCCGCGGTGCTCGAGCGGCTGGGGGAGCACGTCGTTGACCACGTGACCTCCGGCGCGATTCCCCTGACGGTGCCAAGGGCCGGCGGCACGGTCGACCCGGAGGTGCTCGGCACCGCGTTGACCGACCCCCGGGGCTGGCTCGACATCGAGCAGGCGTCGCTGGTGCTCGCCGTGGAGCGATGCGCCGAGCTGGGTCTCGACGAGCTGGCCGTGGCCATCGCGTCGGTGCTGTGCGCGTCGTCCTACGCGCTGAACAGCGTGCTGGACCTGTGGGACCGCGCGCACGGCGCCGCGCTGGCCGCCGCCCGCGAAGCCGGCAACGCGCACGGCGAGGCGGTCCTGCTGGCCGAGATCGGGCAGCTGCGGTACGAGCAGGACCGGTTCGCCGACGCCCGGACACACCTGGCCGACGCCGTCGAGCGGTTCCGCGACCTGCGCGACGCGCGTGGCGAGGCCAGCGTGCTGACCGCGCTCGGGCTGGCCTGCCGGGAGCAGGGCTACCTGCCCGAGGCGGAGCACTTCCTGGCGCAGGCGGCCGTGGTGTGCCGGGAGCTGAACGACGACCGCGCCACCGGCCACTGCGAGCGGCTGATCGGCTCGGTCCAGCTGGAACGCGGCGACTTCGCGGCCGCCGACACCGCGCTGGGCGCCGCGCTCGCGGCGTACCGCCGGACCGGCAGCGAGCGCGGGGAGGCGCTGACACTGCGCACGATCGGCCTGACCCACCGCGCCCGCGGCCGGCTCACCGAGGCAGAGGACACGTTCACCCGCGCGCTGGCCCTGTTCCGGCGGCTCGGCGACACGAAGCTGGCGACGTTCTGCCTGCGCGGGCTGGCCAAGACCTACGTCCGGATGGGCCGGCTGGCCGAGGCCAGGGAGCCGCTGGAGACCGCGCTCGCCGCCCACGAGGCCGAGCGCGACGTCTGGGCCGTGGCGATGGTGCAGCGCACCCTCGGCGAGCTGGAGCTGGCTGCCGGCCGGTTCTCGGCGGCCGGTCGGTGGCTCGCGAGCGCGCTGGAGACCTTCCGGGCGCAGGAAGCCGCCCTGTTCTGCGCCCGCACGCTGCGGGACATCGCGCAGCTGGAGGAGGCGAGAGGCGACCACACCGCGGCGGAGACCGCGCTGGCCGAGGCCATCGAGACGTTCCGCACCTACGGGTCGCGCGAGTACGGCGAGCTGACGTCGCTGTAATCCGATTGCAGGGTTTTTGCAGCACGGTGGGCGAATGTTGGCCCGTGCCAGGAGACCCGCAGATCACCGTGCCGCTGTCCGATCCGCGCCTTGCCAGGATCCCGATCCGGGACAGCGGCGAGCCGCTGGTGGACGTCCGGGCGTCGGCTCCGCTTCGGGTGGCCGGGCTGACGTATCTCCGGTACGGCCTCGTCGACCGGCTGGTGACCGCCCAGAGCCTGCTGCCCCGCGACGTCCGCCTGCTGATCGTCGACGGGTACCGCCCGCCCGCGTTGCCGTGCCGGCACCTGACGTGCGCGCTCGAGGAGGCGAGACTGGTCCGGCCCGCCGTGTCCACTGAGGACATGAGGCACCTGGTCGGCCTGTGCGCCACCCCGCCGCCGGTCGCCCCGCACCCGACGGGCGGCGCCGTGGACCTCACGCTGTCCGAAGTGGACGATGGAGTTGTGCTGCTCCCGGCCTGCTGCACGGGTCCCGTCCCGCCGCCGACCGAGAGAACGGGGGAACTGCTCGCGTCGGCGCTGGTCGCTGTCGGTCTCGTCAACTACCCGGCCCGGTGGTGGCACTGGTCGTACGGCGACCGCTTCTGGGCCTGCGTGAACCAGGCGCCCCACGCCCGCTACGGCCCACTGCCCACCGCACCATCCGCTACTTTGTGACCGGTGCCCACCTTCGAGGAGATCACGCGACACCACGACCGCGACCCGGCCTAGAACCCGTGGGTCATCGGGCCACCCGCACCCGAAACGATCACGATCGTGCCGTACGACCCCGGGTGGCCTCGCCGCTACGAGACTCTGGCGGCGCGGATCCGCGCGGCACTCGGTGACGCGGTCCTGGACATCGAGCACGTAGGCTCGACCTCCGTCGAGGGGTTGGCCGCCAAGGACATCGTCGACATCACCCTCACCGTCAACCGCACCGCCTGTCGCAGGTGTCGGGGCGTCGTCAGGGAAGGAGGGCCAGCTTGTCGCCGGGGTGCCCGGTCCGAAGGAGTTTCATGGCAGCGCGGCTTCGGTGAGCGCGAAGGTTCGCGCGAGGGGGACCTCGAGCAGATCGATGCACACCAGGCTGGCCGTCTGGCCGGCCACCACGACGGCCAGAAACGAGGTACGCGCCGTGTCCTCGTCCCAGATGATCAGCTCGTCGTCGACCACGGGTGCCCGGCGAGAACCAGGCCGACAGGTGGGCAACGATGTCCAGGAAGTGCGGCGTGAGGTGGCGGGCCTGCCTCGACTGGGTGTTACTTCTTGCGTTACCCGGGCGCGGCATCCCGGCTGGAGTCTCGGCGGTGGCGTCCAGGTAACACAGCAGCGGGCGGAACCCGAACGACGCCTTCCAGGTCAGCCGGACTTTGACCGACAACGGGGCTCGCTGTCCTCCGAGCGGGTCGGGAATGTGGGGCGCGGTGGAGGCGATGTCGGGTACCCGGATGTCGGAGCCGAGCCGGGTCAATCATGCAGCGGCCCGCCCGTTCAGGCTGGATTTGAAGTGGTGAACCGCGGAGGCGGCGCTGAGTCCGAGTTCGGCGAGACCGCGAAGACCGGGCCGGGCGAGACGGGACAGCCAACGCAACGGCAGCATGGAAAAGCGGATCGCGGCGGGCGCATAGCCGGCCATCTCGCGATGGAAACGGTGGGTTGCCAGGGCGATGGTGCTGTGTCCGTCGCGAGCGGCGAACAGCTCGCGGGCGAGGTGGTCCGCGTCGATGATCGCGGTGGCGGCGGCACGTCCGCCGGTGGGAGGCATAGCGTGCACGGCGTCGCCGAGTGCGGTGACCGGTCCGGCTGGCCACGGCGTCAGGTCCGCATCGGGGTCGGCGGCGTAGAACCGGAACCCGGCTGCGGAGCCGGGGTCGGTGGCGGCGATGAGCTCGAGCACGGCCGGAGGCCAACCACGAACAGTCGACAGCGTGAACTCGACCAGCTCCGGCCCGGTCATCTCCTGCACGGTGGCGGGGGGCAGCACGGTCTCGGTGGCACTGAATCCCCACACCAGGGACGGGGCCTCCGTGATGGCCGGGACGGTGGTGCAGGAGGCCGGATCGATTGCCGGGCCGCCACTCGGGTCGTGGACCTGCATGAACACCGACGCTCCCTTGAGGCCCATGGCGAGCACCGGCCCATCGTTGACGATATCGGGCAGCAGGGCGCGGGTGCGTGCGGTGAGCGGAGTGCGGGCGGCGATGCCCCCGAACCCGATGGGATTGGCCAGGTCCCGGCCGGCGAGCGAGGCCGTTACCCGGGAGCGGGTACCGTCGGCACCGACGAGGACGTCTGCGGTGTCGGCACTACCGTCAGCGAAGTGGGCGGTGATCCGGCCGTAGGACAGAACCTCGTGAGACACATATTCGGCCCCGAACCGCACCTGATCGTCCAGGCCGTGGGTCAGCAGGGTGCGCAGCGGCACTCGTCCGATCATGAGAGTGTCGGTGCCCTGGTCGGAGGGGCGGGTGACCAACGGGCGCAGGTGGTGGTCAGCCCAGGTGTAGCGGCGAAGCGACGCACGGGAGACCGAGCTGGCCAACAGGGCATGGTAGTGCTGCGGGCTGAGGTGGCGACGCAGGACTTCACAGGCCCCATCGTCGAGATGCAGCCGGTAACCCCCACCTGGGGGTCACGGTCGTGGACGGACACTTCGATACCGCCGTGGTGCAGGGCCTGGGCGAGCGTCAGCCCACCGATCCCCGCCCCGATGATCATGACTCGCATGTTGCTCCCTCTTTAGTTACATAACGTGATATCAGTCAATGCTGTGCTCGCCACTAACGCACCCAGGCGTGACCAGGCGATGACGTGGTCGTTGTCGGGGTCACGTGGGCGGGGCGAGGGGGCTGCTGCGGGGCCTTGCAGCAGGCCCCCGCGGACCGCGCTGTCGATGACCAGGCGGGCCTGCGCGCCGGGGATCTCAGGAGAATCGCTACTGGTGCCGACGCCGGCGCGTCACTTCACGGGCACTTTCATCTTGAACAGTTCCTCTGCATTTCGGAACGCAATCTTTTCCTTGTCTTCGCGTGGCAAATCGACTCCACCGAACCGGGGCAACGCCAATGCCTCCACGATCTTGGGGGAAGCTCAGGCCCCGACCTCCACCGGCCGTGCCGACACACTCATTTCCCGAATGAAGGTCGGTTCCCGCTGGCGCCGAGTTCCCGAGAACACGCCGGCGCAACGGCCACGGCGACTCCACAGCCGAGATCCACGGGCCACATGCCTGTCCAACCGGCGCGGCGCCGTTCCAACTGGTCTGTTCGGGTGGTTGCCGTTCCCTGTGGCGTCAGGACCTCCAACCTCGGGTGGTCTCGGGGACGGGTCTCGGGAAAGGGTCGGGATGACGACAATGAGTGGTAGGGCGTTCGTGTCGGCGGTCGCCGGACGGCGTCCCGGCTCTCGGACGGGCACCGGCGCACAGGCGCGGGTTGGGTTGCGGTTCGCGTTTTATGGGCGGACGTCGACGAGTGAGTTTCAGGATGCGGTGACGTCGCGGGGCTGGCAGCGGTCGGTGTCGGAGGAGCTGGTCAAGGATTTCGGCGCGATCGTCGGGGAATTCTTCGATGAGGGGTGTTAGCGTCGGTGGTCGTAATCGGACCGTCCGGCCACCTCGGCGTTGTTGGCCGCCGAGGACCCAGATCGTGGGTTCGATGCGGTGGTGGTGGGGGAGTATGAGCGCGCGTTTTACGGTGACCAGGTCCGGCACGTTGTTGCCCGGTTGAAGGCTGCCGGTGTGCAGGTGTGGTTGCCGGAGGCTGGTGGTCTGGTGGAGTTGGATAGTCCGGTGCATGAGGCGTTGATGGTGTTGTTGGGTGCTCAGGCGCAGCGTGAGGTGGTGCGTGCTCGGCATCGGATGTTGGCGGCGATGCGGGTACAGACCCGGGTGCAGGGCCGGTTCCTGGGTGGCCGTCCGCCGTACGGATACCGTCTCGCGGATGCCGGTCCCCATCCGAACGCCGTACACGGGCGGTGGGGCCGGCGGTTGCACGTGCTGGAGCCGGACCCGGTCACGGCACCGTGGGTGGAGTGGATCTTCACCGAGCGCGTGCGTGGTCGAAGTGTGGCGTCCTTGGTCCGCGACCTGAACGATCGAGGTGTGCCGTGCCCGTCTAGCGCGGATGCGGGGCGGAATGATCATCGTTCGGGGGAGCGGTGGATCGTGCGGACGGTCGCGATGATCTTGGAGAATCCGCGGTACACGGGTCGGCAGGTGTGGAACCGACAGAGCACCAAGGGACATGGCTCCGGAGGTCGCGCCAGCGGCCGCGGTTCAGGCGCAGTGCGGTGGAACCCGACAGAGGAGTGGGAAGTCTCCGAACACCTGACCCACCGACCGCTGGTCGACGATGCCACGTTCCTGGCGGTCCAGGGGATGCGCACTGGCAGGACGACAAAGGACGGCGAGACGCGGCAGTACGTTCTGGCTGGATTGGTGACGTGCGGCGTGTGCGGCCGCCGGATGGACGCTCACTGGGTGCACGGTCGGCCTGGGTACCGCTGTCGATACGGGTACAACAGCGCAGCACCTCGCTCGGCGGACGCGCCACTCAACCTGTACGTGCGCGAAGACCGCCTCCTCGAGGTCCTGCCCGGCTTGCTCGGCGGCGGTGAGGACATCGGGACTGGCCCGGTCCCGAGTGGACCCGCGCCGGATCCGGTAGAGGTCCTCCGTCATCGACGGCTACAGATCGCGTGCACACATCAGGGGCAGGAACTCCAGCAAGAAGCTCCGAGGAGGATCACTTCTGTGTCAAGTCCTCGAAGTGCTTTACCCCGTGAGGCCCCGCAACGCCCGACTTCAGTCGGCTTGCGAAAGAATCGGACATGTTTTACGTGGGCACGCCGACGGATTGAAGGATTCCGTGGGGTAAGGGAGTGTCCGAGACGAGAACACGCATTCCCAGGAAATTTCCTGTAATGCAGGAGATATCCAGGGGGTGTAAGAATTACGGCTCTGGCGCACTTTCGGTGGTGGTGCGGTGGGTTCCCGGCGGCGACGGGTTTGGGTTGCCATGATCGTTTGTGGCTGAGATGGCGATGCTGGTCAGTGTGGTGTTCTCGGGGCTGTCGGCGCTGGCGATCGAGGGCGTTGAGGACGCTGGCGATGTGATCGTGGTACGGGCGTCAACCAGGGGTGATGAGGTGGCGTGTCCTGCTTGTGGGACGCCGACGGGTCGGGTTCATGCCTTCCACGAGCGGATCCCCGCGGATGTGCCTGCCGATGGACGTCGGGTGCTGGTGAGGTTGCGGATCCGCCGGATGCGTTGTCCTGTCACCGAGTGCGCGCGTCAGACCTTCCGAGAGCAGGTGCCGGGTTTGATCGAGCGATACCAGCGACGGACCGTGCGGCTGGGCGAGCAGGTCCGTGGTGTCGTGCGCGAGTTGGCGGGCAGGGCATCTGCTCGGTTGCTTCCGTCGCTCGGGATCGCGGTCGGGCGGGACACCGCTGTGCGGGTCTTGCTGGGCATCCCGTTACCGGATCGTGCGGTGCCACGGGTGCTGGGGATCGACGACTTCGCACTGCGCAGGGGGCACGACTACGCCACCGTGATGATCGACGCTGACACCGGCGCACGGATCGACGTGCTGCCAGGCCGCGGCGCGCAGGTGGTGGCCGATTGGCTGCGGACGCATCCCCGGGTCGAGGTCGTGTGTCGGGACGGTTCGGCAGCCTATGCGCAGGCCGTGCGGGACGCGCTGCCGAACGCGGTCCAGGTCGCCGACCGGTGGCATCTGTGGCACGGCCTGTGTGATGCCGTGGGCAAGGAGGTCGCGGCCCACAGTGCGTGCTGGGCAACGGCCACGGGACTACGTGAGGGAAAGCTCGCCGAGACGACTCTGCAGCGGTGGCAGCAGATCCATGCCCTGCTCGAGGCCGGAGTCGGGCTGCTGGACTGCTCACGCCGCCTCGGTCTGGCACTGAACACGGTCAAGCGATACGCCCGTGCGGCCACTCCGGAGCGCATCCAGCGGGTCCCCAAGTATCGGGCCTGCATGGTCGACCCGTATCGGGACCACCTCCGCGCTCGTCGTGAACAGGAACCGGGCGTGGGGGCTACCACGCTGCTGGGCGAAATCCGCGCTCTGGGCTACAACGGCAGCCAGAACCTTCTCGTGCGGTACCTGAACCAGGGGCGGCATCTCGACGAGCATCCGCACCTCTCGCCACGGCGGGCCGCTCGACTGCTGCTGACCCGACCGGAGAATCCCACCGAACGGCAACGCGAACGGGTCGAAGCTCTGGCCACGGCCTGTCCCGAGATGGCGGCGCTGGCCACCGCCGTGCGTTCTTTCGTCACGCTGCTCGCTCCCCGCAAGGACAACTCAGCCCGTTTGGCGGCATGGACCATCGCCACACGTGAGGTGGACCTACCCCACGTGCATTCCTTCGCCCGAGGCATCGACCAGGACATCGACGCCGTCACCGCTGCTGTCACCCTCGAGCACCACAACGGACGCACCGAAGGCGTCAACACGAAAACGAAGCTCCTCAAGCGACAGATGTACGGCAGAGCCGGCTTCGCTCTCCTGCGCCACCGCATCCTCCTCGGATAACAACACCACCGAAAGTGCGCCAGAGCCGTAATTCTTACACCCCCTTTTGAACTGACCACTTGTCCGGACCGTGCGGTACTCCGTGAGGTCTTGATGTCGCTCGTGCTCATAGGCGGGCAGGATCTGGGTGCCGATCAGTTGTAGCCAGCCTGTGGTGTCAGGCCCGTGCCGCAGCTGTCTGGCCGGGACTCTGGCCGGGGTGTTCACCGACAAGGTTGATGGGGTGGGCGCGACACGGCGAACGTCGTCTCCGGCGGTCGCGGGATCGATCACGGCAACTGTCGCTGGTTGGTGCCACATTTGGAGGTGGGCCAGGGCTGCGCGGACGCCGCGAGGATTGATCTTCGGCGGCGCCGAGGAAGGGCGGTGCGGTGATCTGGCCCCAGGCAGCCGAGTAACTGACCGAGCGATGGGAACACCGACGACAGGCCGCGACCACCTCAGCGGGTACTTCTTGAGGCGTCACCCGGTAGGTCGCTGCCGCCCGCGTGTCGTTGTCTTGGCCGGTGCGTGCAGGAGTGTGGCGCCGAGTGGGGTGAGGGTGTGGAGGACCTTGTTGGCGACACGTCGACTGTCGATCAGGCCGTTGTCGCGTAGTACGGCGGTGTGGTGGCTGATGTCCGGGGCGGAGACGCCGAGCAGTCTGCTCGATCCGCGGTGCCGACCGAGCTGCTCTCTGGTCGCGATGCCCTTGCCAGCGATCCGGACCCGGATACCACGCCGACGGACCCGATGCTGCCGATGTCGACCAGCCCCCGGCAATCCTCCTGCTGATTCCCGGTGACGGGACCGCACCATGCCGTACATCCAACATGGGACCAGATTGTCTGGCGGGACGCCGTCGGTGGCGGTAACCTGCCGGCTGCGCGGTTTCGCACAGGGGGAGAAAACGATTGCGCATCCGACCGGATCCGCACTGGATGCCTGAACTCAACAGCACACTCGCCGGTCTCGGCCTCGGGATCCTTGCCGAGGACTCCGTGACGAGTTTCGTGGGACGCAACCCGAACTGGGCTGGGACGACCAGTACCGGTGCGCGGGTCTTCGTCAAGCATATCGGCGGCGATCCGCGAGCCGCGACCGTTCGACTCCGTCGTACCGTCGCGGTCGAGACCGAGCGCTTCGCCGCCCGGTTCGGCCTGGTGACACCGCGTTGTCTCGGTTGGGACGAGCAGGCTCGACTGATCGTGTTCGAGTTGCTCATGCCGGCCCGCACCGGTGCCGAGCTCGCCGGTGCCGGTGAGTTCGACACCAGTGCGGCTGAGCAGGCGGGCCAACTGGTGGCGGCCCTGCACTCGGCGAGTCTCACCGTCGAGCGACCCGCTCCGCCGTTCCCGCCGCTGGCGTCACTCGCGTCGCTGACCTGGCAAGAGTTCGTCGCCGCTACGGTCGCTGAGCTGGAGCTGTGGCGGATCGTGCAGAACGACGCCGCGTTGCCGGTCGCGCTGCGTGACCTGCACCTCGCCCAGGAGCGGGTGAGACCCGTGCCGACGCACTGCGACCTGCGGCTCGACCAGTTCGTCGACCACGGCGGGCGGCTGTACCTCACTGACTGGGAGGAACTGCGGCTCGCGGATCCGGCGAGGGACATCGGCGCATATGTCGGCGAGTGGCTCCATCACGCGATCACCCGGCTCGACGCGAGCGAGGCCGAGCTGTGCCATGAGGACGTCCTCGACCGCGCGGCTGCGGAGTTCGTTCAGGTCCGGCCTCGCATCGCGGCGTTCTGGCGGTCCTATCTCACCGCGGCCGGTCACGCCGAGGAGGACCTGGCCGTGCGCGCCGCCGCGTTCGCGGGCTGGCATCAGTTCACCCGCGCGTTCGCCGGCGCGCATGCGAGCTCTCGGCTGTCGGCCATCGACCGGGCCGCTGCTGGTATCGGCAGGACCGTGCTGCTGGCGCCCCGCGAGTTCGTCGAGGAGCTGGGGCTGGGAGGCGGCACGTGACGAGCTTGCCCCAGCATCTGGTCGACGTGCTGCGGTCGGTACGGGTGGACCTGGCCACGTCGACCGTCCGTGTCGGCGAGCACGAGGTCCGGGCGGACTCACCCGAGTACCTGCGCCGCGCGTTGTCCACCGCGCTCTACGACCAACTGCACGCGGGACGAGGCGAGTGGCGACCCGCCGTTCCTCGGGAACTCGTCGACGAGGCGTTCGAGGCGCGGCTGCGGGCCGCGGTGCCCCACACCCACACCCAGGCGGTCACGTCGGTCCGCGAGGTGTCCGACGGCCAGATCGTCGTCACCCTTGACGGTGTCCGCGTCCGGTTGCCGGCGTCCGGCGCGGACACCGTGGCCGCCGGTGCGGATGTCCTGCTCCGGGTGGAGTGTGTCCGCCCACGGCTCTCGCCGGGATTTCTGCTCGTCGACGGGTCCGCCGGGCACGGGCTCGGTGACGGCCCCGTTCTTCGCGTCTACGTCAACATCCAGACGAACGAGGCCACACCCGAGGTACTGGGGGTGATACTCGGGACGCTGGAGCGGCTGGACGTGCCGTATCGGGCGAAGATCACCTCTGTGCGGGCGGCCCTGCCGAGGCAGGACGCCGCGGTGGTGTACCTCGGCCGGCGTGCTTGGCGCGCCGCGACGGCCGTCGCGACCGTTGTCCAGGACGTCGTGGGCCGTGGCGATCGGGTGTCGCCGTACACCCGGCGGCTCGGTGCGGGCGTGTCGGCGGCCTGGGACCCCGCCGATCCTCGGCCCGGATATCGCGGGCTGAGTTTCGGTGAGCACCGTTCACTCGTCATTTCGACCGCGTTGCTGGCACATGCGAAAAATCCTTCATCTTCGTTGGAAAACGTCGTAGAGAAGGAATTCGACATGGCGGGAATAGATCCGCGAGCACCGTTTCGCGATGTGACTTCTCCCAAGCTGGTTCGTATACTTCCGACCAGTCAATCTACATTGTGAGGTTCTTCTAGATGACCGTGCGCAATCTCATGGCCGGCTACACCGCGTACACCGATGCCGAGGAGTTGGCGGCCATGCGAGGCACCCACCGGGATGTCCTCGTCACCACGACCGACACGACCACGACGACCAGCTTCATAGCGGCGGCCGGTTCCGGCGGCCCGGAGAACGCGCCCGATCTCACAATTGTGCGGCAGGTCCCGGAAAACGTCAGCTGACAGATCCTGTCGTCAGCCGCCGGAACTCGATGACCTCCGGCGTCGTGCCGGTCTCCGGTAACGACACGAGCGCCTGCCGCCAGCACCGGCGTGCCGTCTCGTCGTCGCCCTGGGCCTGTTGGGCGAGTCCCAGCACGTGCAGTGCCCTGGCATGGTCGAGACGGCCGCCGGTGCGGTCGTGGATCTCGGCGGCGCGGCGGCTGTGTTCGATGACCTGGGCGAGATCCCCCAGGTCGAGGTTGATCCAGCCGAGCAGGGTCTCGGTCTGCCCCTCCAGAGTCTGGAAGCCCGCTGACCGGCTCAGCTCCAGCGCGGTCTCGGCGTAGGAGACCGCCGACGCCAGGTCACCGCGGTTCCTGTGGTGCTCGGCGACCCCATGCAGTGACACGATCTCGGCCCGGACGTGCCCGATCCGCCTGGCCAGGGCCAAGGCGTGGTCGAAGGTGGCCAGCGACCGCGCGGATTCGCCGAGCCGTAGATAGATCGAGCCGAGGATGCCCAGCGCGTCTGCTTCCTCGTCGTGGGCGCTGGCCTGGTTGGCGATAGTCACGGCCGACTCGGCGTGCTTCCGTGCGACCGAGTACTCACCGAGCTCGCGGTGGGCCAGTGCCAGCAGGCCCAGCACGTCGGCCTCGTAGTGCGAAACAGAGCTGCTCAGATACAGATAACGCGCCTTGCTGAACTCCTCGATCGCCTCGGTGCACCGGCCGCGCCGCAATAGCAGCTCACCGAGGATGCTGCGGCACTCGCCCTCCGCGATCCGGCCGCCGTCGTCGTCGCACAACGACAGCGCCTGCCTGGCCGCGTTCTCCGCGTCGTCGAGCTTGCCCCGCAGCATCTTCACAAAGCTCACGTTGAGCCAGCCGAGGCAGGACACCGCACGGCTGCCGTTCTCCTCGGCGAGCCGCAGGCCCTCCGCGATGTGCTTGGCCGCTTCGTCCAGCTCTCCCATCGCCTGGTACACGTTGCCGACGGCGATCAGGGCACGTGCCTCGCCGACCGGGGAACCGCCGGCCTGGTGGGCACGCAGCTCCTCGCTGTAGTGCCGCATCGCACGCGGGTACTCGGCATGCCTGTTGTACACGGCGCCGAGGGTGTTGTGGATGGCCGCGGCCGCGCGGAAGTCCTCCGCCTTGACGGCCGCGTCCAGCACGACCAGGCAGGCGGACAACCCTTCCGCCCGGTAGCGGCCCTGTGTCACCAGGTACGGGCGCAACGCCTCCGCCATCGGCCACGCCAGGTGGACGGGTCCCTCCGCGCCCGCGTTCGTGACGGCCGCGGTGATGTTCAGGAACTCCTGGTCCATCCACGCCAACGCCTGCGACGAGTTGGCGAACCATGTACGGGTTTCCGAAGAGGCCTGCTCGGGCTGGAGCAGGGTGATCCACACCGGATACAGCAGGCGCGCCGCCGCGTCCACCCGCGCGTGGTAGAAACGGTAGAGCCGTTCCGTGGCCGCGGTGATCGAGGCCGTGTTCTCGTCGAGGTGGCACCGGTCGGTGGCGTAGAGCCGGACCAGGTCGTGGAACTGGAAGCGTGTGCTGGCGCAGCGTCCGACGAGGTTCGCCGCGGTGAGTTGGTCGAGCAGGCGCGCGGCCTCCTCCACCGGCATGTCTCCGAGCGCGGCCGCCGCGTCGACGTCGAAATCCGGACCGGGAACCAGGCCGAGCAACCGGAACAGCCGCGCGGCCGGCCCCTGCAGGGTGGTGTACGACAGCTCGAACGCGCAGCGGACGGCGGCCTCGTCGTCGCCGTCGATCGCGAGCCGTGCCAGCAGGTTGCCCTGCCGCAACTCCGCCGCGAAGTTCTGGACGGAGCTGGCGGGACTTGCGACGAGGTTCGCCGCAGCAATGCGCAGCGCCAGGGGCAGGTGCCCGCACAGGGCGGTGATGTCCGCGGCCGCGTCGGGTTCCGCCTCGATCCGGTCCACGCCGACGGTCCTGGCGAGCACCTGGTAGGACTGGGCGGGCGTCAGGACGTCCAGGTTGACGGGGCGCGAGCCCTGCAGCGCGGTCAGACCCCGCAGGTCGTTGCGGCTGGTGACCAGTACCGCGCAGCCGGGCGTGTTCGGCAGCAGCGGCCGCACCTGGCTCGGTGCGGCCGCGTTGTCCAGCAGCACGAGCATCCGCCGGTCCGCGAGCAACGTCCGGTACAACGTGGTGACCTCGTCCAGGTCGGACGGCACGTGCTGGCCGGAGACGCCGAGCGCGACCACGAACCTGGAGACGATCTGTAGCGGAGTCAGTGCCGGGGTGATCGAGAAACCACGAAGGTCGGCGTAGAGCTGGCCGTCCGGGAACTTCGCGGCCAGCTCATGTGCGGCCCGAACCGCCAGCGCGGTCTTGCCGGCCCCTGGCGGACCGGAGATCACGACCAGCGGCACTCCGGTCGCCGCGTCCGGCTCGAGCAGCCCGGTGATCTGCTCGATCAACTCCTCCCTGCCGACGAAGTCGCGGAGGTCCGGCGGCAGCTGGCGTGGTGCGGCGCGGTGGTGCACCGGCGCGGAGGTGACCTGGATGGCGTGGGGAACGGCGGGCTGTGGGGCGGCGAGGGTGGGATCGTTGGTCAGGATCGCCTGGTGCAGAGTGCGGAGGTGCTCACCCGGGTCGACGCCGAGCTGCTCGGCGAGTGCGTGCTTGACGTTCTGGAACACCGCGAAGGCTTCCGCCTGCCGGCCGGACCGGTACAGGGACAGCATCAGCTGCGCGCTGAACCGTTCGCGGAGCGGGTATTCGTTGGTGACCTCCTGCAACCGCCGAACCAGTCCGTCATGCCGGCCGAGCCGGAGCTCGATGTCGAAGTACCGCTCCAGCACCTCGAGCCGTTCCTCCTCGAGATGCGGCACGTCCCGCGACCGCAGACTCTCGGACGGTACGTCCGCCAGCGGCCTGCCGCGCCATTGTGCCAGTGCCTCGTGCAGGAGCTCGGCCCGCTCGAACAGGTCCCCGGTGGCCGTGGCGCGCGACACCAGCTCGCGGAAGCGCGCGAGATCCAGCTCGCCGGGCCTGACGACGACCTGGTAGCCGGTCGGCGTGGTGAGCACGCGTTCCGGGTCGCGAAGCGTCTGGCGCAGCCGCTGGACGTAGGTCTGGACAGTGGCCCGGGAGCTGCCGGGCGGGGCGTCGCCCCACAACTGCTCGACCAGCTCGCCGACCGAGACGATCTCGTTGGCGCGCAATAGCAGCGACGCGAGCAGTGTCCGCTGCCGACCGGATAGAACGGTGATTTGTCGGTGTTGTACCGTGACGTCGAGACTACCCAGGATTCGGAAGTCCGCCTGGAAGTTCGCGCGATCAACCACCGCGTGTGGCCCCCTGTCCGCCGCGTTCCGCGATTCACACCGATTCGGCGATCAATAACTAAACTACACCAGTCACACCACGGCGACCGGTGACAAGACCCGGAGTCCGAGGGGCGGACACCCGCCGACGGCGCGCTGTCTGCCCGACGTCTACCGCGACTGCCATGGTGCCAGGGGACGACACCTGCACGTGCCGTCCGACCTGGACGCGGAGAGGTGGATAGTTGGTGACCACGAGTGCCCGCCGGACGATCAGTGACTCCCAGGGCACCTCGGTGGTTACCTTCCTGCCGAAGGTCCGGGACGGCAGGTTATGGGCGGATCGGGTGCGGGTGCTGGGCCCGGATCCCGCAGGACCGATCTTCGACCAACTCGCGGGTTGGGCGGTGTCCTGCCCGGACGACCTGGCGGAGCTGCTGGTCGTCCGGGGTGCGGTGGTCCTGCGTCGTGCCAGCCGGATGTGCCGGGACCTGGTCGCGGACCCGCCGTCAGCGGCCTGGGCAGGACTGCGGCCGGTCCCCGAGCTGCGCTTGGTGACGTGCGACCGCCCGGCTGGCGACCTGATGCCGGCCTGGCGGGCCGCGTACCCGGCCACCCACCCGGACCACTTCGCGGATGACGACGAGAAGGCACTGCGCGTTCGTCTCGTCCCCCAACTCACCGGCAGCCTGTACGGCCCGCTGCTGCCGTTCAGCACCCTGGTGACCGACACCGCCGACCGCGTCGTCGCGGCCGTGGTCGTCAACGACATGGACGGCGAGCCACCGTGGACCGGTCCCTGGATCACCGACCTGTTCCGCCATCCGTCCACTGCGTACGCGGGCCTCGGCATGCTGCTCCTGCGCCGGGCGCTGGCGCACGCGGCGGACGCCGGACTGCCCACCATCAGCCTGGTGGTCACCGAGAAGAACCCCGCGCGTCGGGTGTACACCCGGCACGGGTTCGAGGTCGTCGACACCACCACCACGGTGCTGATCCCCGACGGGCCGACGGAGGTTGTCCACGCGTAACAGAACCACGAGACCACCGCAAGATGAAAAGGCTCACCTGAACCGTTGCTGGGGGCAGTCGCATGACGTCGGGTCACACTATTTCCGTACGCGCGCTGGGTACTTTCGGTGTCGCGTTCAATGGTCGTCCGGTGGAGAGGTGGCGCGCCGGCAAGGCACGGCACCTGCTGCAGTTCCTGCTGCTGCACCCGAACCAGACCATGTCGCACGACCTGCTCCACGACGCGTTGTGGCCGAGCGCTCCGGGGCCGACCAGTTCCAGCTGCCTCAAGGTGGCGGTGCACGGCCTCCGGAAAACCCTGAGCCAGGCCCAGATCTCCCGGAACCTGGAGAATTTTGGCTCGTATCTCCGGGTGTGCACCTGCGAGTCCGGCTACAAACTGGAAACCAGTAACGTCTGGGTCGACTACAGCGAGTTCGAATCGCTGATCGATCACGCGCACCGGGCTCAGAAAAGCGGCGACCTCCACGGTGCGGAGGAGCTTTTCGCGAAGGCGGGTGAACTCTACGAGGGAGACTTCCTGCCGGGCCTGCCGGACGACTGGGCCGCCACCCAGCGCGAGTGGCTGAGAAGCCGTGCCCTCTTCGCATTGGGATTTCTCGCCAGGAGACGCCTCAAACAGGGTGATCATCTCGCCGTCATCGACCTGGGCAGACGCATGTTGGCGATCGACTCACTGTACGAGGAGGCCTATCGCATGCTCATCTCCGTACACGCCGAGCTCGGCCAGCTGGCGCAGGTGCGGCGCTGGTACAGCCTGTGCGCCAAGCGGTTCCGCGACGAGCTGCAGGTCGTGCCCGACAACGAGACACGGGGCCTTTACGAGCACGCCCTGCGCGGCAACCACCACGTGGGTTAGGTTAGTGCCACCCTGACCTGGCCGCGCAGGGCGTGCTCGGAAGGTGAACGGGCCGCGACGGTTCAGAGGGTGTTCGTCGCGACCGCGGTCAGCGGCGTGGTGTCCCTGCTGACCAGGAACTCCGGCCGGGTCAGCCGCGCGGGCGCGTTGCTCACGGCGTTGTAGGTCACGAGCAGCATGGCCCGGCGATCCGGCGAGGCGTTGTTGGACGAGCAGTGGACGATGGACGGGTGGAACGCGTAGAGCGTGCCCGCCGGTCCCATCACCAGCTCGGCGCCGAGCTTGCGCGCGAGCGCCTCGGCCACGTCGTCGGGAACAGTGTGGGCCAGATCCGCCGAGACGTGCTTTCGCCAGTCGCCTTCCCCGTTGTGGGGCGCCGCGCCGTCGTCGACCAGTCCCAGCCGGTGGCTGCCCGGGATGACGCGCAGGGGGCCGTTCCCCTCGTGCACGTCGTCCAGCAGGACGGCGATGTTGACCGCCTTGTCGGCGGGCATGCCGTCTTCTCGGCTCCAGAACGCGTAGTCCTGGTGCCAGGGCCACGCCGCGCCCTCGCGCGGTTGTTTCATGTTGACCTTGAACTGGTAGACGTACACCGGCTCGCCGAGCAGTTCCTCAGCCAGCCCCAGCAGCGCCGGCAGCCGGACCAGCCGACGGCAGACGTCGTCGAACAGGTGGCAGCCGTGGATGCCGCGCACCGTCCGGGTGCTCTTCTCGTACACGACCTCGGCCCCCGCATGGGTGCTCAGGGCCTCGACCCGACTGGTCAGCAGGGCGATCGACGCCCGGTCGAGAACCTCTGGCGCCAGTAGCCAGCCGTCCTCCTCGTAAAGGCTCTTGGCACTGGTCTCGATCGACTTGGTCATGGCGTCTCCCGGCACTCGAACTCGCGCTGGACTGTCTTCGCCCGATCGGCTGGTTGCACACTCCACCGGAATCCGCCATCACCGCAACGGTTTCCGGTCTGGCAGGAAGTTGCACCGCAGCAATGACCGCTGTCGGGCCGCGCTGCATAACCGTTGGCGAACCGGGGTCGGCTATGTTTCGTGTACGACGGTCCAGCGAGTGAGGACATATATGGGCGACGTGGTTTCCGGCCGGCGAAGGCCGTGGACGTTCGCTGCCGAACGGCCGAACTTCGGCAAGCTGTGGGCCGCGCAGTCCATCTCGGTTCTCGGCTCTCAGGTCAGTCTCATCGCGTTTCCCCTGACCGCGATCTCGCTACTGGACGCCGGCGTGGCGGAGGTGGGCGTCCTGGCGTCGCTGGAGCGGGCACCGTTCTTCTTGTTTGGTCTAGTCGCAGGCGTTCTCATCGACCGCTGGCGGCCGCGGCGGGTGCTGCTCGTCGCGGACTGGATCCGCGCCGTGGTGCTGGGACTGGTGCCGGTCGCGGCGTTCTCCGGCTTCCTGACCATCGAATGGCTTTTCGTCATTGCCTTCGTGATCGGCACCGGCACGGTTTTCTTCGACATCGCCTACCAGAGCGTGCTCACGGCCACAGTGGTGCCCGGCGACCTGCTGACGGCGAACCGCTGGCTGGAGACGAGCCGGTCGGTGGGCGAGATGTCCGGCCCGGGCGTTGCCGCGGTGCTGCTGAAAGTGGTGTCCGCTCCGGTCGCCATCGCGGCGGATGCCATTTCGTTCGCCGCCTCGGCGTTGTTCGTGCACACGTTGCGCGTTGCCGAGTCGGCGCCCAAGAAGGAGCACGACTCGTCGATCCTGGCAGATCTCAGAACCGGTCTCCGGTTCATCCGTGACACCAGTTTTCTGCGCTGGAACGCGATCATCGGCGCGACGTGGAACCTCCTGTTCCAGGCGTTGCTCGCGGTCTTCTTCGTCTATCTCGCGCGGGACCTGCACCTGAGTGCCGCCACCGTCGCGGTCGTGGTGTTCGTCGGTGGGCTCGGCGCCGTGCTCGGGGTCCTGGCCATGGGCCGCGTCAACGCGTGGCTCGGCCTGGGGCCGGGGATCGTGTTCGCCATGTGCGTGACCAGCGCGGGCGGCATCTTGCTGGCCACCGCCAGCGGCTCCTCGGTATGGGCGATCCTCGTCGTCGGGTTCGGGTTCATGCTCATCAACGCGAGCCAGCCGCTCTTCAACGTCAACGTCATCAGCATCCGGCAGATCATCACGCCCAGCCACCTCATGGGCAGGACGACAGCCGCGATCAGGTTCCTCGTCTGGGGCACACTGCCGATCGGCGCGCTCGTCGGCGGGGTCCTCGGTGAGGCGTTCGGCACCCGGCCGACCATCATCATGATCGGTGCGGGATATCTCGTCCCGGCGGTCATGACACTGATCTCGCCATTCCGGCGGATCCGGCAGATCTCTGATGTCGCCAGCGACAGAAATGAACCATAAACCTAGGAGCGGTGAATGCTCGACCCGGAAAAATATCGGGGCGATCTGGTGCGTCTCGGACTGCACAAGGCCGCGCACCAGGACGTCACCCTGATCGACCACATGATTCGCGCCTGCACGATCCTCCAGGACATGAAGGCGAAGGAGCACATCTGCCTCGCCGGGCTCTTCCACGGCGTCTACGGCACCGAAGGGCTGCACAACGACAACGTCGACGCCATTCCGGACGAACGGCGCGCGGAGGTCCGGGAAATCGTCGGCCCGGAAGTCGAGCAGGTCATCTTCAACTTCTCCGTCATGAGCTACGCGTCGCTCGGGAAGAGCTTCCGCAAGGTGATTCGTCCCGACGGGCGCCCGGAGCTCAAGGACCGGCGGACCGGTGCGGACATCCCGCTCGACCGGGACGCCTACCTCGACATCCTGCAGATGAAGCTCGGCGACGTGCTGGCACACATGCCGGAGCAGATCGGACACTCCCTTGTGGACGTTCCGACCGAACACGCGGGCTTCTGGAAGATGGCCGCCGAATATCTCGGCGAGGACGCGCTGAACACGTGGCACAAATACACCGGGGGTAAACTGTGAACCAGCACGGATCCGATGTCGCGGCCCGGACGTGGGACGGTTTCCGGCTTTCCCGACAGCAGGAGCACGTCCTCGGTCTCTCCTCTGGCGAACCGGCGAGCCGCACGGTGGCGGGTGTGTGGCTCACGGGCCCGGTCGACCGCGCGGTGCTCGAGCGGGCGGCGCACGACGTGGCGATCGCGCACGAGATCCTGCGCACCACCTACCGCAACGTGCTCGGCGAGAACAGCACCGTGCTGATGGTGATCGAGGACGAGCCACGCCTCGACGTGGTGGAGTCCGCCGGCGATGACGCCGCCCTGGCCGCGGTCGTCGAGCGGGAACTGCGCCAGGACCTCGACCAGGGCGTGCGCCTCGTCCTCTTCACCCACGCCGACGGGCGGCGGTCCCTCGTCTTGTCCGCGCCGCGGCTCTGCGTCGACACGGCTTCGGTCGAGATCTTCTTCCGGGACCTGCGGGATGCCTACGCGGCACGGGCCGGCGGCACGCCGTGGCAGCGCGAGGACGTGGTCCAGTACGCGGACTACGCCCAGTGGCAGTTCGAGGAGGGCACGCCCAACGAGCGACAGCGCAAGATCGCCGCCGACCGCGCCGCGCAGTTGGCGGATCTGCCGCCCCTGCGCCTGCCGCTCGAGCTCCGTACCACCAACACCCGTCGCGAGAGTCTGGAGTGGACGGTGCCGGCGCCGCTGGCGTGCCGGTTGCGGAACCGGGGGGCCGAGTTCGACGGCGGGCTGCGGGGCGTCCTGCTCACCGGTTGGCTCGTCGCGCTCTGGCACGCCACCGGACGGCCGGACGGCCTAGCGGTCGACACCATGGTCACGCGCCGGCCGTTCCACGAGATGGTCACCGCGATCGGGTGCTTCGAGAGCCCGATGCCCGTCCTCGCCACGATCTCCGGCGAAACGACGCTGGCCGACCTGCTGCGGACCGTCGGCCTGGAGCTCGACTCCCACGAGCACGCGGACGAGAGCGCCGTGGACCCCGCCACGCGGCACGCCGCCGGCCTCCCGGGCTTCCGGTTCAGCGACGTCGCGGAGTTCACCGGGCAGGCGGCGCTGACGTTCGCCGACCTGTGGATCGAGCCGTCCGACGACGCCGGCAAGGTGGCGCTGTGGGTGCGGGGTGTGGACGGGGACCTTCACCTCACGCTGCGCTACCAGGCCATGGGCATGGCCGAGGGCGGTGCGGACGCGCTGCTCGTCTGCCTGCGTGCCGTACTGGAGGCACTGGGTGGTGACCTCGACGTCGCCGTGCACGCGCTGGCGATGCTCGACGAGGAAGCCGCGCGAGCGGTCGTGGCGGCCACGAACACCGCCGAGCTCCCGGCGCGTGGTGCGGCGCACTGGCACCGGCAGGTCGAGCGAACCGCGGACCGGACTCCGGACGCCACGGCACTGCGGACGGCGACCCGCACGTGGCGCTACCGCGACCTCGACCAGGCCGCCAACCGCCTGGCGGGTGAGCTGATCGACCACGGCGTGGGTGTCGGCGACCTGGTCGGCCTCTGCCTGGAACGCAGCGACCTCGCCATCGTCGCGATGCTGGCGATCGCCAAGGCCGGCGCCGGCTACGTGCCGGTCGACCCGAACCTGCCCGCCAGGCGCCGGTCCGCGATCGTGACCAGCGCCCGCCTCACCCACGCGGTGGCGACCGGCGAGACGGCGGCGGACCTCCCACCGGACTGCGACACGATCCTCGTCGACGCGACGGTGTGCGGCCACCGCGCGGGCGAGCGCCCCGACGTGACCACGACCGACGAGAACCCCGCCTATGTGCTGTTCACCTCGGGTTCCACCGGCGCGCCGAAGGGTGTGCTGGTCGGCCATGGACAGCTCGCGGCTTACCTTGACGGTGTGCTCGACCGGTTGGGGCTCACCGGCGCGATCGACTCGGTGGCGTTGAGCACGCTGGGCACCGACCTCGGCAACACCGCGCTGTTCCCGCCGCTCGTCAGCGGGGGAGAGCTCCTGGTCGTGCCGCCCGATGTGGGCGCGGACGCGCAGGCACTCGCGGAGTTGCTGGCCCGGGAGAGCTTCGACCTCCTCAAGATCACCCCGTCGCACCTGGACGCGGTCTTCGCCGTCGCCGAGGAGCCGGCGGCGATGTTGCCGCGCAAGGCACTCGTCCTGGGCGGCGAGCCGTGGGGCTGGGGCTCGTTCAACCTGTTCCAGGGCTTCCTCGGGGACTGCGGGCTGTTCAACCACTACGGCCCGACCGAGACGACCGTCGGAGTCCTCTGTGGACGGATAACGTCGAACCGCCTGGCCGGGCTGACCTCCACCATCCCGCTCGGCACACCCATGCGGCACGCCCGCGCCTACGTCCTGGACCCCGGCGGCCGGCCAGTGCCCGTCGGGGTGCCTGGCGAGCTGTGGATCGGCGGGAGTTCGGTGTCCCAGGGCTACCTGGCGGGCACCGAGGACCAGCGGGAGCGGTTCGTCGCCGACCCGTTCAGCCCCGCACCGGCGGCGCGGATGTACCGATCCGGCGACCGGGCCCGCGTCCTGCCCGACCACACGATCGAGTTCCTCGGGCGCGTCGACCGGCAGCTCAAGATGCGTGGCTTCCGGGTGGAGCTGGGCGAGATCGAGGCGGTCATGCGGCAACACCCACGCGTGCAGACCAGCCTCGTCGTGGAGCGCGGCGCGAGCACGGCCGCGCACCTCGTCGGGTACCTGATCGACACCGAGGGCAGCCGAGGGGCCGCGGAGTGGCTCCGGGAGCATCTGGCCGAACGCCTGCCCGAGTTCATGATCCCGGCCCACTTCGTCGCGCTGGAGGCCTTCCCGCTCACGAGCACCGGCAAGGTCGACGCCTCGATGCTGCCCGAGCCCGGCGCCTACAGCGAAGTCAGCACGTCCTATGTGGAGCCACGGACGCCGACCGAGGAACGCGTCGCCGGCATCATGGCCAAACTCCTGCTGCTGCAACGTGCCGGCGCCGACGACGACTTCTTCGAGATCGGCGGCCACTCGCTGCTGGCGACCCAGCTGATCGCCAGGCTACGGGACGAGTTCGACGTGAACATCAAGCTGCGGGCGCTCTTCGAGCACCCCGTCGTGTCCGAGCTCGCCGAGTTCATCGACGAGCTCATCGGGCAGAAGAAGGGAGAAGCGTGATGGCACAGGGGATCGAGACGTCCGCGCGGCGCCCGTTGCGCGGTTCCAGGAAATCCATCTCGGTCAGCAGGGAGGCACTGGTCCACACGGCACCGTTGCTGGATAGGACACGCGCGGTGATGTGCACGCCGACGGTGGCGCGGCTCGACCCGCGAGAGTGGCTCGACGGCTCGGGGGACACGCTCGCACGCCTGCGCGAGCAGCACGGCGCCGTGCTGCTGAGCGGCTTCACGCCGCTCGACGCCACCGGGCTGGCCGAGTTCGCCACGACGCTCACCGGCGGGCTGCGTGACTACGACAACCGCTCCACGCCGAGGCAGCGGGTCAGCGACAGGGTCTTCACCTCGACGGAGTACCCGCAGGACCAGACGATTCCGCAGCACAACGAGATGTCCTACACGGCTTCGTGGCCGGCCACACTGTTCCTGACCTGTCTCGTCCCGGCGGCCGAGGGTGGTGAGACTCCCGTGGCCGACAGCGCGCGCGTGTACGAACGCATCCCGGTGGCGACACGGGAACGCTTCGAACGCCACGGCGTGATGTACGTGCGGAACTTCGGGCTTGGACTGGACCTGAGCTGGCAGGAGGTCTTCCAGACCCAGGACCGGGCCGAGGTCGACGCCTACTGTGTGAAGAATGGCATCGAGGCGGAGTGGCTCGGTGGTGAGCGGCTGCGCACCCGGCACGTCGTCCAGTCCACTGTGGAGTCAGCAGCGACGGGCGCGAAGGTGTGGTTCAACCAGGCGCACCTGTTCCACGTCAGCTCGCTGCCCGAGAGCGTCGAACGCGAGCTGCGCGAGAGCTTCGCCGAGGACGAGCTGCCGCGCAACGCCATGCTCGGCGACGGCAGCCCGCTGGACCCGGACGACCTGGCGCACATCCGTGCGGCGTACGAGGCGGAGGAGATCGCCCGGCTCTGGCGGACCGGTGACGTCATGATCGTCGACAACGAGCAGTTCTCGCACGGTCGCCGGCCCTACTCCGGCGCCCGCTCGGTACTGGTGGCCATGGCGTGAACGCGTTCGACGCCGTGCGGGAGGAGATCGCATACGCGTTCGACCGCACCGACTTCTTCCGCAAGCACATGGAGGACAACGAACTCCGGCCGGACGACATCAGGACCGTCGATGACTTCCAACGGATTCCGCCGACCTCGAAGTCACACTACCGGCGCAACTTCCCGGCCGGTGTGCTGGCCAGGGGGTACACCCTCAACTCGCCACACGTCATGCGCTTCCAGAGCTCCGGCACCTCCGGGGACCGGCTCAACAGCGCGATCCTGGCGTACGACCTGACCCGGCGACAGGCGACCGCGATCGGCGTGCACCCCGGCTTCGCGGATCTGTGGCTGCCTGGCAACCGTCCCAGGATCTGCCGGTTCGCGCCGCCGAACTGCTCGGACGTGGAGTGCGCGACGGGGTTCTCGTCGATGGCGGACCGGACGCTGCCGGACGGCACGCTGGTGCTGACCGTCGCCCACGACCTACTGGCGACACCGGAGTGGCAGGTCGTCAAGGCGTTCGACGAGATCGACGCCTACGGCCCCGACCTGCTGGTGGTGGACCCCACCCATCTCGCCTTCCTGGGGCGGTGGGGACGGCGGCTCGGCCGGAAGATCACGTCACCGAAGAAGCTGCACGTCGTGTGCGGGTACACCCTCATGACCCGGGTCGCACGGCGCCAGGTCGAGGACTTCATGGGCCCGGACGTCCCGATCGGCGACATGATTGGCATGTCCGAACTCGGCTATCTCGGGTTCGAGTGCCACCACGGGCAGCGGCACATCAACGACAAGGACTTCTACGTGGAGTTCGTCCGCGATGGCAGGCCTGTCCAGGAGGGCGAGCTGGGAGAGCTGTACGTCACCACCCTAGACGACGGGTTGGTCCCGCGGATCCGGTACGCCACAGGGGACTACTTCACACCACTGGGCGGCGAGTGCGGTTGCGGCACCGACCTGCCGGTGGTGCGGATCGAGGGACGGGCGACCCACATGGTCCGGCTCATGGACGACCGCCTCGTCACCCCGGGTGCGGTCGACGCCGCCGTCGGTGCCGCACCCTGGCTCGATCTCTACAAGCTGGAACAGGACCGCGCGGGTGCGTGCACCTTCCGGTACATCCCCAACTCCTCGGCGCGCGCGGCGGACTGGACCGCCCTCGAGCACCGTCTGACAGACATCCTGGCGCCGAACCCGGTCCGGTTCGAGGCTGTGGACTACATCGCGTGCGAACGCAGCGGGAAGTTCCAGTCATGCGTCTCCCGGCTTTCCGCGGAGGTAACCCGATGACCACCTCGACCTTCTACTGCCGAGACGACTTCCCCGCCCTACGACGGGAGATCGACGGCCAGGCGATCTCCTATCTGGACAACGCGGCCACCACGCTGAAGCCGCGGGCGGTCATCCAGGCGATCACCGAGTACTACGAGACCAACGGCGCCAACATCCATCGCGGCAAGCACCGGCTGTCCGAGGAGGCGTCCGACGCGTACGAGGCGGCCCGGGTGCGCCTCGCCGACCACATCGGCGCGGCGGCGAACGAGGTGGTCATGCTCCGGAACACGACCGAGGCGCTGAACCTGGTCGCGAGCGGACTGGGACTGGAGCAGGACGCCTACATCGTGGGCGCGCTGGACGCGCACCACTCCCAACTGCTGCCGTGGCGGCGCTTCGGCCGCCTCGAACTGACCAGACTGGACGCCCACGGCCGGCTCGACCGTGAGCACTTCCGGGCGCTGCTCGCCGGACGGCCGAAAGTGGTCGCGCTGACGTGCTGCTCCAACGTCACCGGCGTCGTCCACCCGGTGGCGGAGCTGGTGGCCGAGGTTCGCGCGGCCTGCGACGCGACGATCGTGCTCGACGCCGCCCAGTACCTCCCGCACAGGCGCGTCAACGTGCGGGAGCTGGATGTCGACTTCATGGCCTTCTCGATGCACAAGATGCTCGGCCCGACGGGGATCGGGTGCCTGTACGGCCGCGGTCAGCGGCTCGCCGCGTTGCGCCCGTTGTCGGTCGGCGGCGGCATGGTCGACTGGGTCGACGCCGATGGCAGTGTCGACCGGCGCATTCCCTACAAGTTCGAGGCGGGCACGCCCGCCATCGCGTCGGTCATCGGCAGCGCCGCCGCCATCGGGTACCTGGAGGCGCTCGACGGCTCCGGCCGTCACCGGCACGACGAGGAACTGTGCGCCGCGCTGGTGGACGGAGCGCTCGCACGTCCCGGGGTGCGTCTGGTCGGCCCGCCGGACCACGACGACCGGATCGCGCTCGTGTCCCTCAAGCTGGACAACGGCGTGTCCGCGGGTGAGGTCGCCCGCCTGCTGAGCGACTCCTACGGCGTCATGGCCCGCAGCGGTCACATGTGCGCGCAGCCACTGGTCACCGAGCTGGCCGGTGGAGAGATCCTCCGCGTGTCCGCGTACGTCTACAACGAGGTCGCCGAGATCGAGGGGTTCTACAAGGCGCTGGACGAACTGCTCGGGCTGATGGGTCCCGCCGCAGGCTGACGATCACGGAGGAGCGAACGATGACCACGAACCCCTTTGAGGACAACGAAGGCGAGTACCTCGTGCTGGTCAACGACGAGGACCAGCACTCCCTGTGGCCGGCCTTCGTAGAGGTGCCCGCCGGCTGGCACGCGGTGTTCGGCCCGGGCGACCGCACGGCCGCCCTGGCGTACGTGGAAGCCAACTGGACCGACCTGCGGCCCAGGAGTCTGCGCGAGGCAATGACGCGATGACCATGACCGACACCGGGAGAGCCGGCCCGGAAGCGGCACGCGGCGCGACGCTGCCGGAGCTGTTCGAGCGGCAGGTCGCCCGGACCCCTGACCGGGTCGCGGTGGTCGCCGGTGCGGAGGAACTCAGCTACCGGGAGCTCGACGCCCGCGCGAACCGCCTCGCCCGGCTCCTGCTGGAGTGTGGTGTCCTGCCTCGACACCGCATCGCACTCGTTCTGCGGCGTTCGGTGGATCTGCCGGCCTGTCTGCTCGCGGTGCTGAAGTGCGGCGCGTCGTACGTGCCGGTGGATCCGGCGTATCCGGCCGAGCGCGTCGCGGAGGTGATCCGCGACGCCACTCCGGCGCTGGTGGTGGCCGACAGCACGACCCTGGGCCGGTTGACCGACGTCGACACCAGCATGTTGGTGCTCGACCGGTCGGACATCGCTGCGGCGCTCGCCAGGTGCGACGACACCCCGTTGACCGAGGCGCCGCGCTCGCCGGACGCGGACGCCTACGTGATCTACACGTCCGGCTCGACGGGCCGCCCGAAGGGAGTCGTGGTCACCCACGCGAACCTGGCCAACTTCCTGGCCGACATGAGCGTGCGCTTCCCACTCGACGGGGACGACCGGTGGCTCGCAGTCACCACGATCGCCTTCGACATCGCGGCGCTCGAGCTGTACCTGCCGCTGGTCAACGGCGCGCGGGTGGTGCTCGCCGACCGGGCCGCGGTGGTGGATCCGGCCGAGCTGCTCGCGCTGCTGCGTCGTCAGCGGGCCACGATCATGCAGGCGACCCCGTCGCTGTGGCGTGCGCTCGTGGCCGAGTCTGCAGCGCGCGATGAGGCCCTGCCTCCGCTCCGGGTGCTCGTGGGCGGCGAGGCGCTGCCGCCGGCCCTCGCCGCCGACCTCCGGGTCGCTGGCGACGTGACCAACCTCTACGGCCCGACCGAGACCACGATCTGGTCCACCGCGGCACGTATCGACTCGGCGAGCCGGGCCGGCGCTCCACCCATCGGCCGGCCGATCGCCAACACCCGGGCCTACGTCCTCGACGGCGAGCTGCGGCCGGCGCCGCCCGGTGTCACGGCGGAGTTGTACCTCGCCGGCCACGGGGTCGCGCGCGGGTACCACGGCCAGCCGGCGCTCACCGCGGAGCGCTTCACGGCCGACCCGTTCGGACCGCCCGGCGCACGCATGTACCGCACGGGCGACCGGGTCCGCCGCGGCGCGGACGGCGAGCTGACGTTCGTCGGCCGGGCGGACAGCCAGGTCAAGATCCGGGGACACCGGATCGAACCGAGCGAGGTCGAGGTGAAGCTGGCCCGCCACCCGGACGTGGACCAGGCCGTCGTGGTCGCCCGGGACCAGCGACTGATCGCCTACGTCACCGCCGCGGCCGCCGCGAGCACCGGCCGGCTGCCCACCGCCGTCCGCGACTTCGCGGCGGAGCACCTGCCGGAGTACATGGTGCCCGCGCTGGTCGTGGTCCTGGACGCGTTGCCGCTCACCGCCAACGGGAAGGTGGACCGCAAGGCGTTGCCGGAACCCGACTTTGCCGGTGTCGCCGGAACCGGCCGCGCACCGGCCACCCGGTGGGAGGAGGTCCTGTGCGGGTTGTTCGCGGAGGTCCTCAGCCTGCCTCGGGTAGGGGTCGACGACGACTTCTTCGCACTGGGTGGGCATTCGCTGTCGGCGTCGCGCTTGGCGAGCCGGGTCCGAGGGCGACTCCGGGTGGAGCTGCCGATCAGCACGCTGTTCGAAGCTCCGACCGTGGCCATGCTCAGCGCGCGCCTCGACAGTGCCCCGGACGGTACCCACGATGTCCGCCCGGTCCTGACCCGCGGTCCGCGTCCGCACCGCGTGCCGCTGTCGTTCGCGCAGCGGCGGCTGTGGTTCATCAACAGCATGGACGGCCCGTCGGCGGTCTACCACCTACCGTCCGTGCACCGGTTGGCGGAAACGGTCGATCTCACGGCCCTTGAGGCCGCGCTCGGGGACGTGGTGGCGCGGCACGAGGCGCTCCGCACGGTGTATCCCGACACCCACGGCGAGCCCTACCAACTGGTGCTCGACGCCGCGACCGCCCGCCCAGCGCTCCCGGTCGTCGCCACGACGCCCGAGGAGCTGGACGCGAAGCTGCGGGAGGCGGCGGCCACGCCGTTCGACCTCACCCGCGACGTGCCGCTGCGTGCGGTCCTCTTCGCGGTGAGCACCGGGGAGTCCGTGCTGCTCCTCATTTTCCACCACATCGCGTCGGACGCCGGGTCCGACGGCCCGTTCAGCCGCGACCTGCGGCACGCGTACGCGGCGCGGTGTGCGGGCACGGCACCGTCATGGACCGAGCTGCCCGTCCAGTACGCCGACTACACGCTGTGGCAGCGAGACCTGCTGGGCGGGGTCGAGGAACCGGGGAGCCGGTTCGCGGCCCAGCTGGGGTACTGGCGGGACGCGTTGCGGGACCTGCCCGAGGAGCTGGCGCTGCCTGCCGACCGGCCACGTCCCGCGGTCGCGAGCCATCGCGGTGAGCGGCTTGAGGTGCGGATCGACGCCGACCTGCACACTGGGTTGGCGGCGCTCGCCAGGGCGGAAGGCTGCACGCTGTTCATGGTCATGCAGGCGGCGCTTTCCGCGCTGCTCCACCGGATGGGAGCGGGCGAGGACATCCCGCTCGGGTCGGCGGTCGCGGGCCGGCCGGACGAGCTGCTCGACGATCTGGTCGGGTTCTTCGTCAACACCGTGGTCCTGCGCACGTCCGTCTCCGGGCGGCTCGGCTTCCGCGAACTGCTCGCGCGGGTGCGGCCGGTCGTGCTCACCGCGCTCGAGCACCAGGACGTGCCGTTCGAACACGTCGTCGAGGTCGTCAACCCGGTCCGCACGCAAGGGCGGCACCCGCTGTTCCAGACCATGCTCGTGTTCCAGGACACCGGCAACACCACGCTCACGCTGCCCACACTGGCCGAGACGTCCGAGGAGCTGGGCACGCGCACGGCGAAGTTCGACCTGCTGTTCAACATCTCGGCGCACCGGTCCGGCGAGCGGGAGTACGCGGGGATGACCGGCATGGTCGAGTACGCGACGGATCTGTTCGACGGCGCGACCATCCAGCGCCTCCTGACCCGGTTCGTCCAGCTGTTGACGGCCGTGGTGGCGGATCCCGGCCGGCCGGTCGCCGCGATCGAGTTGCTCGACGAGGCGGAGCGGCACCAGGTGCTGTCCGGCTGGAACGACACAGCGACCGAGCTGCCGTCCACCCCGCTGAGCAGGCAGGTCGAAGAGCAGGTCGCGCGGACCCCGCACACGACCGCGGTGGCGGACCCGCGGATCACGCTCTCGTACGCCGAGCTGAACGCCCGGGCGAACCGGCTGGCGCGGCTGCTGGCCAGCCGGGGGATCGGGCCCGAGGATCGCGTGTGCGTGCTCCTGCCCCGCTCCACCGATCTGCTGGTCGCGTTCCTGGCCATCGTCAAGGTGGGCGCGGTGTATGTGCCGGTGGACCCGCTGTTCCCACCGGATCGCGTGTCCTACCTCGTCGGGGACTGCGGGCCCGTGCTCACGCTCGCCGTCGGCGCCACGAGCCACCGGCTGCCGGACACCCCGGTGCTCCTGCTCGACGCGCCGGATACCGTCGCCTCGCTGACGCGGCACTCGCCGGACAACCTGGACGTGGCGCCAGACCCGCGGTCGCCGGCGTTCGTGATCTACACGTCCGGTTCGACCGGCCGGCCGAAGGGCGTCCTCGTCCAGTACGAGGTGCTGAACAACCTGCTCGCCTGGAACCGGCACGCCGTCTCGGTCGAGCCGGGCGCGCGGGTGGCCCAGTTCAGCTCCATCACGTTCGACGCGTCCATCCACGAGTTCCTGGCGGCCCTGCTCAACGGGAAGACCCTGGTGGTGCCCAGAGAGGAGACCAGGCTCGATCCGGCCGAGCTGGCCGGCTGGCTGGACCGCGAGCGGATCACCGAGCTGTTCGCGCCCGACCTGGTCATGAGCGGGGTGTACGAGGCGGCCAACGAGCAGGACCTGGAGCTGGCCACGCTCCGTCACGTGCTCCAGGCGGGGGAGGCGCTGCGGCTGTCCGAGAACGTGCTCGACTTCCACCGGCGCCGCCCGTGGGTCCGGCTCCACAACCACTACGGGCCGTCGGAGACCCATGTGGTCACCGGGTACACGCTGCCGGCCGACCTGACCGGCTGGCCGGTGACGGCCCCGATCGGCGGCCCGATCTGGAACAGCCGAACCTACGTGCTGGACGACGCGCTCAACCCGGTGCCGGCCGGGGTGGTCGGCGAGCTGTACCTCGCCGGCGACTGCGTGGCACGCGGGTATCTCAACCGGTTCGCGTTGACCAGCGAGCGATTCGTCGCCGACCCGTTCGGCCCGCCCGGCACGCGGATGTACCGCTCGGGCGACCTCGCGCGGTGGCGGCCGGACGGCACGCTCGACTTCCTCGGGCGTGCCGACGACCAGGTGAAGATCCGCGGCGTGCGCATCGAGCCGGGGGAGATCGTGAAGGTGCTGTCCGGCTGTCCCGGCGTGGCACAGGTCGCCGTGGTGGCACAGCTGTCGGCTGGCGGGGACAAGCAGCTGGTCGCCTACCTGGTGGCACCGGAGGGCGAGCGCGGTCCGGACGCGTCAGTGTTGCGTCGCTACGCGGCCGCGGTGCTGCCGGAGTACATGGTGCCGTCGGCGTTCGTCACGCTCGACGCGTTGCCGTTGACGGGCAACGGAAAGCTGGACCGCAGGGCCTTGCCGGCATCGGCGGTCACCCCGGCCGGCGCGCCGCCACGCACCGACTGGGAGCGGAGGACCTGCTCGCTCATCGAGCACGTGCTCAACGTGTCCGGCGTGGGCCGGGAGGACCACTTCTTCGTGCTCGGTGGCAGCTCGATGGCTGCGGCCAAGCTGGTGAACAAGGCCCGCTCGGTGCTGGGCGTCGAGCTGACCATACGGATGGTGTTCGAGACGCCGGTGGTCGCTGACCTGGCGCGCCAACTGGCCACCGCCGCACCGGCCCGGCCACTCGGCGATGTCGTCACGAGCCTCGCCGGCCGCCGCGCGATCCGGTAGCTCTCGGGCGTCCCGCGCCGGGCGACCGGCGCGGGACGCTAGTGTCGGCTGGCGCGTCCGTCGTCGGGGCTTCGGTCAGCAGGCCGAGTCGCGTCGCTCGCACCCCCGCCTGGAAGCGGCTCGACACCTCCAGCTCGGCCATGATCTCGGCGATGTGGCGGCGGCAGGTGCGCACGGAGAGGCTCAGCCGGCGGGCGATCTGCTCGTCCTTGGCGCCGGTCGCGAGCAGTTGGAGGACGGCGCGTTTGACCGCCTCGGCGGCGATCCCGTAGCACGGAGCCGCGCTGCCGCCGGTGTCGAAGGGCAGCGCGGTGTCCCAGTCCTGTTCCAGCCCCCGGCGCAGGTAGTCCACAGTGGATGTCTCACGCAGGGCCACCGCGCCGCTGGGCCGCGGGCGGCCCGCGATCACCGCCGCCTCGCGGTCGAAGATGACGACCTGGCCGGTGATCTCCTCACAGGTGCGGACCTCGTACCCGGCCTCGACGAGCCGGCCGAGGAATGCACGCATCCGGCCGTTGACCCGCACCGGGTGTTGGAAGAGCAGTCGCACGCGGACGTCGCGGGACAGCGGCTCCAGCCAGCTGTCGATGGACTGGGGCGGCAGGGTTCCCGGGTGGGCGCCGAGGACCTCGGTGGTACACCTGTCGGCGATGTCGCGGAGGATCGCGTGGACGCGGTCCACGCCGTCGATGATCTCGATGGTGTCGCGGAGTACCCGGGCCTGACGGCTCCTGGCGTAGAGCGGTCCGAGGGTGGAGAACTGTGCCTCGAGCTCGGATGCCCGCCGTTCCAGTGCCATGACCTCGAGCTTCACCGGGTTCACCAGCTCGGCCGCCGCCACGTCCGGACTGGACGGCACGAGCGTGCCCGGCTCGTCCGCGGCCGGCGTGAGGAGCCGCAGCTCCGTCAGCGCGCTGATTCCGCGCGCGACCTCGACCGGTGCGGCATCCAGTTCGACGGCCAGCCTCCTGCGGTCCGTGCCAGCTATCCCACCTCGGCTGAGTGCCCAGACGTAGATCGACTCGGACAGTGGGCTCAGCACCAAGGAACACCGCCGGAAACGATCATCGTGCGGAGTCGACCGGGAGCCTGACCGCCTTGCGACGCGCCTTCGTGAGCCTCGGCCGTGAGCTCATCGACGCCAGCGGCAGTTCCGGGTGTGCGGCGGCCATGCGCAGCAGTGCCACGAACCTGTCGACCAGTTGCCGGATCGTGGCGTGCTCGAAGAGTTCGGTGCTGTAGCGAAGCTCCCCGGTGACGCCCGCACAGTCTCCGTCCGGAGACCTCGACTCGGTCAGCCCCAGCCACATGTCGAAGCGCACGACGGGGAACTCGATGGGCTGTTCCGTGCACGTCACACCGGGCAGCTGGAGGGAGTCGCCCGCCTCGTCCAGCATGAACATGATCTGGAACAGGGCCTGCCGGGACAGCGAACGGTGGGGGTTGAGCTCCTCGATGAGCCGGTCGAACGGGACGTCCTGGTGGCTGAAGGCCTCAAGATCGACGTCGCGAACACGTTGAAGGAGCTCGGCGAAGGTGGGGTTGCCCGCGGTGTTGACGCGAATGACCAGCGTATTGACGAACATGCCGACCAGGTCGTTCAGCGCTTCGTCGGTGCGGCCGGCCGTTGGGGAGCCGATGGGTATGTCGTGTCCGGCGCCGTGGTGGGTGAAGAGTGTGGCCAGTGCGGCCTGGAACACCATGAAGAGGCTCGTTCCCGTCCGGCGGGCGAGTCTCGTCAGTGCCTGGTGCAGCTCCGCGTCCAGCCGCACGGGCACGAGGTCGCCGTGGTGTGAGCTCATCGCCGGGCGCGGCCGGTCATAGGGGAGTGCCAGCTCGGCGGGAATGCCCGCGAGTGCCTTCTCCCAGTAGCGTAGCTGGGTGTTGAGCAGGCTGTCCGGGTCGGACTCGGCGCCGAGCACCTCACGTTGCCACACGGCGTAGTCCGTGTACTGAGCGGGAAGGGGTGCCCACTCGGGTGCCCGAGCGTCCACCCGCGCGTGGTAGGCGGTGGAGAGGTCGCGGAAGAAGGGCTCCAGCGACCAGCCGTCCATGGCGACGTGGTGCATGACCAGCTGCAGCACGTGCTCGTCCGGGGCCAGTTCGTACAGCGATGCGCGAAGCGGCAGTTCGGTGCCCAGCTCGAAACCCCGGGTCGCCGCTGTCGCCATCTCCCTGGGCAGATCCGCCTCCGGCACGGTGGCCAGGTGCAGCGGGACCTCGAACTCTCCCGGCTCCAGTACTCGCTGCCACGGAACGCCGCCTTTGTCGACGAGCACGGTCCGCAGGCTCGCGTGGCGGGTCACCGTGTCGAGGAGGGCCGAGCTCAGCGCGGTCCGGTCCACGGGCCCGCGCAACCGGAACGCGACGGGCACGTTGTATGTGCCGCTGGCGTCCTCGAGCTGGCTGAGGAACCACAACCGTTGCTGTGCGGGGGAGACCTCGACGAGCCCCGGCCGCTCACGGTGCACCAGGGGTGGGCGCGCCGCCTCGTCGCGACTGATGACTTCCAGCAGCGCGGCCACGGTCGGCGCCTGGAACAGCGCCTTGAGCGGCAGATCCACCGAGAACGCGGCGCGTACGCCGTTGATCAGCTTGATGGCGAGGAGCGAATGGCCGCCGAGGGCGAAGAAGTCGTCGTCCGGGCCGACCCGCGTGACGCCGAGGACCTCCGCGAACAGCCCGGACAGGATGCGCTCGTGCTCGGTGGCGAGCGCGCGACGTGTACCCGCCCCGGCCGTGAGGTGGTCGGGTGCGGGCAGTGCCCGGCGGTCCAACTTGCCGTTCGCGGTCACCGGAATCGTGTCGAGGACGACCACCGCGGACGGGACCATGTGATCCGGCAGCCGTGCCGCGCACCACCTCCGCACGGACGTGGCCAACCGATGCTCGTCCTGTGGCGGTCGGGTCGCCGGGACCACGTACGCGACGAGGCGCCGGTCGCCTGGCACGTCCTCGCGCACCACGACCACCGCGCGACCCACCCCCGGGGTGTCCAGCACGGCCGACTCGACCTCCCCGGGCTCGATCCGGAAACCGCGGATCTTGATCTGATCGTCCGCCCGGCCGACGAACTCCAGTACCCCTTCGGGTGTCCAGCGAACCAGGTCCCCGGTGCGGTACATGCGCCCGCCGGCGGGGTCGAACGGGCAGGCCACGAAGCGCGCGGCGGTGAGCCCGGGGCGGTGGTGATATCCGCGTGCCAGGCCGGCGCCCGACGTATACAGCTCGCCCGTCACGCCCGGCGGCACCGGCATGAGGAGCTCGTCCAGCACGTACACCCTGGTGTTGCCGATCGGCGTTCCGATCGGCACGCCGGAATGTCCCGCCAAGTCCTCTTCCCGCACGGCGTGCGTCGTCGTGAACGTGGTGTTCTCCGTCGGCCCGTAGCCGTTGACCAGCGCCACTGAGGGAAGCGACGTCAGTACCGTCCGGCACTGCGGCACGCCGAGCACGTCGCCGCCGGCCAGCAGGTAGCGCAGACCGGCGAAGGCCTCGACGTCCGTGTCGACCGCCTGGTGGAACAACTCGGCCGTCAACCACAGCGCGGTCACCCCGTGTGTGGCCAGGAACCCACGCAGTTCCGCGCTCGACAGCGGGCCGGCCGGCGGAATCGCCAGGGTCGCGCCGCCCAGGAGCGCTCCCCAGATCTCCAGGGTGGCGGCGTCGAACGACACGGATGACATCTGCGCGAAGACGTCATCCGTGGTGATCGCCATGAAGTCCGCGTCGTGGACGAGACGAACCACAGCCGCGTCAGGGACCGCGGCACCCTTGGGCCGACCGGTGGAGCCGGAGGTGTAGATGATGTAGGCGAGGTGCTCGGGACGGCGCCCGACTCCCGTCAGGTCGGTGGCCGAGAGCGTCGACAGGCGATCGGCCACTGCGGCGTCGTCCAGCGCGACCAGTGCCGTGTCAGCGTCCCGCGCCCCACGCCGGATCGCGTCCGGCACGGTGCTCGGCGTCACGATCACGGCCGGGCGTGCGTCGGCGAGCATGAAGGCGACACGATCGGCCGGATACCGGTCATCGATGGGCAGGTAGGCCGCGCCCGCCTTCAGAACCCCCAACAACACGGCGATGAGCTCGGCGGAGCGTGCCGTAGCGACCGCGACCACCGACTCGGACTCGACCCCGCGCCCGGTGAGATATCGGGCCACCCGGTTCGCTTGGGCGTTCAGTTCCCGGTACGTCCATCGAGCCTGTCCGTCCACCAGCGCCACCGCGTCCGGAGTGCGGGCGGCTTGGGCCTCGAACAGCTCGGGGACTGTGCCGGCGGGCACAGTACGGCTGGTGTCGTTCCATTCCTCGAGAACCCGCACGCGTTCGCCAGGACCGAAGAGTTCGAGCTCGCCGATTCGCCGCGTCGGATCCGCGGCTGCCTCGTGAAGTATGCGCACGAACCGCTCGGTCAGTGCCTCGGCGGTGCGCCGGTCGAACAAATCGGTGGCGTACTCCAGATATCCGGCGATCCCACCGCCGTCATCGCTCTTGATCAGGGTGAAGTTGAGGTCCCATTTCGCCATGGGCAGGTGAACGGGCAGGCCTGTACAGGTGACGCCGGGGATCCGCAGACCCTCTTCGGGCTCCTCCAGGGAAAGCATCACGTCGAACAGCGCGTGGCGGGACAGCGAGCGGTGCGGGTTGACTGCTTCGACGACGCGGTCGAAGGGGACGTCCTGGTGGCTGAAGGCGTCCAGATCGACCTCCCGGACTCGCTCCAGCAGGTCCTCGAACGTGGGGTTACCTGAGGTGTCGACCCGCAGTACCAGGGTGTTGACGAAGAACCCGACCAGGTCGTCGAGCGCTTCGTCGCCGCGACCGGCCGTGGGCGCGCCGATGGGGATGTCACATCCGGCGCCGTGCCGTGTCAGCAGTGTGGCCAGTGCGGCCTGGAGAACCATGAAGAGGCTCGTCCCACTCCGGTGGGCCAGCCCGATCAACGCCTGGTGCGGGGTGGCGTCCAGGGCGAAGGACACCTGATCGCCGCGGTGTGAGCTCACCGCCGGCCGCGGCCGGTCGTAGGGAAGGGAAAGTTTGTCGGGAAGGTCGGCGAGCGTGCGCGTCCAGTAGCGCAGTTGCGTGCTGACCAGGCTGTCCGTATCGGACTCCGAGCCGAGCACCGCGCGCTGCCAGTCCGCGTAGTCCGTGTAGTGGGCGGGAAGGGGCGTCCACGTGGGTTCGCGGCCGTCGAGGCGTGCGAGATAGGCGGTGGTGAGGTCACGGAACAGCGGTTCGAGCGACCAACCGTCCATGGCGATGTGATGCATGACGAGCAGGAGCACGTGGTCCTGCGGCCCCACGTCGAAAAGCCACGCCCGCAGTGGAATCTCCGAGGCCAGGTCGAACATCTCGCCGGCTGCGGCGGCCATTTCGGCGGCCATTTCGGTCTCCGCCACCTCCACGACGTTCAGCGGTGCCTCGAGCTCCCCGGGGGCCAGCACCCGCTGCCAGGGGACACCGTCCACCTCGACGAGCACCGTCCGCAGACTTTCCTGCCGAATCACCGTGTCCAGGAGGGCGGTCCCCAGCGCACCCCGATCCACGGCGCCACGCAACCGTAACGCGACCGGCACGTTGTACATCGCGCCCGCGTCATCCAGCTGGTTGAGAAACCACAACCGCTGCTGCGCGAGAGATGACTGGAACATGCGAGCCCCCGCCGTCGGTCCAACGCCTGAGCGGTGCCAGGCTAGACATCCCGAGTTCACGTTCGGTTACGAAGCACGGCACGAGTTACGTGAGCACACCTCCACGCTCGGTTTACATGGGTACCCGGCGTTGTTCGGGTTCGCGCTGGAGCGAAGCTGTCGAGGGCTGATCGGCCGCTCGCTCAGCGAGCGGGATCGCCAGTGCGGAGAGCGGCTGCTTGCCCGGTGGGCAGGACAGCCAATGCCCACCGGGGACGAGAAGGCGCGGCGCAGCACTGACAAGGGGTCGCAGGTTCAAATCCTGTCAGCCCGACCGGTGTGGGCCGTTGACTTGGTGGATGTATCGCCAGGTCGGCGGCCCTTTTGTTGGTGTGATTGATCTTGGGTGATCGCGGTCAGGTGTGTGCTTGATCGGATATGGGATGGTTGTGGGGCACGCTGCTCCATATCTGATCATCTCTCAGTCGGTCGTTCGTCGTGTTTGCGCTGGCCAGAACCCTGGGGCGGGTATGCGGTTGGGGGAGCCCGTGATGGTGCCGCCGTGGTCATCGAGCGCCGTATCTGATCAGGGCCAACCAGATCGGGGAACAGGGGTCGCGTCGGTCATCCACAGGTCGTCGAACCAGGACGGGCAGCATGCGGCCAACGTCCGGATCGCCTTGCACAGCAAGGGTTCGGCTTTCCTCAATCGCTTGTTGTAGCCCGACTGCTGGGGCAATTGCGGGAACAGCGCCCGCCAGTGGGGATCGCTGTGGACATGTCGGATCCACCGACGCTCACCAGGGAAACGCAACAACACCTGGGCCACTTTACGGCTTCATGTCAGCACACAAAGCTCGATCCTTCGACCATGCAGAGCATGGTCGAAGCAATGCGGCTGCTGATGCCGGATCTGCCGGAGGGGCATCCGGCGCGGGTCATGATGCGTACGCTGCTGCGGCTGTTCGACGCGGATCTCATCGATGGGTTCCGATCCGGACGGTGGAAGCCCGAGTTCGACGAGGCGCTCGCGGCCCTCGACCGGCTCGAGGCTGACGTCGTCGAGGCGGGCGGGTCGCTGGATCCTCAGGTGCTGGCGATACTTCGGCAGTCCTCACCACGGTTGCACGGGGCCCGCAGGACATCCGCAACAGAGAGTCCAGGAGTGTCGGAACGATCCGAGCCACCCGCGCGTCCGAACCCGATCCCCTGTCGGATGAGCCGTACTGGCCCAGCGGTCCGGAGTTGCAACGTTTCCTGCGGGCCGGGCCGGCTCTGGACCTGATCACCTCGATGCTGCCGGAGGACGAACCGTCGCGCGGGCCGATACGCGCACTCATGAAGCGACGGTGGAGTTGTTGGCCGCGTTCGGCGCCGTCACCGGCGCGCCGAAGCGGCGTATCACGCGGCTTGGCCGGTGGGCCCTGTCGGCGATCGGCACCCGGGGAGTGCCGTTACTCGGGTGTCCGACGACGTCGACGAGGACGAGACGTACCAGCTCAAGATCGTTCTACGGCATGTGCGGCCGGCATGCTGGCGACGGGTGGTCATGCCGGCGTCCGCCACACTGGTCACCCACAGTATGGGTGGGCTGGTGGCCAAGCAGATGCTGCGGCACGCGAACAGCAGCCCAGCATACGCGGCGTTCGCCGCCGCGGCGCGCGGTGTGGTGTTCCTGGCCACCCCGCACACCGGTGCCGACATGGCCGCCTTTTGTCGGACTTTGAAGGACATGCTGCGTACGACCGCAGCGATCGATGATCTCCAGCGCAATGCCGCCCATCTGCGGGATCTCAACCTTTGGTATAGCAACTGGGCGCACAAGACCGACATCCGCAACCTGGTGTTGTTCGAGGCCTATCCGACTCTGGGTCTGCGCATCGTGGACGCTGGCTCGGCCGACGATCAGATCCCGGTTGACGCCAACCATTTGACTATCTGTAAACCAGACCGTCGCTCCGCAGTGGTGTATGGCCAAGTCCACCGCTTCGTCACCATTGTCTGCGACACCACCACGACAATCGGCCTAGGCACGCCACCTCCCCAGCGACGACAACGGCCGACATCGCCAACACCATTGGACAACTTGATGGGCCTGCAGCCACGCCAGAGCCAGGTGCAGGACGGCGTCGGTTTGGTGCGGTGCCGCCACGTGCTGGAGCGTTCCAGCACCGTGCTGTGGCGGAAGCCCTCGTCGACACAGGCGCAGCAGGGGGCACAACGCGGCGCAAGCAGAGCGTGAAGCGGCTCAGGCAGAGATCAACAACACGTCCGTGCCCGACCTGATGGACGCCGCCGAGGTGTACGCGCGGATCGACATGCTCGGCGACATCGGAGCTAAGCTCAACGATGCGAAAGGGGAAGGGCTCGCAGACCTCTACACCGGGCTTGACCTGGGAGTTCTTTACGATCCCGAGACATCGATCGCTGAGGTGTCGATGCGGGTGAATAGTGAACGTGTCCGAGGGGGGAGATATTTCCTGTAATCCAGGAGATATCCATGTTCCCCAGGTTAGCAGCAGGGTGTTCTGTTTGGTCAAGTGTGCCACGCCGAAGCGGTGTGGTGGAAGGATTGTCGTTCGGACGGGTGACGACTGGGTCGCGACGTCAACGTCCAGGGTGGCTTTGCGAGGGGATGGGGTTGGCCGGTCATGGCGGCGAGTGCCGTGGCGACTTCTTGGAGGTCGGCTTTGATGTAGGTGGTGGTCGCGGGGCCGGTGGAGTCGGTGTGGCCGGCGTAGGCGCGGGCGACGCCGTAGCCGAAGTGCCGTTCGACCCAGGTCAGCGTGGTATGGCGGAGCCAGTGGGTGGAGACGCACTGGATGGCGACCCAGGGGAGTCGGTCGCTGAGGCGTTTCCAGAGGTTGTCGTAGCGGCGGGTGGTGATGGGGCGGCCGTTGCGGTAACGGAGGAGTTGGTCGCCCGGCAGTACGGCGCCGCGGGCGGCGGCATGGTCGATGAGGCAGTCGGTGAGCGCGGGGGTGATGGGTTGCCAGCGGACGGTGCTGCCTTTCTCGTGCAACTGGACGAGGCAGTAGTCGGGGTCGAGGTCCTCCAGGCGGATGGCGAGAGCGCCGCCGCGCCGGCAGGCCGTTTCGGTGTGCAGGCGCAGCAGGAGCGCGTCGAGAATGACGTCGTTGCCGCAGGAGCGGGCGGTGGCGTTGATCTCCTCAAGTTCGTGGGCGGACAGCGCTCGGCGGGTGCTGGGGTTACGGCGTGGTTTCGCCACCCGGTGAGCAGGGCTGGCAAGAGGGTCGATGTGGCCATCGGCGATCGCGCGGTTATAGACAGCACGGGCAGCGGCGACGAGATGTTCACCGGCGTTGCGGCCGTTACGGCTGGTGCGTCGTCTCAGTGCGGTGGCGGTGATGGTGCGTTGGAGGGCCTCGAGCTCGCTGGCGGTGATTTCGTCCAGCCGGCGGTCGCCCCCCGTGGTGGCCATGCGGGTCCAGTAGGTCCCATAGGTGCGTAGTGCGCCGCTACCCGCGGCCTCAACGACTTCGGGCAGGTACTCGTTCATCGTGGGCACCGGTCGCCGCGCGGGTTCGAGTAGGTGGAGGTCGGCGAGGGTGACGCCGAGGTCGGTGAGTAGTTGGCGGGCGGCGGCGACGCGCTCGAGGTCAGCCCTCATGGCGGTGTCCTGTCATGTTGCCCGCAGTCGCCACTCACGTTCCTATCGGGGGCGTACTTCGTGCCGGCGTTCTCCGGGCTGTTCGCCCCGTACTGGCGGGCCGACGCACGCGGCGCGCTGGTCGGGCTCACCCGGTTCGTCGACCGCGGCCACCTGGCGCGGGCGGTGCTGGAGGCCACGGCGTTCCAGACCCGCGAGGTGCTCGACGCGATGAACGCCGACTCGGGCGTCGCGCTGACCGAGCTGAAGGTCGACGGCGGCATGGTCGCCAACGAGCTGCTCATGCAGTTCCAGGCGGACCTGCTGGACGTCCCCGTGGTGCGGCCGAAGGTCGCGGAGACGACGGCGCTGGGTGCCGCGTACGCCGCGGGTCTCGCCGTCGGCTACTGGGGCGGCCTGGACGACCTGCGGAAGAACTGGGCCGAGGACAAGCGGTGGACGCCGAGCCTCGACGCCGGTGAGCGCGAGCGGGTGTACCGCAACTGGAAGAAGGCCGTCACCAAGTCGTTCGACTGGGTCGACGCCGACGTCAGCTGACCGATGCCCTGAAGGACCCCTTCAGGACGCTCAACGTCTCGAAGGGGTCCTTCAGGGCAGTAGCCGAAGGAGGGGCGGGGTGTCCGCACGGTTGGACCTCGCGTATCGGGGTGCCGCGCTGCGTGCGCTGGACGAGACCGAGTTCGACGTGCTCGTGGTCGGTGGCGGCGTGGTGGGCGCCGGCGCCGCACTCGACGCGGCGTCGCGTGGCCTGTCGGTCGCGCTGGTCGAGGCGCGGGACTGGGCGGCGGGCACGTCGAGCCGGTCGAGCAAGCTGGTGCACGGCGGGCTGCGTTACCTGGAGCAGCGTGACTTCGCGCTCGTGCGTGAGGCGCTCAAGGAACGCCGCCTGCTGCTGCACCGGCTCGCGCCGCACCTCGTGCGGCCGGTGCCGTTCCTGTACCCGCTGACACACCGGGTGTGGGAGCGCGCGTACGTCGGGGCCGGCGTGGCGCTGTACGACAGCCTGGGCGGCGCCCGTGCGCTGCCGATGCACCGGCACCTCTCCCGGCGCGGGGCGCTCGAACTGGCGCCCGCGCTGCGTCCGGACGTGCTCACCGGCGCGATCCGGTACTACGACGCGCAGGTGGACGACGCCCGTCTCACGATGATGCTGGCCAGGACCGCCGTCCAGCACGGGGCGACGGTGCTCACCCGCGTCGAGGCCGTCGAGGTCCTGCGGGACGGCGACGTGCTGACCGGGGTGCGCGTGCGCGACCTGCTCTCGGGAGGCGAGCAGGTCGCGCGCGCGCGTCGGGTGATCAGTGCCGCGGGGGTGTGGACCGCCAAGGCGCTGGACGCCGAGCCGCCGTTCCACGTCCGCATGTCCAAGGGCGTGCACCTGCTGGTGCCGCGCGCCCGGATCCGGCTGGACGTCGGGCTGATCACGCGCACGGAGAAGAGCGTGCTGTTCGTGATCCCGTGGGACCAGCACTGGATCATCGGCACCACGGACACGCCGTGGGACCACGACCCGGGGCGGCCGACCGCGACCCGTGCGGACGTGGAGTACCTGCTGGCGCACGTCAACTCGGTCCTGCGTGAGCCGCTGACCGCGGACGACGTGGTCGGGGTGTACGCCGGGTTGCGGCCGCTGCTCGACGCCGGCGCCAGCGACACGACGAAGCTGTCGCGTGAGCACGCGGTGGCGGAGCCGGCGCCGGGGTTCTTCGTGGTGGCCGGCGGGAAGTACACGACGTACCGCGTGATGGCCGCGGACGTCGTCGACGCGGCGGTCGCCGGGCTGGGGCGTGCGGTGGCGCCGTCACTGACCAGGCACCTGCCGATCCACGGTGCCGTCGGCTTCCGTGAGCTGTGGGCGGACCGCGCCCGGTTGGGGCTGCCGACGGACATGGTGGAACGGTTGCTGGGCCGCTACGGCTCGGCGATCAACGACCTGCTCGCGATGGTCGCCCGGGATCCGCGGCTGGCCGAGCCGTTGGCCGCTGCGCCGCGGTACCTGGCGGTCGAGGCGGTGTACGCCGTGACCCATGAGGGTGCCCTGGACCTGGACGACGTGTTGTCGAGGCGGACGCGGATCGCGATGGAGTATCCGAAGTTCGGGGTTGCCGCGGCTGAGGAGGTCGCCGGGTTGGTGGCCGGGCCGCTCGGGTGGGGTGATGCTGACCGGGAGTCGGCGATCCGGGCGTACCGGGAGCAGGTGGCGGCGGAGTTGGCCGCCCTCGAGGCCCCGGACGACGCGTCGGCCCTGGCCCGGTTGGCGGGTACGACCACCGGCTAGCTGCGACGACTCGGGTGTGGGCCGCCGGGTCTGTCCGGCGGCCCACACCCGTTTGGCCTGCTCTCCCCGCGGAGACACCCTTCCCTGGGCTTCCAGACAACTCCCCTGTTCTCCGTGTAAAAACCTACTATGAATTATATAGATGTCCATTTTTCGGCATGGGCTTCGGGCATGGGCTTCGGGCATTTGGGCAGGGGTTGGGGCGGAGGTTCGGCGGGCGCGGAGCGGCGGGGGGGGGGGGCGGGGGGGGGGGGGGGGGGGGGGGGGGGGGGGGGGGGGGCCCCGTTTTCCCCCCCCCCCCCACCCCG